>Ga0307445_10002039_pt1 | contig 11233 bp, 11 predicted proteins | sample SalMarSW160330MG_FD_202147 | JGI IMG/M metagenome (GOLD analysis project Ga0307445, IMG submission 202147) | Salt marsh sediment microbial communities from the Plum Island Ecosystem LTER, Massachusetts, United States - SW1603-30 | ecosystem: Environmental > Aquatic > Marine > Intertidal zone >...
CCGATACTGGCAGGCTATCCAACCGCACGCACGCCTATTTCGCGGAGGCAAGCGGCGTTCCGACCTTGGTCGGAGACGAAGTCGAGACCGTGCTTCTTACCCCGGATGCACTCGACCGCGCGATCGCCGACGAGACCTTCTGCCATTTCCTGCACGTTGGGGCGTGCGCGCTGGCAAGAACGCGCAAGCTCATTTAGGAAGTGCGGCTCAGGTCCGGCCCGTCAGATGCGGGCCGAAGCGTTGCAGCCTTGATCGAAAAATACCCTCGAATGGGAGAAAGTCCTCTAAGGTCAGAAGGTTGACATATCGCGGTAGTTCGATTTTAGGGTGAACCGATCCCTTCTGGAGAATCGCACGTGGTCTCGTATTTGATGCTTTTGGCGGTCGTTCTGCTCACGGTGTACGGGCAGCTCGTGATCAAGGCGGGTGCGATTGCGCATGCCGCCGAAGCGAACAGCGGAAAGCTGCCCTATCTCGTGGCGATGTTCACCGATGTCGGTGTGCTCAGCGGCTTGATGGCGGCGGTCGCCGCCAGCGCCTGTTGGATGCTGGCGATCGAGCGCCTCGACGTCGCTTATGCGTATCCGTTCATGGCGCTCTGCTTCGTGCTGGTTCCCGTCGGCGCGACCTTTCTGTTTGGCGAGCGATTGCCGCCGATCCAGTTGTTGGGGATCGGCCTTATCATCATTGGCGTGACTATAAACGCGCTCGGCCGATGAGCGTTCGACAGGCGCCGTAGCTGACCGGAGACAATCGCAGACTTCTTTCCTGGGCAGATCAGATGCGCGACGCCGACCGCTACTTAATTGCACGCCAATGCTGCGCCGCCAGATCAATTATAGCCAACGGACAGTAGGGGACTGCTCCGCGCGCGGCAGGTTGTACGGCGCAAAAAAGGAAGTGTACGGTCGCTCATGGCTGCAACGAAGATCATTCCGCTCTTGCTCGCAGGCGGCGCGGGCACGCGGTTATGGCCGGTATCGCGCGATGCGATGCCCAAGCAGTTCCTGCCGCTGGTGGGCGATCGCTCAACCTATCAGCAAGCGCTCGCCCGCGTGAGCGCGCCTGACCTGTTCGCGCCGCCCATTGTGATGACGGCCAACGATTTTCGGTTCTTCGCGCGGGCGCAGGCTGAGGAGATCGGGATTGACGCGACGATCGTACTCGAGCCGATGCGGCGCGATTCCGCTCCCGCCATCGCCGCCGGCGCCCAGCTTGCGCTCCAGCGCGATCCCGATGCGATCGTGCTCGCGCTCGCCGCCGATCACGTCATTCTCGACGAGCCTGTCTTCCATGCCGCCTGCGCCGCCGCGCGGGAAGCCGCCGCGGCGGGTTACATCGTCACCTTCGGCATTCCGCCCTCTGCGCCAAAGACCAGCTACGGCTATATCCGCCGCGGCGCCCCGCTTAGGCTCGACGGCTGCCATGTGGTCGATGCCTTCGTCGAAAAGCCGGATGCGGCGACGGCCGCCGGTTATGTGTCGTCCGGCTTTTTGTGGAACTCGGGAAATTTCCTGTTTCGCGCCGACACGCTTCTGAGCGAACTCGCGCGCTGCGAGCCGGAGATGGTGCAGGCGGTCCAAGTCGCGGTCGCAAACGCCAAGATCGATCTCGGCTTCGTGCGGCTCGATTCGCAAGCTTTCGCGGCGTCCCCGCAAAAGTCGATCGACTATGCGGTGATGGAGAAGACGCAGCGCGCGGCGGTGGTCGAAGGCCGGTTCCGCTGGTCGGATATCGGCAGTTGGGACGCGGTGTTCGACGTGGGCGGGCGCGACGGCGCGGGCAATGTCGTGTCCGGCCCGGTCGCCACGGTCGAGACGCGCGATTGCGTCATCCATGCGGAGGATCGCCTCACCGTCGCGCTCGGCGTCAACGACCTCGTGCTCGTAACGACGCCGGACGCGGTGCTGGTGATGCCGCGCGCCCGCGCCGAGGCGGTGAAAGATCTGGTCGCCCTCTTGAAAGAGCAGGGCCGCAGCGAGGCGACCGTGCATCGATGCAGCTATCGGCCCTGGGGGCAATACGACTCGGTCGACCGAGGCGATCGGTTCCAGGTCAAGCGCATCGTGGTCAAGCCCAACGCCAAACTGTCGTTGCAGCGTCACTTTCATCGCGCCGAGCACTGGATCGTGGTGCGCGGAACCGCCGAAGTGACGATCGGGGACGCGACCCACATCGTGCATGAGAATGAGTCGATCTATATCCCGATCGGCTCGGTGCACCGGCTGGCCAACCCAGGCCGCATCCCGCTGGAAGTGATCGAGGTGCAGACCGGCAGCTATCTCGGCGACGATGACATTGTCCGCCTGGACGACATCTACAGGCGTGAGTGACAGCGCATCGGTGAGGCCAGGCTTTGCGGCTTGCGCGCTATTGCGCGCGATGCGGCAGGCCCCGGGCTCGGCGTGGACGCGAGAAACGCGTAAGCACGAACGCCACCAAGGCGACGCCTGCGGCAAGCGCGAGCGCGGCGACGACGGGATCGGGGACTGCGACGGTGATCGCCGAGAGCAGAATTAAAACGAGATTGGTCAGAAACACGCGGCTGATCACCTGGCCGACATCAAATCCATTGGCAAGCGCGCGTTGATAGAAATGCGTGCGATGCGCCTCCCATAGGCGCTCGCCCTTGGCGAGCCGCCGCCCGAGGGTGATGGTTGCATCGGCGAGATAGTAGAGTGGCAGGAGCACCGCGGCGACGAGGTGGCCGCGTCCGGCGACCAGCACCAGCAACCAGCCCGTCAACAAGCCGATCGGCAGACTTCCCACATCCCCCAGAAAGAGCCGCGCGACCGGCCGGTTGAACGGGGCGAACCCCAGCATCGCCCCGCACAGCGCGAGCGTGGCGAGCCCGCCGAGCAGCGGCAGCGCGCCGAGCGCCGCCAGGACGACGAGGCCAGCCGTGACCGGAACGATCTCGGCGACCGACATCCAATCGATCCCGTCCATGAAATTGACGAGGTTCACGAACCACACCAGCGCGAAGGCCAGCGCGACGCGCTCGACCACAAATGGCGCCGCCGGCACGACGCGCAGGTCGACGGGCAGCGTCGCCACTACGAGCCCGACCGCCAGCGCCTGCAAGGCCAAGCGCGAGGCGGCCCGCATCGGGCGAATATCGTCGGTCATGCCGAGCACGGCTAATCCTACCGTCGCCGCGACCACGGCAAGCAGGTGAGGGTTGGTAAGCACATTGCCGCCGAGCGAATAGGCCGCGCCGATTAACGCGACGAGCGTCGCCGCAATCACGGCAATGCCGCCACCCTGCGGTGTCGGCGTGGCGTGAGACGAGCGGGCATTGGGGCGCGCGAGGGCATAGCGGCGAAGCAGAGGGAAGAGGAGCAGGATCAGCGCTGCAGTCATCGCCATCGACCCGAGGACGACCGGAAGGGCCGCTACGCTCAGCGCTTGCCAGGACTGCGAATCGATTTTCATCATGTCCGGTCGTCAGTCGCATCGATGTGAGCAAAGTTCCTTCTCAGACCGGACGCGAAAAATCAATGTCGGCGGGCTATTGACGCCGGAGCGGACAAGACAGCGCACGCTGCCGCCGGAGGCCGCCTGCAAAAGCCGCGGTGAATCTGCAGCCGAACTTTGCTAATGTCCGCCCGGCCCGGGAGAGGGGAGCAATATGAATTTCCAACAGGCAATTGCGTCGGGATTCCAAAACTACGTGACTTTCGCCGGGCGCGCGGCGCGGTCCGAGTATTGGTTCTGGACTCTGTTTGCGATCCTCGTCGGCGCCGCTGCGGCTATTCTCGACGCGGCGTTCTTTCCGGGTCTTCACACGGGGCCAATACACGGCCTCGCTTCGCTCGCCCTGTTCTTGCCAGGTCTGTCCGTATCCGTTCGTCGCCTCCACGATCTCGATCGCACGGGCTGGTGGCTGCTCATCGTCTTGACCGGGATCGGCATCATCTTGCTGCTGATCTGGTTCTGCCTGCGCGGAACGGCCGGGCCCAACAGATACGGGCTAGACCCGCTGGGGTCGGCTCCTGCGGTTTAGAGGAAGCTGGGTTCCGGGGCCTTTATGGTTTTCCGGGTGAGCGGCCGAGGAGATTGGCCATCTCCTCCTCGATGCCAGCCGCCTTGCCCTCGGCGGCTTCATTCGTCTCGGCCGGCGCGTCATTCGGCCGGCTTGCTTCCTCGGTTGGTTCTGCAGGAGGCGCGGCGCTCTGCGGGGGCGCGGGCTCCTCGGGAGCGCTGGTCGAAGCGCTGGCGTTGCCTTCGGCCGTTTCGCTGTGGACTGGGGGCGCTTCTGGAGCCGGCGGCGGAGTCGGAGTCTTGGCGCGTGGGGACGTAAAGGAACGGGATTGCAAGGCCCGTTCCATCAGCGAGAAGCGCGGCTCGCGGGGTGGTTCGCCGCTGAGCCGGCGCGTAGCCGGCGGCTCCACAGGCGCGCTTTCGCGTGCGGGCATCGTTAGGCCCGGCCGGCGCAGCGCCGCTTCGAGTTGCTGGGCCATCGCCGCGAGATGCCGGTCGCTGGCATGCGCTTCCTCCGAAGCGCGGGGCGTTGGCGCGAATGGCCGCCTCGCTTCGGCCGGCGACCTTGGCGATTCCGCCGGAGCGCGAGGAGACGGCGGTTCCACACGTCCGCCCGAACGCCCGAACTCGGATGCGGGGGTGGAAAAACGCTCGCCGGCTTGCACGCGCGGCGCCGGTTCAGGATACGGCTGGAGCGGAAGGTCATCAGTGACGGGTGTCTGTGCGGTCGGCCGCTCCGCTCCACGGCCGGCGCGGAACGCAGGTTCCGGTGCGCCGGGCCACGCTCCCGCATCGACCGGCGGCGACCAGCCCGGCGCCTCAGCGGAACGCTGCGCCGGTGCCTCGCGCGAGGCGGCTTGGGCGCGGACGATATTCGCCTCGACGACGACGTCGGTCGGGCCGCCGAGCATAATCAGATGTTCTACATTGTCGCGCCGGACGAGCACGAGCCGCCGCCGGCTGTCGACCGCGGTGGCCTCAATCACGCCCAGGCGGGCCTGTCGGCCGCGCGCGGAGGATGTGCTCAATCTGCCCGTACCGAAACGGCGCACCAGCCAGGCGACGCCGCCGATCAGTGCGAGGACAATGACGAACGCAATGAGAAATTTCGCGGGAAGCGGCATGTCGCCAAACATACTATCGATCCTTTTTCATGGTCCGGCTTAGGGCGCTGCGGACTCTTGATAAGGTGAACGCTCCGAGCAAGAAGTGCCGCTCAGCTTTGCTCACGATGCCTTACCATGAAGGCATCCATGACATCCATGAAGTCGCTGATTTATCTGCCCCATCCTAGTAAAAGCCGGATTCATGGCACTGGCATGGCGGTTTACGGCGCATTAACCCTACTGCGACATAATCCGCCATGAACCGGCGTTCCTCGGCTCAAGTGAGCGAAGACGGCCATGCCGACCCCCGATCTGCCTATGCTGCGCGGGGCATGGCGTCAAAGAGACTGCGGGGCCATCGATCGGAAGCAATTGTACGGGGGAAAGTGGCGGGCGAGGGGTGAGAGGCGCGTTGTGCTGGGTAGCGCAGCGGCCTCTCACCCGATCCGCACCGGCAGAAACGGGCCACTGCTGCTATGACTGGGCACGACCCTGCCCGCCCGCCGAGGGCTCAGTTCAGTCGCTATGGCGCGGGTGGGCCAATCGCTGTCTGCGGGTCATCCATTGACGGAATGGTTGGGTTTGATCCTGCCCAGGACCGGTCGGTCTTATACCCTGACACCGAAGAGCGTCGAGAAAACCCCCTTCGACGCTGGCTGGCCGTCGCCGACGCCTTGGCCGGTCCATTTCCCCTGGGGCCGGATCACGTTGATACAAGACGCCGGTCATGCATCTTGGTAGATGGAAATCACGCGAAAAGTGATTCGCGGCGTCCGCGCGCGGCGAGACCGAGGGCCGATGACGACGCAGGAGCTGGATAAGGGACACGGCCTGGACGCGCTCCCCGGCGAGCGCCGCGGGAGCATTCAGCTCGTCCTCCTGGTTGCGGTCGGATTGATCGCCGCCGCCGCCGCTCTCATGTTTCTGGGCCGCAGCCAGGCCGAGTCCTACGTGCTCGCTCTGTTGGCGGTGCTCGGCATGGTCGGCGTGTTCTCGTTGTTCGCGGCAGCGGCGGGAATTTTGCGCGTCGCCACGAGAAGTGAGGGCAATCCTGCCTTCAAACGCGTGCTCGACGACGCCTTCGACGGGGTGGCGGTCACCGACGACAGCGGCCGCGTCGTCTATGCCAATGAAGCCTATTGCCAACTCGTCGACGCGCCCGACCAGAACGATGTCCGGCCGGTCGAGCGCGCCTTCATCGGCGATCCGGACGCCTCGGAGGCGGTTTATCGCCTGCTCAAGGCGGCGCGCGAGGGGCGGCGCCTACAGGAAGAGGTGCGGATCAGCGCGCTTCCGGCCCGGCCGGCGCGCTGGCTGCAACTGCGGGTTCGCCCGCTTGGGATGCGGGCCGCCGACGCCCATTACACCGTCTGGACCGTCGCCGACGTCACGCGCGAGCGAGAGCGGCAGGAGAACGTCTTCCAGGATTTGCAGGACGCGATCGACTATCTCGATCATGCACCCGCCGGGTTCTTCTCCGTCGATGCAACCGGCCGCATCGAATACATCAATGCGACGCTCGCCGAATGGCTGAACTACGATCTCGCTGAAGTCGGTTCCGGCGGCCTGAAGCTGACCGACATCCTGCCCGGCGACGGCGCCGCCCTGCTCGCCGCGTTCGCGCATCCCGGCGAGACCAAGACGGCGGTACTCGACATCGACCTCAAGACGTGTGGGGGCAAGACCCTGCCGGTGCGGCTCTATCACAAGGTTGCATTCGCAGCCGACGGCGCGCCTGGACCGTCGCGCACATTGGTGCTCAACCGCGCGCGCGACGACGGGAACGATCCGCAGCGCGCCGCCGAAGTGCGGTTCATGCGGTTCTTCCATAACACGCCGATGGCGATTGCGACGGTCGATCGATCGGGCCGCATCGCGCGCAACAATGCCTTGTTCACGCGCATGTTCCACAGCGTGCTCAAGGCAGAAGGAGCGCCGCCGGAAGGCTGCTCCATCCTTGCAATCGTCGCTGAGCGCGATCGCCCGACGGTCGAGGCGGCGATCGCCAAGGCGGCGGGGGGACAGAGCGGCGTGCCGCCGGTTGACGCCGCGCTCGCTAGCGAGAACGAGCGTTGGGTGCGCTTCTTCGTGACCGCCGTCGAGGACGAATTCGATCAAGAACGGGCAATCGTCTATGCACTGGAGACGACCGAGCAGCGCGCGCTGCAGAAGCAGGTCGATCAGGCGCAAAAGATGGATTCGGTCGGCAAGCTCGCCGGCGGCATCGCCCATGATTTCAACAACGTCCTGTCCGCCATCATGATGGCGACCGATTTTCTGCTCAACGCCCACAGACCGACCGACCCGTCCTTCCACGACATCATGCAGATCAAAGAGAACGCCAACCGGGCCGCCGCCTTGGTGCGTCAGCTGCTTGCCTTTTCGCGCCGCCAGACGCTGCGTCCACAAGTGCTTAATCTCGGCGAGGCCCTGTCCGACATCTCGATGTTATTGAAGCGGCTGATCGGCGAAAAAACCAGTCTCGAGCCAATCAACCTCGGCCGCGATCTGTGGCCGGTCAAGGCCGACCTGTCCCAATTCGAACAGGTGATCGTCAACCTCGCGGTCAATGCGCGCGACGCCATGCCTGACGGCGGCCGGCTCATGCTGCGCACCGCGAATGTCAGCGAACAGGAAAGCCGCGCACTCGCCGAAAAGCATAAAGAACTGCCGGCGAACGATTACGTGCTGATCGAAGTCGCCGATACCGGAACCGGCATCCCCGAGGAGATCAAAGACAGAATTTTCGAGCCGTTCTTCTCGACCAAGGAGATCGGGATGGGGACCGGGCTCGGCCTCTCGACCGTCTACGGGATCGTCAAGCAGACGGGCGGGTCCATCTATGTCGACAGCGAGGTCGGGCGCGGGACCACGTTCCGCATCTTCCTGCCGCGCTATGTGCAGACCGCCGAGGAGATCGCAAGCTCGGCCGCGCACCCGGCCGCAGCCGAACCGGCGAAAGCCGCGACAGTCGACCACACCGGGCAGGGGACGGTGCTTCTGGTCGAGGACGAAGAAGGGTTGCGCGGGCTCAATGCGCGCGGGCTGTCTTCGCGCGGCTACACCGTCTGCGAGGCAAGCAACGGCGTCGAGGCGCTCGCGCTCATCGACGAAGGGCAAAAGGTCGATCTCGTCGTTTCCGACGTGGTCATGCCGGAAATGGACGGGCCGACGCTGCTCAAGGAGCTGCGCCGCCGCGATCCCGACTTGAAGGTCATCTTTGTATCCGGTTATGCCGAGGAAGCGTTCGCGAAAAACCTGCCGGAGGGCGGCCAGTTCGCGTTCCTGGCCAAGCCGTTCACGCTCAAGCAGTTGGTGGCGGCGGTGAAAGAGACGATGGGACCGTAAGCGGTCCCAGCGGTCTAGGATTGCGCGTCGACGCCGGGAAGGTGGCGTAGGGAATGTCCGGCAACGCTCCGCGCGACGATGACGACGAAGATGAGGGCGACCGCCGGATCACCAATATCGTGATCGGCATATTCGTCGTCGCCGTCATCGGGATCGGTATCTGGCTCGTCGATGCGCTCCTTGAGCAGCGGCGGCTGGACGATTGCGCAGCGCAAGGACGCCGGAATTGCGCCCCGGTCACTATGCCGTCATCCCAATAGCGGGATGGCAGAGCGCCCTGGGAGCGGGGGCCGGCCCGCAATTGTCTTCTGTCAGGAGCTAATTGAAGGCCCGCACGGGTGGGCCGTAAATCATCCATTTGCGCGGATCGTAGCCGCGCGGAAAATGACAGCGGAAAGCGACATAGTCCCCATACCAGCGATGCACGCTGGTGATCTCGGCAACCTTGTTGTAGTTCGAGCAATGGATGGCGGCGATGTCGCGATAGATGAGATTGACCTCGGGCGTCCAGGCGATGATGCCGCCAGTGGAGTTCCCCTCGAAATGCAGCGTGTCGAGAAGGCCGGCCCATCCCGGGCTGGTCAGCAGCGGCAGCATCAAGGCGGCGGCAAAGACGTTCTTGCGCATTGCGGGATCCTGATCTGAACCCTCTGGCAGCCACCATTCCACAGACCGACGGGCCCCAGCAAGCCGGCCAAGGCGAATTCTCCACGCTGTCGTCGCTGGGCCACAGTCCCTTAGGTCGCTGGAGGGGCAAAGACGTGGCTCGCGATGTCGTGATCACACTTGTGACGGTAATTCGAAACCAGTTCACAGTGTTCACGTTACTAAGGGCCTGAAGGTCCTGGTGGCGCCGGGACAGGGCGCGTTTTTGCGGGGGTACCGATGAATTTCACAAATGCCATTGTCCGCTTCATGTTGGCCTTGGGCTTTGCGGTTCTGCTGACGGCCGGTCTCGCCCACGCACGGGTGGCGCCCCCGACCGCGAAATCGTTCCTGGCGAGCATTTATCAGGCCTATATCGGCAACTCCGCGCAGTCGGCGAAAGGCATAGCGCTCGATGATGCCGACGCGATCCGGCGCTATTTTTCGCCCGGGTTAGCCTCTCTCATTCTCGATGACAATTTGGCGGCGGGCCGCCCCGGCAACGCGATCGTGCTTGGCAACGATCCTTTCGTTGGCCGCGAGAGCTGGGACATCAAGGACCTCTCGGTCGAGGTGAAAGAAATCGGCGCCAAGGCGATCGGGACCGTCAGCTTCACCAATTTCGGCAAACCGGAAAAGGTGGTGGTGGAGTTGCTCAAGGTCGGGGCCGATTGGCGCATCGCGGAAATCAAATGGGGGCCGCTGACCCTGCGCTCGATCTACCGCAGGAAGTGGCAGGCGGCGCTGGATGGGAGCCCCGTCGTGAAATAGCGGGCCTCGAGATTGGTTCGCGGCGCGAGCTCGAGGCGAGTGCGGGCTGATTCGAACACAAATCGCTGCTTTTTCCGAGGTTTCGTCGGTTGTCGCCACAGCGACGCTCGGCGATAGGGCGCGTTCGCCGGGGCGCGACCCTGCGACCTCTCGCCGACGGCGCCATGCCTCCTATAAGTTTCGCCCCCGATAGAGGAGGCTCGGCGATGGAAATTCGCGCCTGCGGGACGGTGGCGTCCAAGCGGATGCCGGTGGAGTGGTTCACCGGCATGGTGTGGCAGGATCCGATCATCGAGGCGCCCGAACCGGCGCGGCTCCGCGCCGCGTGGGTGCGGTTCGAACCCTCGGCGCGCACCGCCTGGCATACCCATCCGCTAGGCCAGACCCTTGTAATCGTTTCGGGCCTCGGACGCGTGCAGAGCGCCGGCGGGCCCGTGCGCGAGGTGCGCGCAGGCGACGTGATCTGGTTCGCTCCCGGGGAGAAGCATTGGCATGGGGCGGCTCCGAACGTGGCGATGGAGCATCTCGCCATGCAGGAAGCGCTCGACGGCCGCCATGTCGACTGGCTCGAGCACGTCACCGATGCCGAGTACGGCGCGTCGCTCCAGCGCTGAAGACCAGGAAGTAACGCCCACCTCGCAGCACACTGACGGTCGATCAGGGCGAGAAACAAGAGGAGGAACGGTAATGGCCAAGGCAATGCTCTGGCTCTTCGCGGCGTTGGCGCTGCCGGGAATGGGTGTTTTTGCGAGCGCCCAGGCGCAGCAGAACGAGATGAGCTTCTTCGTGACCAGCGTCGGCTTGGGAAAGGGCGCTGATCTCGGCGGGCTCGGGGGCGCCGACCGGCACTGCCAGGCGTTGGCCCAGGCCGTGGGCGCCGGCGGTCGCACCTGGCACGCTTATCTCAGCACCCAGGCCGAGGGTGGCGCTGCCGCGGTCAATGCGCGCGACCGCATTGGGCGCGGCCCCTGGCGGAACGTCAAAGGCGTCGTGATCGCCAAGGACGTCGACGAATTGCATGGAACGAACAATATCACCAAGGAGACCGCGCTCACCGAAAAGGGCGAAGTCGTCAACGGCTATGGCGATAAGCCGAACCGGCACGACATCCTGACCGGCTCACAGGCCGACGGCCGCGCCTTTCCGGCAGGGGAAGACCGTACCTGCGGCAACTGGACCAAGTCCAGCGGACCGGGCGCAGCGATGGTCGGTCATAGCGATCGTAGAGGCCCGCGCGACGACCCGCCGTTCAAGTCGTGGAACACCTCGCATCCCTCGCGCGGCTCGGACGGCGGATGCAGCCAAGCCGACCTGCGCTCGACGGGCGGCGACGGCCTGCTCTACTGCTTCGCGGTGAACTAGCGCGGATTTCTCAGTGC
>Ga0307445_10002045_pt1 | contig 11218 bp, 8 predicted proteins | sample SalMarSW160330MG_FD_202147 | JGI IMG/M metagenome (GOLD analysis project Ga0307445, IMG submission 202147) | Salt marsh sediment microbial communities from the Plum Island Ecosystem LTER, Massachusetts, United States - SW1603-30 | ecosystem: Environmental > Aquatic > Marine > Intertidal zone >...
CTGAAATAATTTCGGGGCCTCCCGGGCAATGTTGGTGTTAACCGGTCCGGGGCATAGGGCAAAGACCGAATAGCGGATTTTCCCTTCCCGGTTCAGGCGCCGGGAGAGTTCGTTGGCCATGGTAACAAGGAGCAGTTTGTAGTACCCATACATGGCTATGGACTTTTTAATGCCGTAGGGTTCATACTTTCCAAATCCTTCCCATTCAAACCGTTCCGGGTTCCTGTGGCTTTCGGAGGTAACGAAGATGATCCTGGGGACCGAGGGTCCCGCGTCATTGAAGCATCCTTCTTCCAGAAGGTAATTGACAAACAGGAATTTGGCAAAGTAATTAACCACGAACATTTCATCCAGTCCGTGTGCAGCCGGCCTGCTCCTGCTTGCCACAATGGCTGCATTACAGATCACGATGTCGATCAGGCCATGGCGGTTCCTGATTTCCTTTGCCAGGGTTTTCAGTGAATCAAGTTCGGAGAGGTCAACCCGGACCATGTCCACCCTGTCCGATCCGCTCATTCTTTTTACATACTCTCCCTTGTCCGGGATGCCTGATCTTACGGCCATTATGACCGTTGCCCCCCGTCTGGCCAGTTCAACGGCGGTGGCCAGTCCCAGGCCGGAACTGGCCCCCGTGATCAGGACCTTCTTCCCGTCCAGCCGGTCCGCCTCGCCGAGGATAAGCTCATCGGGGGACTTCCTGAAAAGATCCGAAATGCCGGTGAACATTGCCGCAACCGGGCTTTTATATTTGTTCTGCCTGTTTTGCACCACGTAGTGCTTAAAATTTTTCCGGACCTTCCCCCACAAGCCTGGTATATAATTGATAATAGTCCTGGTTCCTGCGGATGAGATCTTCCCCTTCCAGCCCAAAATCCGAAAGACTGTATTCATGGATCCCGTATTTACCCCGGGGATTATTCGATTCGGCAATCCGGAACCTTTCGGCCAGGTCGTCCGGTATCCCGCCGTACCGCTCATAAATCCCGGTCAGCTGGATTAAGGGATCCTTTACAAGCCTGTCGTATAAAACATCTGTAAAATATTCCCGGTGGCCTTCCTGCTGCCGGAAGAACATTCCCTTTTTCAGCATGTATGCGGTTTTTCTGACCCAGTGCTCCGCGACTTCCCCGATCCTTACCTCATTGCTGAAGATTGACCTGCTGTGGCAGACCATGCTGAGAAACGAGGGAATGCATTCGTTGATCTCCCTGTGGGTCCATAAAAAATAGGGTTCCCCGTAATACTTCCTGACCAGGGGCAGGAATTCAAGGTGGTGCGGGGATTTCAGGATCCAGCGTTTGCCGGGCTCCTGCCATTGCAGCAGCCGCAAAAGTTTGCTGGCATAGTGGTAGGCGTGGGACTGATCCGTTTCCTCCAGCCAGGCCGCATAGGAGGGCACATGTGCGGTGGCTTCCGGCGTCGTGCTGAGGAATGTCGCATCGAGCAGCAGGATGTCTTCCTCCGGGGCCGTGTGTTCCACCGGGTGGATGGCAAAAAAACCGGGAGCCAGCAGGCGCAGGGCCCGTTCAGTGGTCCTGGCAACCCGGATGCGCCTGTCCATTCCCTTATGATCCAGGCTGAAAGGAGCGGGATTAATGGCTTCCCAGCTCCTCAACACCCGGTTACCGGGATCTGCCGTGAGGAGCCGGTGAAGCTTGGTGGTCCCGGTACGCTGGAGTCCCACTATAATCACCGGCGGAAGGACCTCCTGTTCAAGGATCCGGGGAAATTTCTTGAACCAGTGTTCAGCCCTAAGCCTGACGGCAAGCAGGTTGATGATCCTCTGGCGCGATATGAAACAACCGACCGCGTGAAGCCGGGCTTCTTCCTTAAGGGAACGGAGCAGCCGGTCGAGCGGTTCATCCCAGAAATCCTGTCCAAGATCGTGCATTCCGGTTGCTTTCCTGGCGGTTTTGATCAGATCGTCTTTTTCAAGTGAGGGCCGGGATCCCACGGGATAGGTATTCCTCCAGACGGCATTCAGGGCATTGAACCAGACCGGGCGGCGGGAAAAATCCCTGGCATTGACTTTATTCCCTGGTCTCATCCTTGCATTTTTTCAATTGTTGCACATGTGCTCATTTTTGCCTTAACTCAGTCGTTTTTACCAGGGAGCAGGATGGTTCCACGGGCTGTGCCCCCTCGTGAAGACGATACCATCTCCAGCACATTGTACCTTCCTGGTGATGGGCTGTTTCGATCCAGTTGGGCATCCCCGGATCCTCGTGTGCAACCACGATCCGCACCCTGCCGTCCGGTTCGTAACGGGCGCTGTTTTTATTGATGCTGATGGAATGGTAACGGTAATCGAGCGATTCCATCCAGAAATTGTCAAGCTGGAAATTCCAGTTGTCGCATGTGGGAGGCGAGGCTTCGATCAGCAGGGCCTGGTTCGGATCCAGTTTCCAGTAGCTGTGGTAATACACAATGCTCTCATCCCCTCCCGCGGCGTTCGATGTTTCCTGGTCAAACTGCGGCAGGCGGTTTGGGTGTTTACGAAACCCGTTCGCCCAGCGGGTGAAGAGCAGGGAGGTCCCGCCCACGAACATCGATGCCATTTTGAGTCCCTCGTCCACCTGTTTTGTGGTAAGGGGACCGGGTTTGGCCTGTCCGGATGCGTTGATCAGCTTAAGTTCTGCGGGACGTTCCTTTGAACGATCCGCAAAGGTTTGCCGCACAATAAGCAGGCTCGTATCTTCCTCAGTCTTCAGCCAGTTCTTTCCCCGGGGCTCCCTGCCCAGGAAGATCTCGAATGACCCGTCCGCTTCGACCACGAGGTCCGAATTGTCTATTTTCCCGCAAGGGGCGAGTCCCCCTGTAGTCCCGTAATTCCCGTTCCGGGTATGGAAACTGATATGGTCCACCGTATTTCTTTTGCCCTGGATCCGGTATTCGTACCGGCCGCTGATCTGAGCATTCTGGTAATAATTATCAGGGTTATCCGCTCCTATTTTCACGGTTTCATGCACCATTCGCCTTAATTCGGGGAAGGCCGGATCGCTGTATTCGACGAAAGCTTCCAGTCCCGCTCTCGTCAACCGTGAAAGGTAGCGGATGCCCTCGGCCTGCTGGAAAGGATCGCGGGGCACCCCGGGGGACAGCAGCACATTCCCGGCGGCTTTCAGGTCGTCGCAGAATTCTGCCCAGGACCGGCCGGTCACGATCCGGCGGTCGTGCAGGTCCTGCTCGGATCTGCCGCGGATCCTGAGGAAAAGCTTCCGCCAGGCGCCCATGACCCTCAGGAAAAGAAACAGGATTTTTCTCATTCGGACAAAACGTTTAATATTACGGAACGGCTTAAATATATTCATTTTGGTTCACATGGGGGAACTGAAAGATTCATACGGATCCTGGTGCCTGGTGGCCGGCGCTGCCGAAGGCCTGGGTGAGGGGTGGTCCACCGCCCTGGCTGAAAGGGAAATGGACATTATTATGGTGGATCAACAGGGGGACCTCATGCATGCACTGGGGGACCGGCTCGAGCGGGATTTCGGGGTCCGGACCCGGAGACTTCAGTTGGACCTGGGGGATGAAGGATCGGTACCTGCCATGATGGATGCGGTTAAGGAAACTTCATGCCGGCTCCTTGTTTATAATGCTGCATACAGCAGGGTGAAAAAATTCGTTGAAAACGACCCGGGGGACCTGGACCGGTACATCGAGGTGAACGTCCGCACGCCCAACCGGCTGGTCCATGCCTTTGCCTTTCATCATGCCGGCGATCCCGGCCGGAAAAAAGGGATCGTGCTGATGGCCTCTATGGCGGGGTTGTGGGGGACCCGGTTCCTTGCCCCGTACGGAGCGACAAAGGCATTCAACCAGTTGCTCGCGGAAGCCCTTCATCATGAACTTAAACAAGACAATTTCGATGTCATGGCCTGCGTGGCGGGTGCCACGGCTACTCCCGCCTACCTGGGAACCCATCCACAGTACGGCCGGATCCGTCCCCATGTCATGGATCCCCGGCAGGTCGTTGAAGGGGCACTGGGATCCCTGGGCCGGAAAGCCCTTTACATCCCCGGATTTCAAAACCAGCTGAATTATTTCATCATGACCCGCATCCTCTCCAGGAAAACCACCACCCGCCTGTTCAACCGGGTGATCAGCAGAATGTACCCGGAAGCTTGACAGGACCCTTCCAATCAGGGCTGTATCAGCGTCCCTGAAGCAGACGGAATGGATCTGTCGGTCCGGTATGCCTGATCTGCCGGATTATTTCCTGCTCCTGATGTGAATCTCGGTGGCGAGGTAAGTTTCGATCCGTTTCATGTCAATAAAGGAAATGGTATCCCTGTAAACCAGGTACATGTGATAGGGGACTTTCAGGGCCGGCCCGAAGAATATGAACGGGTTCAACAGCTCTGCGGCCGTCCTGAATTGTTCCTCCACGATGCCGCCGTACCAGGTCGAATTTTCGTTTAGTGCCTTTACGACAACATTCCGGTTATAATTCCACAGTGGGTGCAGACGCAGGGACAAAGGGGTGTGTCCCCCGTGCCAGCGGCGGATAAAAGTATCCTGATCAAGGTCCGGCTTGCGGTGAAAAAGGGTCAGCAGGCATTCCCCGGGCGTCGGAACCCCGTCCCCCCATGTTTTTTCATAGGTAACTGGAATGGCCTCCTCCACGAGGTATCCCCCTGTAAAACCCGGAGCCCCCGAAATGACATCCGCGCTATCCCTGGTTGTCCCGGTGATCGAAAATGCTGCGGCTTTCTCCCTTCTGAACGGAATTACGGAAACGCGGGGCGGTCTTTTTACCGTCAGGGTGATTCTAAGCATCTCCGGTCCGCATTGCTCCAGGATCTCGTTTGAAAGTTCCAGCATCCTGTCTTTAAAGCCTTTGTAGTCCTCAGCTGGCAGACCCTTCAGGATATATATTTCCTTTTGCAGAGAGGGTTTGATAACGGGTTTGATAATTTTTATATTTTCAGATTTTTAAAAATATCATTTTTGAAGCAAAATCCATAGGTTTGGGAAAATCAGAGGGCAACGGTTATAACATACTCCTTACGGGAGGATCGGGATTCCTGGGCAGGGCCATCATACGGGAACTGCTGGACGGATCATCGCCCCTGCCGGTAAATGAATTGAGGGTGCTTGACATCAGGCCACTGCCTGGAACAGCCGGTCAACGGGTCAGTTTTATACAGGGTGATGTCAGGGACCCGGAAATTCTCGCGGATGCCTGCAGGGGAACGGACCTGGTCATCCATGCTGCAGCCATCGTGGACTGGGGGACAAAATCAAAGGAGGAGATCCTCTCGGTCAATTACGGGGGCACCCGGAACATGGTGGACGCCTGCCTCGCAACCGGCGTCAAAGCCCTGGTGTACACCAGTTCACTGGACGTCCTGTACGACGGCAAGCCCCTGCTCAATGTGGATGAGCAGGCTCCTTACCCCGTGGGCCACTCCACCTCTTACTGCGAAAGCAAATACCTGGCTGAAAAACTGGTGATGGATTCGGACGGCAATGACCTGAAAACCTGCGTTTTGAGGCCTGCAGACATTTACGGAGAAGGGGATCCATACCACATCGGATCTCTGGTTAATATGGCGAGGACCGGTTTTTATGTCCGCCTCGGGAACGGCAGTTCAAAATGCCAGCACGTGTACGTCGGGAACATTGCCCATGCCCATTTGCTGGCCGCACATGCACTGCTGGACGGAAACGAGCGGGTAAGGGGGAAGGCCTATTTCATTACCGACGGACCCGCTTCGAACTTCTTTAAATTTTTTGATTCCATCGTGCAGGCTGCAGGATACAGGATCTGGCCAAAAAACCTCTGGCTGCCCCGCCGCCTGGCTTACAGCCTTGGCAGCATTTCGGAAGCCATTGCCTTCCTGCTGAGCCCTGTGAAGAAATATTCCCCGAAGATGAGCCGGTTTGCCGTAACCTACACCTGCACCGATTATACCTTTTCATCGAACCGGGCCAGGCAAGATTTCGGTTTTGTTCCCATGTACGGCGAGAAGGAGGCATTGGAACGGACGGTAAACCATTTCAGGCGGAAGGATCCGGACTGAAAACTGCGTACTGAAAACTCCGGACTGAAAACGACGGGCTGAACACTCAGGATTGAAAACTCCGGACTGAAAACTGCGGGCTGAACACTGCGGATTGAAGGTGGTCAGTTTATAAGAAGGGAACGATAGACCTCCAGCAATTCATTCCGGATCTGCCTGCGGTCAAACTGGGTGACCAGCTGCCGGGATATCTCCCTGGCTTCCCTGAAAAATGTTTCATCCTTCATCAACCGCCGGGTCATTTCGATAAACCCGCCAGTGGAACCGGTTTTCAGGTAGGGATTCCTGAAAAGAAGAGCATATTCGGGAAGGTCCCGGAACAAAACGGGCAAGCTGCAGGCTGCTGCTTCCAGGGGGGCAAGGGGACAGTTCTCCTGGTAGGAGGTGAACAGCATAGCATCCGCAGCCGCATAGACCAGGGGCATTTCCTCCAGTTCAAGCATTCCTGTGAACCGGACGTGTCCGGGTGCCCTTTTGATCCTGGCATTGATCTTTATGAGTCCATCTGATAAAACTCCGAATGGCCTGCCTCCAGCCCAGATGAACCTTGCTTCCGGGATGGCCTCAGCAACATCCAGGAAGTCTTCCACTCCCTTGCGTTCAACCAGCTGGCCCACGCCCAGCACAACGAAATCATCGTCCCCCAGGCCAAGCATCCTGCGCCCCCTTTCCCTTTTCTCCGGGGTGAATCGCCAGTGTTCCATCATGACCGGGTTGGAAATTTCCACGATCCTGGTTCTGGTCCCCAGTTCCCTGATGGAATCGGCAACCCGGGGAGAGATCGCCAGGCACACGTCTGCATACTCGTACACCTTTTTAAGGTACCATTTGCTCAGTGGAAGGATCAGTTTCCAGAGGGGGAAGGAACCCCTGACTGAATCGGGGATGACATGGGCGGTGAAAACCCTCCTGCCTTTGTATTTCCTGCCTGCCCAGAAATACCGGGGACCGTAGGTATGGCTGTGGAAGACGTCCCCTTTGCCCCTCCTGCTGACCACTGCTTCGATGTCCGGCCCATCGTTTAGCAGTTCAATGGAATCCCTGAAAGCGGTGTGAACGCCATTTCCCCTCATTCCGAAAGGCGCTTCACAGAACACGTGTACCTTCATGGCGCAAAGCTTTTGTGTAAAATTAAATAGCCGGGATATAAATATCAATAAACGTAAGATAAATGATGATTGTCCCTAAAAAATATTAAATTATGCCTTTGCATCGTTTACCATACCTTCAATACCCATGAGAAAGTCTGAATTCCCGGTTTTCGCCGCCATTGGATCACTCACCCTGGTATTGATAATAACCGCCGCCTGTGACCGGTCAGGTTCCGGGCATGAAACCGGCGAACCATTAACACCAAAGGAACAACTCGGCAAACGGTTGTTTTTTGAGAAAAAGCTGTCGACTCCAGGGGGACAGGATTGTTCGGCATGCCATGCGCCTGAACGGGCCTTCGCGAATGCGGAAACCGGGCTGCCTGTATCAAAAGGAGTGGTGAAGGGAAGATACGGAAACCGGAATGATCTGCCTGTCGCCTACGCATCCTTTATTCCCCCTCTTCACAGGGACAACGTGGAAAATATATGGGTGGGCGGGTTGTTCTGGGACGGGCGCGCCAATTCGCTTGAGGAGCAGGCAATGGGCCCCCCTTTAAATCCCCTTGAGATGGCAAACCCTGATGTAATCTCAATAAGGGATAAGCTCAGGGATCTTGAGTATGCAGGCATGTTTAAAGAAGTTTACGGTCCCGGTTCACTTGACGATCCGGCAAAAGCCTTTGCTAATATGGCCGATGCCATCGCGGCCTATGAAAGAACCGCGGAGTTCAGTCCCTTTGATTCAAAATACGATCACTATTTGAGGGGGGAAGAGGAACTGACCGGGCAGGAGCTCAGGGGACTGGCTCTTTTTGTGTCTGCAAATAAGGGGAATTGTGCTGCCTGCCATCCGCATGCAGCATCGCCCGACGGAGCTCCGCCCCTTTTCACCGATTTCAGCTACGACAACCTTTGGGTGCCCAAAAATCCTGAAAACCCGTTCTATACCCTGCCGCGGGAACTGAATCCCGATGGTTACGGATTTGTGGACCTGGGACTGGGAGGTACCCTGAACGATCCGGCCGAGAACGGCAAGTTCCGGGTGCCCACGCTCAGAAATGTTGCCCTGACCGCTCCCTATATGCACAACGGCATTTTCAAAACCCTTTTCCAGGTCGTTGCGTTCTACAACACAAGGGATACCGGGCCATGGGCTCCGCCCGAGGTGACTGAAAATGTGAATGATGAAGAACTTGGGAACCTGGGACTCACAACTCCGGAGATCGAGGACATCGTAGCGTTTCTCATGACCCTTACGGACGGCTGGGAACCGGGAAAATAAACCGAAAATCTGCAAAGAAATGGCCTTCAGAAAGAGTTTCTTTCCGGTTTCAATGCTGATACTCACCCAGCTTTTGCTATACGGCTGCGGAGGTGGAAGCAGACCGGGAAAATCCCCCGAACCGACCCTTCAGGGTAAAAACCTGCTGGCGGAAGAAATGGAAAAAAGCCTTTTCGGGGATCTCCTGGATTACTGGTATCCCCGGAACCTGGACACCCTCCGAGGGGGATACATTTCAGACTTCGATTACGACTGGACCCCCTCGAAAGGTTTCCAGGTTAAGGCCCTGGTGCAGCAGGCGCGCCATGTCTGGACAACTTCATTCATTTATGAAAACTATCCCGAACGAGAAAAATTCCTTGACTATGCAGCGCACGGATTCAGGTTCCTGAGGGACCGGATGTGGGATCCCGAATGCGGAGGGTTTTTTACCTTCTGCAACCGGGACGGATCACCACAGAAGGAGAGCATAAATGAAAAGCGCATCTACGGCCAGGCTTTTGCTGTATACGGACTGTCGCAGTATTACAGCGTAAGCAGGGATCCGGAAGCACTGGACCTGGCCAGAAAGGCTTTCCTGTGGATGGAAGCCCACAGCCATGATCCGCAGTACGGCGGGTATTTCGAGTTTTTAAGGCGCGATGGCACCCATCTTCCTGCCGGGGATACCGGCGAGACCGGGCTCTGGGATTCCCCTGCTGCGGGACTGAAGGATTACAACAGCTCGATCCACCTGATGGAAGCCCTGACCGCCCTGTACGGGATATGGCCGGACAGCCTTCTACGCAGCAGGCTGGAAGAGATGTTTTTCCTGATAAGGGACACCTTCGTGCACCTCGACGGGTACCTGCAGCTGTATTTTTACCCGGACTGGAGGCTGGTCCCAGAGGAGATTATGGATAATCCTTTCGGAACGAATTACTGGTTTAGCCAGCATTATTCCTACGGGCACGATGTGGAAACGGCTTTTCTCCTCCTGGAAACCGCCCGTGTCCTGGGATGGGGTGGAGATAAAGAGACCCACCGGATCGCAAAGCTGCTCGTGGACCATTCGCTGGAATCGGGATGGGACACCATTGCCGGGGGATTTTACGATGCCGGCAAGCAGAGCGGAATGGAGGTCACGATCCTCAACCACCATAAATCCTGGTGGGGGCAGGCGGAAGGCATGAACGCCCTGCTGATGATGGCCCTGCTTTACCCCGAGGATCCGAACGACTACTACGGGAAATTCCTGAAATCCTGGGAATATATCGATACCTTTCTGATCGACAGGGAGCAAGGGGGGTGGTACAATTACGGGCTGGATACCTTTCCGGAAAATACCGGGCAGCGCAAGAGCCACATCTGGAAAACCACCTACCACAATACCCGGGCCATGGTCCACTGCATCCGGATGCTGAGGGGAGAATAAGGAAACCGGAAATTAGATTTTCAGGCCTATTACAATCATATCGTCAACCTGTTCCAGGCTGCCCATCCAGTTGCTGATGTAATCCGTGAGAGCCTTTTCCTGCCCGGACATGCCCAGTACTGAAATGTCCAGGAGCAACTGCTGGAATCCTTTGTATTTCATCTTTTTGCCCCGGGGACCGCCAAACTGGTCGGCAACCCCGTCGCTGAAAAGATAAAGCTGGTCTCCTTCATGCAGGGGAATTTCGTGCATGGTGAATTTATCCATACGCTGGTAGATCGCGATGGGCATCCTGTCGGGCCTGAACTCGATCAATTCCCCCTTGCGGATGATGTAAAACGGGTTGTTTGCACCGGCATACTGGCAAAGCGTTTTCTCCGGGTTAATGCTGATCAGCGAAACATCCATCCCATCCTTCTGTTCCCCTTCAACACCCTTCTGTTTAAGAGACCGTATGATTTCCTTTCTCAACTTTCTGAGGATCACTCCCGGGTGGGTAATGTATTCCTTGTTGACGATTTCCCTCAGTAATGAAATACCCAGCATGCTCATGAAAGCTCCGGGAACCCCGTGTCCGGTGCAATCGGCAGCTGCAATTATGATTTGCCCTTCAACCTCGGTCCACCAGTAAAAATCACCGCTCACCTTGTCCCTCGGCCTGAAAAAGACAAAATGATCGGCCAAATGTTCATTAAGCAACCCGGTATCGGGGAGTACGGCGCTTTGCAGGCGGGTGGCATAATCGATGCTGGAGGATATTTCATGGTGGGTTTTTTCAATCTGCTGCTTCTGACTGAACAGCAGGTCACGCTGTGCCTCAATCTCGTCGCGCTGTGCAAGGATCTCCTCGTTCTGCTGGTTCAGTTCCTCGTTTTTGTCCGAGATTTCATTTTTCTGTGCAACCAGGATTTTATTGTCCTTCTGCTTGCGGGCATATGCCCGGGTGGATACGATCAGCATAAGCAGAACAAATCCAATACCTGTGAAAGCAAAAATGCTTATGGTCCTTTGTTGCTGTAATTCTGCACCGGATTGAGCAAGCTTGAGGTCAAACAATTCCTGTTGCTGTTTGATCATGAGAAGTTCGTCCTCTTTCGACTCAATGGCCCGTTCCGATTCACGACGGGCCATATCCCGGATAAGTTCGGTCTCACCGGACTGATCCAGCCTTCCGATCAGTTCGTGGAGCATGGTACTTTCGGTCAGCAGGATCATATTCTTCAGCCATGCACTGTAACTGAAAATGGCCGAGACCGGTAAAAACCCGAAAATACTTTCCCAGCTCAGGGCATCACCATAGACATCCCTGGTGTCAGCCGTATCAAGACCGAATCCGATCAACGCCGATTGGATATCATTCTTTCCCGCGATACGATTGATGTCTTCCATGAAAGTCCCCAGG
>Ga0307445_10002047_pt1 | contig 11213 bp, 8 predicted proteins | sample SalMarSW160330MG_FD_202147 | JGI IMG/M metagenome (GOLD analysis project Ga0307445, IMG submission 202147) | Salt marsh sediment microbial communities from the Plum Island Ecosystem LTER, Massachusetts, United States - SW1603-30 | ecosystem: Environmental > Aquatic > Marine > Intertidal zone >...
CCACCGCGAGAAGGCTTTTCAGCACATCCAGGATTCCCGTTGCCACCCCGGCCAAGGATCCGCCGGCGCGCATGGCGTTGGTCCCTCCGGTGCGGCCGCTGCCGACTTGCCGGATATCCCTACCGGTAATCAGCCGGACCATCAGCATCCCGTTGGGGATCGATCCCATCAAATATCCCATCACCGTCAAAACGACGGGCAATAAAAAAATCATTACAGACTTTCTCCTGTGAAGGATTTGCTTTTATAACACTGGATCAGATAAATAGTTCCCTGGACAGCCGGGGACTCTCCTTGCATCCCTCGTGTCTTCGTCAGCCGCCGCTTCGAGTCTTCAAAGTGCCCGGGGAAGAAGAAAGTGTACTCAGGAAATTCTCAGATGTCAATTCCTTTTTTTCATGTTTGGTCCGCATCAGGCGCGGTCCGCGCGAACCTTTACAGCATGGAAACAGGGAGGGTATAATAGCATGCATTCAATTTCAGGAGGCTAGGTTGGCTAATTTAAAATCCGCAATCAAACGCATCCGCAGCAACGAGCGCAAACGGGTGCAGAATCGCATCATCCGGACCCGGACGCGGTCCGCGGTCAGCATTGCCAAAACCGCCGGCAAAGAAACCAAGGAAGCCGCCATCCGGACGGCGATCCGCGAGTTGGATAAGGCCGCTTCGAAAGGCGTCATCCACAAGAACAATGCCGCACGCAGAAAGAGCAGGCTCTTGCGCGAGTTGAACACCATGAAGGAGCCGGCCGTGAAGGAACCTGTCAAGAAGAAAGCACCTGCCAAGAAGAAAGCACCTTCCAAGAAAAAAGTCTAGATTCGCCATCGGATGATCCATCACCCGCAATGCCCCCTTCCACAGGGGGTTTTTGCTCATGAAAACCGGATGATCGTCGATCCGCACTTCCAACACCCGGAATGAGAATTTACAGCGAAGAAGTGGATTCCATCGGGCGGCAAATCCTCGCCGGGTTTGCCCGCCGCGGCATTTCCGATCCTGCCGCGATCGAATGGTCGCCGATTCCTTTTTCCGGCCAATGGGGCTTGGGAACCTCCGGTTGTATTAAAGCGGCGGCATTCCTCGTCCGCAGCAAAAAAAGCACCCTGTCCGTTCCTCAACAAGCCCAGCAACTTGCCGAGCAAATCGCCTCCGAAATTACGTTGCCTGCGGGATTTGCGCGAATCGAGGCCGTCCGCGGCTATCTGAACATTTCCTTCGAAACCCATCCGTATGTCCGGAAGGTTCTCGACGCGGTGCTTTCCCTCGGCGGAGATTATGGCCGCGGGTCTCCCAAAACCGAAACGGTGATGGTGGAGCACGCCAACCCCAATACCCATCATTCCATCCATATCGGGCATTTTCGAAACGTGGTGCTCGGGGAATCCCTCGCCCGTCTGACCGAATTCGCCGGATATAAAACGATCCGGGCCGCCTACCCGGGAGATATCGGTCTGGGTGTGGTGAAGTGCATGTGGGGATATCAGAAATTCCACGCCGGCGAGGAACCGGCCGGGGCGCTTGAACGCGGGCGTTGGCTGGGACAGGTGTACACCGAGGCGTCCACCCTGCTCGAACCGCACGCGGACGAAACCGAAACCGAGCGCGCAACACGCGAGGGATACGACGCCGAGGTGCGTGAGCTTTACCGGCTTTGGGATACCGGCGATGAGAAAATCCGCGCGCTATGGGAACGCACCCGGCAATGGAGCCTGGACGAATTGGATGCGGTACTTGCCCAGTTGGACATCCCGATCGATGTGTTTTTCTTCGAAAGCCAGGCCGACGCATTGGGCAAGTCGATCGTCGACGAACTGATCGCGCGCGGGATCGCCGAGGATGAGCGTCCGACCGGCGGTCCGGTAATTGTCCGCATCGATGAGAAACTCGGATTGAAGAAGGAAACGTACCGGGTTGCGGTGATCCTGCGGTCGGATGGCACCAGCCTGTACCTCACGAAGGACCTGGCACTGGCGAAGATTAAATTCGAGCAATATCACGTCGACCGTTCCGTATACGTTGTCGATGTCCGCCAAAGCCTGCATTTCCAACAGGCCTTCAAGATACTCGAGTTGTGGGGATTCCCGCAGGCGTCGAAATGTTTCCATCTGGCGTATGAGATCGTCACCCTCCCGGAAGGAACCATGTCTTCGCGGAAGGGAAACATCATCTATTATCTGGATGTCGCCGAAGAAGCCCGGCGGAGGATTTCAGCAATCATTGCCGAAAAGAATCCGAACCTGACCGGCGCGGAACGCGAGGCGACCGCCGACCAAGTCGGGATCGGCGCGATGAAGTACGTCATGCTGGCGGTGGACAACACCAAGCAGATCGTCTTTTCCTGGGATACTGCGCTGAGTTTCGACGGTCAGGCTGCGCCGTACATCCAATATGCCCATGTCCGGGCCGGGAGCATCCTTGAAAAAGCCGCGGTGGTTCCACACGCGGCTCTCCCCGCCTATGAACTGCATCCTTCGGAAATCACGCTGATCGACTGGATTTCGCGGTTCCCCGACGAAGTGGATCGAGCGGCAGAGGAATACAAACCGCTGTATATGGCCAACTATGCATATTTTCTGGCCAAGGCGTTTACGGATTTCTACCGCGAATGCCCGGTACTCTCCGCGGAAGCCGGTATCCGGGACGTACGCTTGGCGATTGTGGCCGCAACCCGTCAGACGCTGGCGAACAGCCTCAGGCTGCTGGGAATCCAGGCGCCGCGGGCAATGTAATCCGCCGGTTTTTCCGGCAAAGAATCGATCCGACATGCCCATCCACAAAGGAAAAGGAAAAACGCCTTCCGTCCGTCTGGTATGGAATGGAAAAGACGTGGTTCCTTCTCCGCACCCCGCCCCGCTTCACCGGTTAATGGAAGTTTTCCCCTCGGGTCCCCGGATCCAAAAGAAATCCACTGATTTCAACCGCCTGATCCTCGGCGACAATCTCACCGTGATGGATACCTTGCTCGAGGAACTGCGCGGAAAATTCCGCCTGATCTACTGTGACCCGCCCTTCGCCACCGGCAAGGGTTTCTCGCGCCGTATCGGCCGGGGTGAAGATTCCCGGAAGCCGGAAACCTGGTGTCTCGGCGAAGGATACACCGATTCATGGACTTCGATCGAGGCATACTTATCCATGTTGTATCCTCGGCTGATCCGGATGCGGGATTTGCTTTCCACAGAAGGAACGCTGTATCTGCATCTTGACTGGCGGGCGGTGCATTTCGCGAAAGTGCTGCTGGACGAACTTTTTGGCGCCGAGAATTTCATCAACGAGATTATTTGGATCTACCACGGCCCTTCCCCCGTAAAATCCTACTTCAACCGCAAGCACGACACCATTCTTGTCTACGGCCGCGGGAAAAAACGGGCCTTTTTCCCCGATCGAATCCGCATTCCGTATAACCCGAGCACCCACCGTACATTTGCATCATCTCCGAAAGCCGGATTCGGCAAACAGCCGGATCTACTGCGTGGAAAGATTCCGGAGGATTGGTGGTACTTCCCCGTAATTGCACGCCTCCACAACGAGCGGACGGGTTACCCAACCCAGAAGCCGGAGGCGCTGCTGGAACGGATCCTTGAGGCGTCAAGCCAGAAAGGGGATCTGGTGGGGGATTTTTTCTGCGGGTCGGGGACCACCCTGCGCATCGCCGATTCACTCTCCCGGCGCTGGATCGGATGCGATATCCTTCCGCATTCGATTTCCATCTGTCAGCGGCGGCTGGCGCTCGGCCGATCGCATCCGTATGCCGTCGACTCGCTTGCCCGAACCCTGCCGATGCCGGCCAAGCGCATCCAATTGGATGCCAAAATCCGCACGGAAACACGCCGGGTGACCGTAACGCTCACCGGATTATCCCCCTGTCTCCCGGACGGGTTCCCTGCTTCGTTGGACTATTGGGAATCGGATTTTAATTACCAGGACGGCGTCATCCGCAGCCAAAAACAGGCGGCCAGACCCTGGAGGAAAGGTTCGTCGGAAACTTCACTTTCCCATGTATATTCCCGCAAGGGTTCCTATCGGATATTCCTTCGTGCCATTTGTTCCAATGGTGCAGTGGCGACGGCTGAGAAGAGAGTCGAGATTAAATAAAACCCGGCGTAGGTATGATAAGCTTTGAAATGATCGTCCTGCCGGCCTGTCCGTGGCTGGCCTTTTTACGGTTGGGCGGGAATGACGAAAACGATAATGATCCTTTTATCGACTCACTTGAAAACGATGATTTCTTACATGGAAACCCGGGCGTCACTTTTTACCGGTTTCGGGGATATCCAGACGGTACCCCTGCCCCCGGAGGGTTTTTAAATACCTCGGCGAGGAAGGATCCGGTTCCAGTATTTGCCGCAACCAGGAAATATGCACATCAAGCGTGCGTGTGTCTCCAGTGTAATCCGTATCCCACACGGCCTTGATGAGAAATTTTCTGGTTAACAGGATCCCGGGGTGGCGAAGGAAAACCTCAAGCAGCTGAGCCTCCTTCGGAGTGACCTGATCCTCTCTGCCGCCGCAGGAAATTTTCCTCTGTTTGGTGTTGATTCGGATCGGCCCGGCTTGGATCGAACTTTCCTCATCGCTGGGCAGCTGGCGCTGGACAGCGTTCAGCAGTTTACGCGGTGTGAAAGGCGGGACAAGGACGGATTGGGCGCCGATTTCTTCCGGGTCGGATAGTATTGCGCGTGTGATCAGGACAATGGGACAGTTGCCGACTTCCTTGCGCAAATGCCGGCACAGGCGAATCCCCGAAGTACGAAGGGAAGTCGCGTCGAGCACAATCACATCCGGTTTGGTTGCACGTGCGCGATCGGCCGCTTTACGCGGTGAATTCTCAACAAAAAGGGCAAAACCCTTTTTCAATAATGCCGAGCTGTGCGATGGGACAGTCGTGCGGTCCGATTCAATTAGAAGAACTTTGGCAGGAGTCATAGTGATATGATTGGTTTTGCCGGAAGTGAAAAACCTCATCGGTTGACGATCGAACCGCAGAGGTAAGTGCGACCGCATAGTCATTATATCGCTGATTGGCAAAGCGGCGCAAGCGGACGGCGCCACAACCATCATCCGATCGTCCGCGTCGCACCGATACGATTATATGGCCGTTGAGATTCCCACTTTGATCTTTGCCGGACCGGTCCAGATGGAATATTTTCTGCTGCCGGACGGTACCAGCCATTTCCTGCTTCCAGGCGGCCCGGCGCTGTACGCCGCTGCGGGAGCCAGACCGTGGACCCGGGACGGGATCGGCCTTGTGGCACGCGTGGGCAAAAATATTTCATCGCAAACACTTCGTACGATCCAAAGCCGGGGAATTGATACCTCCGGTGTCCGGATCCTCCCCGAAGGCGCGCCCAGCCTCGGGTTTCATTATTTTGAAACATGGGACCAACACATCGATTGGAATCCGGTAAAGCATTTTGCCAAATATCATCTACCGTGTCCGGATGAATTGCTGGATTACGTTTCCCCTTCCCGCTCTGAAAAAACCATCCATCCCTTTCCCGTATCCGCCGTCCGTAGTGAAGACTTGCCGACGCACTATCTGCACGCGCGCGCGGCGCACATCACCCCCTGCCATTATCAAAGCCAGGTCACTTTGTCGGTTACACTGCGCCGGCACGGGGTCGGGGTTCTTTTACTTTCACCGCCGGATGGATTGCTCCATCCAGCATTTCGCCCCCAGATGCGTGAATTGCTGCACGGGATTGACCTGCTCTTTGCCCGTGAATCCTCCCTGCGGACCTTCGTCGGCCGGGAGGATGCGGATGCCATCGCGCTCTCGGAGTATATTTCGCGATGGGGGCCGAAGATCATCCTTCTCCAGCGGGAATATCAGGGCGTCCATGTTTATGATGCGGATTCCCGCCAGGCGCATTTCATTCCGTTCTATCCGGTGGACATGATAAATCCGCTCGCCATCGGGGATTCCTTCTGCGGCGGATTCCTCGTGACGTGGCGGTCGACCTATAACCCGGTGGAATCCGCACTTGTCGGCTGCATCTCCGCCTCGCTGGCGATGGAGGGGCTCGGCGGGTTGTATGCTTTGGAGCGGAATCCCGGTTTGGCGGAGGCGCGGCTGGCTTCCCTCCGCCAGTCGATCCATCCGTAACACTTAACCAAACTTGCGCATCCGGCGGATGGTGCTATACTCCCGCGCGATTGCGCCAACCATGAAGACGCCGGTTCTGGTGTTGAATGCAAACTTTCAACCGCTCCACGTGTGCGACACGCGGAGGGCTTTGCATCTGATCATCGGGGGAAAAGCCCGGCTTGTGGCCAACGGGCGCGGCGAGATCCGCACCGTCCGGATGTCGTACCCGATCCCTTCCGTCATCCAACTTCAAAAAATGATCCATCCACCGCGCCCGTACCCGCACCTTTCGAAACGGGAAGTATTCCGTCGGGACGATTACACCTGCCAGTATTGCGGACGGCAGACGATGCACCTGACCGTTGATCACGTCCTGCCCCGGTTCCGCGGCGGAGCGCACGTCTGGAGCAATCTGGTCGCTGCCTGTCCGCCGTGCAACCGGAAAAAAGGCGGCCGGTTGCCCGAAGAAGTCCACATGCGTCTGAAACGCACCCCCAAGGAACCTCCGTCTTCAGCGTTGTACCTGTTCGGACATTATTTAATGGAAAATGGTGAATGGCGTTCGTATCTGGAGGGGTGGTAGAAATAAGACACGAGACCGACGCGGGTTTATAGACCACGTCGGTCTATAAAAACAAAAAGCCGCCTCACCGGCAGCTTTTTGTTATCTTATCCATATGTCACTATTTCTCTATTTCCCTTTTTTGGCCATCTTTTCGGCAACCACAGCATGGGCCGCGGCCAGCCGGGCGATCGGGACCCGGAAGGGTGAGCAGGATACATAGTTCAACCCGATCTTGTGACAGAAGTTAATGGATTTCGGATCGCCGCCGTGTTCTCCGCATATCCCAACATCGAGCGTCTTGCGGGTGGCGCGGCCGTCGCGTACGGCCATGTCCATAAGTTTTCCAACCCCGTCTTCATCGATCGAGGCAAACGGATTCTCCGGAAGGATCTTCTTGTCGATGTATTCGATCAGGAAGCCCTTTTCGGCGTCGTCGCGCGAGATGCCAAAGGTCATCTGGGTCAGATCGTTGGTGCCAAACGAGAAGAATTGGGCCATTTCCGCGATCTGTCCGGCGGTCAGCGCGGCGCGCGGAATCTCGATCATGGTTCCGAACTGGTAATCGATTTTGATTCCCTGTTCTTCCATAACCTTGCGGGCTTCATCCTCGAGCGCCGTTTGCTGAACCTTCAACTCGTTGACGTGCGACGTCAGTGGGATCATGATCTTGGGATGCACGTCGATCCCTTCCTTGGCGCACTGGCATGCGGCTTCGAAGATCGCGCGTACCTGCATGCGGGTCAGTTCGGGAATATGGATGCCCAGGCGGACGCCGCGCAACCCAAGCATCGGATTCGCTTCATGCAGGCCTTCCACCGCCGTCAGCAGCTTTTCCTTTTCCTTCAGCAATACGGGATCGTTGCCCTTAATCCGCAGCTCGATCACTTCCTGCAGCAGCGTGGTCTGGGAGGGCAGGAACTCATGCATCGGCGGGTCGATCAGGCGGATGGTAACCGGCAATCCATCCATCGCGCGGAACAGGCCGTCAAAATCGCTGCGTTGGAAGGGGAGAATCTTGTCGAGCTCGCCCTTGCGCTCTACGGTGGATTTGGCGAGGATCATCTTCTGAACAATCGGCAGCCGTTCCGTCTCGAAGAACATATGCTCGGTTCGGCAAAGCCCGATCCCTTCGGCGCCGAAGGTTCGAGCGCGGCGTGCATCACGCGGGTAATCTGCATTGGCCCAGATCCCAAGTTTGCGGATGCCGTCCGCCCAGGAAAGCAGCTTAAGCAAGTACGGTTCGTCGAAGGAAGGTTCGGCGGTCTTGATTTTTCCGGAGAAGATCTCCCCGGTTGTGCCGTCGAGCGAAATCCAATCCCCTTCGTGGTACACCTTGCCGGCCACGGTGAACTGGCGGCGTTCGACATCCACGTCCATCGTTGCCACACCGACCACGGCCGGGATGCCGAACTGACGGGCGACCAGTGCGGCGTGCGAGGTGCGGCCGCCGCGGCTGGTGAGAATGCCTTTGGCGGCAAGCATACCGTGCACGTCGTTAGGGGTCGTTTCCGGGCGGACCATGATGACGGCCTTTTTATCTTCTTTGGACCATTTTTCCGCGGTATCGGCGTCGAATGTGATCTGGCCGACGGCCGCACCCGGGGAAACGTTCAGGCCTTTGGCGATCTGGTCGCCGCGCGAGGAGGCATATTTCTTCTCAGCGATGTCGAACTGGGGGTGCAGGTAGAAATCGACATGCTCGGGTTGGACACGCCAGACCGCTTCTTGCTTGGTGATCAGTTTTTCCTCGGCCAGGTCCACGGCGATCCGGATCGCGGCCTGGGCGGTACGCTTGGCATTGCGGGTCTGGAGCATCCACAGTTTGCCGCGCTCGACGGTGAATTCGATATCCTGCGTCTCATGGTAATATTTTTCAAGTCGTTTGCCGTATTTTTCCAGCTCGGCGTACATCTTCGGCATGACGGTCTTCATCTCGGCGATGGGCATGGTTTGCCGCGAGCCTGAGACGACATCTTCCCCCTGGGCGTTTATCAGGAAATCTCCTTCGATCACCTTTGTGCCGTCGGAGACGTTACGGGTGGTCAGCACGCCCGTGCCGCTTTCCTCGCCCATGTTCCCGAACACCATGGTGACGATATTGACCGCCGTGCCAAGATCATGGGCGATTTTGGCCGCGTTGCGGTAATCCACCGCGCGCTTCCCGTTCCAGGATTTAAAAACCGCCTCGGTCGCCAGTTTCAGCTGCTCCATTGGATCGTTCGGGAATTCGTGTCCGGTTTTCTGAACGACGATCTTCTTGAATTCCGCCGTGATGGCCTTAAGATCTTCTACCGGCAATTCGGGGTCGCTGGCGACGTTCCGTGTGTGACGGTAGGACTCGAGCACCTTCTCGAAATCATCCTTTGATACGCCCATCACCACCGAGGAGAACATCTGCACCAGCCGGCGGTAGGCGTCGTAAACGAAGCGTTCGTTCTTGGTCAGGGCGGTCATTCCTTCCGCGGTTTCGTCGTTCAATCCGATATTGAGGACCGTGTCCATCATTCCGGGCATGGAGAATTTCGCACCGGAGCGGCAGGAGACAAGCAGCGGATTCTTCGGATCCCCGAATTTCTTCCCGGTTTGCTTCTCCACCTGACGCATCGCGGCCACTTCCTGATTCCACATCCCGGAAGGGAACTTCTCACCGGCCGCGAGGTAGGCGTTGCAGGCTTCCGTCGTGACGGTAAAGCCGGGTGGAACCGGCAGTCCGCCGCGGTTCATATCCGCCAGTCCGGCGCCTTTACCGCCCAGCAGGGCGCGTACACCCTCCCAGGATTTGGCGTACTTCTCGGCTTGGGCTACTTCACTGAAAAGATATACCCACTTCCGGGTTTTGGCGGTGGACGAAGAGGTTTTCTTCGCACGCTTGACAGTCGGGACCTTCTTTTTTGCTGCAGACATTCTGAATTGCTCCTTTCGGGAGATTGAAATTATAGGTTCGTAACAGCCAATAATTTTACCACGGCGGAGAAAAAAGCCTTCTTGAAGCTGGTTGGGATCATCCTGCCTGCGCCTGCGCTTACAGAACGTTCCAGTTCGAATCGGGTTTCACCGTGGGAATGCATTGCCCAGCGAGTGTTTTTTTAGCGGTCCGCCAGAAGAATCTGAGATGTTTTGGTACGTGTTTGTTATGGATTCCGATAAAGATCACGCCGGGATGCCGAGAATATTCTGCCGGCGTGCACTTAGCCGGCATCGAGATGTTGTAAAAGGTCAGAGATGTGTTGAAACGAGTTTATTCCTAGATCCCGGCCATGGCCGCACCGGGATGACAATAGTCTCGTTGTTCGTCATGTCCGCATGGTTTAAGCTGGAATCCAGGGGCTTAATTTTTCTTTGAGTATTGTTGTGTTTTTATCAGTCATGGATTCCCGCTAAGGTCACACCGCTGCGCAGTGCAGGCGCGGGAATGACAATCGTCATAAAACGGTTTTTTACTCCGCTTCTTTCAGATCTTTCATCCCATACGCCCCCGCCTTTAGTACTTTTAGCGAAAGCAGCGCGCACTTCAAACGGATCGGGCTAAGTTCGATTCCCAGCAGATCCAGGATATCCTCTTTGGAAAGCGCGCGGACTTCCTCAAGCGGCTTGCCTTCGATATACTCGGCCAGCAGATCTGCGGATGCCTGCGAAATGGCGCAGCCGTCACCTGAAAAAGCCGCCTGGGTGATCTTTCCGTCCGGGCCGACGCGCAGATCGATCCGCAGCCGGTCGCCGCAGAGCGGGTTTTCGTCCTCAAAGGTGATATCGTGCGGCTCGAGCACACCTCGTTTAAGCGGATGCTTGTATCGGTCGATGATTTGCTGGCGGTAGAGATCGTCCACGTCTGCCTCAAGCGAAAAGCGCGCGCGTTTTCTGCAAACCTTCTGCCAACGCGTCGATTTCCTCAAATGTGGTGTACAGGTAAAACGAAGCCCGGGTGGTCGCGGAAAGACCAAGTTTGGTATGCAGCGGCATGGCGCAATGGTGCCCGGCGCGTACGGCGATCCCGTAGGAATCGAGGATCTGCGCGATATCGTGCGGATGGATGCCTTCCAGCGTAAAGGAGACCAGCCCTCCCCGTTTGGAAGGTTCAGGCCCGAGTACCGTCACACCGGGGATCTCTCGCAGGGATTCCATCGCGTAGGCCGCGAGGGCCTTTTCGTGCCGGTGAATGGCATCGAATCCTATCGCGTTTAAATAATCGATTGCCGCCCCCCAGCCTACCGCCTCGGCGATGGCCGGCGTGCCCGCTTCGAAGTTATGGGGCAGGTCGTTCGGTTCGAACGACCGCCAATCGACCTTGCGGATCATATCGCCCCCGCCAAGGAACGGCGGCATGGCGTGTAGGATTTCGACCTTCCCGTATAAAGCTCCGATCCCGGTTGGACCGCACATTTTGTGAGCCGAGAGTGCCAGGAAGTCCGCATCCAGATCATGCACATCGATCGCCTTATGCGGAGCGGCTTGCGCGGCATCGACCAGCACCCGGGCTCCCGCGCGGTGCGCGGAACGGGTAATGTCGCGGATCGGAACGATGGTTCCCATCACATTAGACATTTGAGTCAGCGCCACCAGTTT
>Ga0307445_10002050_pt1 | contig 11203 bp, 9 predicted proteins | sample SalMarSW160330MG_FD_202147 | JGI IMG/M metagenome (GOLD analysis project Ga0307445, IMG submission 202147) | Salt marsh sediment microbial communities from the Plum Island Ecosystem LTER, Massachusetts, United States - SW1603-30 | ecosystem: Environmental > Aquatic > Marine > Intertidal zone >...
GGCAACTGTCCGTCGGGCGCGCGCTCTGGAGTCGTCACCCTTGCTCTCCTTCTCAAGAAACGTATACAATCCAGGTCCGGAAAAGTTCCGCAGTCTCACATAGGCTGAAATTCGGCGGAACAATCCGGGCTGGCCTTACTCTTTCTACGGTTTCGCAGACTGAAAACGTTGAAACACCGGGGGATGAAGCACTATCCGGAGAAGCTGTCCGAATAGAAATCTGACAGGCGTGCCTTGAAAATGACTTGCGATGAGATGATAAAGGAGTGGGTTACAAGCAGCCTACAAATGGTAAGCCACGGAAACGAACAGTCGGTCGGCGGTGTATTTCTCCGTCAGGCCCTGGGAGAGAAAATTCTGCAATTCCCAGGATCCATGCGCCCAGGCCACATCCAGGGTCATGACCTGGTCGATGAGGAATCCGACTCCGGCCGTCACGAAACTGCGATTCTTGCCCACCAAGTCGGACCTGAAAGGCAACGGATCGCGATAAAACCCAGCCCGCAGGCTGGTGCCGATTTGGGGGATGAGATACTCCGCCCCCACATGCAGTCTGAGAGCATCCCGGTAGGTTCGCTTGACCTGACGATTGGCCTCTCCCACGTCATCCAGTCTCTTGTATTCCATCTGGGTCCAATCGGTGTAGTTGACGTCGCCAGCCAGGGTGAATTGGTTCAAGTTGAAGGCTACTCCTGCTCCAATGCTAAAAGGCAGAGAGATCTTGTATTCGGAACTGCCCTCATCCACCGTGACATCTCCATCCTCAGTGGTGCGATAGTTCCAATCCTCCTTAATGGTCAACGTAACCGGAGAATCGATTGTTCCCCCAAAAACGATGCTTCTGGTGGGTTGAACTCTCACTCCGAGCTTTGCATTAAACCCGGAATAGCGATCCACTATATGGTCGTCGTATTTCAGAACATAGCCAGGCGGCATGCCCCAGGTTCTTTCATAGAACCAGGTGTAATCGTCTTTTCCGCTCCACAGGTTGACTGCCGCCCCAACGGACACGTTGGGGGACACGTCGACGGCACCACCCAGAGACCAAAGATAAAGGCCTCCTGCTTCGGATTCCATTCCTTCCTCCGAGTCGTCACCCTCGAAGCCCGGAGTTATCTGCGAGAACTCCATGGTCCGGTCGAAGCTCTGGACTCTGTTTACCCCGAATCCCAGAACCAAGCTCCCCCGGTAGGTGGGAACCGGCAGGGCCAGATTGGCTGACCCGAAGCGCGTATTATTCTGATGTGGTCCGCTGAAAGAGCTGCTGGAGAACTGCCATTGGCTCGTGTTGCCCGTTCTCTGATGAGTCAAGCTTCCGCCCAACTCTATTCTGGTGATACGCGCCAGTCCAGCCGGGTTATATATCAGGGCCGTGGCATCGTTAACCGCTGCTATGGCAGCTCCGCCCATAGCCAAGGTTCGTGCGCCCACCACGAAAAAGTTCCCTGCCGTGGGTTCATACACTGCGCTCTCGTCCTGGGCCAGGGCGAGCGAAGAGAGCATAAGCATGAACACCAGGGCAGCTGCTGTCCACATGCCAAATCGTCTGATCATTAAAAAATACCTCGAAATAGTGATTTCCACCGCATGATGCATCCGCTGCATTACTTCCTGCGCCTCTCGGCCTTCTTATCCTTGGGCTGCTCCTTCTCCTGGTCCTGTTTCGGCATGGGAGTGGGTTGAACCGTCCCCGGTTGCTGGCCCTGGGAGGACTGCTGGTCTGTGCCAGTGTTGGGAAGAACAAAAGGAGTATTGGTGCTCCCTGACGGTGGAACGTAGGGCGGCACCATACCTCTTCGCCTGTCAGCCTTCTCGGAGCTTTCGGGCGGCTGCACCGTCTCATTATCGTAATGATTTTCACCAGTATCCCACCAGTACCGGTCCCACCACCAGGGATAGGCATAATAGTGACCCCAGCGCGGGCTGCTCCAGTAGTAGTTGGGGTAATAGCCGTAGTAGAACCCATACGGGTAGTTGTGATAGTCGCCGTGACAGTCGGTGCAGTGCTCCCGGTAATACTCCCCGGTGTGATCAATGGCTTCGGCTTCCTCCCCCTGAACCATGGGATGGGTCAGCACGGTATAGCAGCCGATGGCCGATACCGATATGATGGTCAGAAGAATGCCCAGAACAACCAGTCTTTTCTTCATGGTTTTACTTCACCTCAGTGGAAATATCGTTCGTTCAACAGCCCTTTCCCTATATTTACGTCACCAATCTGATTTTCGGCAGCACCCGCGACCCGCTATACCGGAAAAACCTATATTGTCGGAACATTTCACAAGCCCGGTGGTATCAATTTTGGCTGTCTTTCAGTCAACTATCAGAACGATTCGAAATAGACTATCCGCAACTCCCTGCCCCAGGTGCTGGCGTCCTTTCGATTGAGCAGCAGGTTCTTCAAGTTGAACTGCAAAAACAGCCGGTCCGAGAAAATCCATTGCGCTCCCAGGTTCAGGTAACCATATCCCTTTCCGAAAAGCTCCTGGGCTTTGTCGTCGTTGGTGCCCAGATCGTACTCGCCCACCACCCCCAGATTGTCGCCAAGCCGTATGTCCGCCCCAAAAAAGAAGGTGATGTCTTTGTCCTTGTCATCGTTCTCCAGGCTATAATTGGCACCGGCGTGCAAACCGAAGGGCAGATCGCCCATGGCATACCCTTTACTTATGACACCATAAAAGCCCTTGGACTTGTACGTATATCTGTCCAAACTGTCGTTAAAGGCTCCTGAACCTTGGGAATCGAACCCTATCGCCAATGCGGGAAAAGACCAACTCTCGTTAATCAGACGGTACTTGGCGGCGAATTCGATCCGGGGATTCCAGTCCGGCTCTCCTTCGCCGATCACATTCTCCCCCCCGAAAGACATCCCCACCATAAACCTTTTCATTAAACCTATGTCCAGTCCGAAGATCACTCCCCCTTGAGGATATATCTTGATGTCGAAATCGAAGCTCCCGCGAGGCAGAAGCCCCGCCGTGGGGCAATCGATTAGCTTTGTGGGCTGAAGCTTGTCCATATGAATCCTCGCAGTAGAGGACTGGTCCTGCTGTGCGCATGCGGCCGCCACGCTCAGAAGAACCGCAAGGATGGTCAGCTTAGCAATCCGGATTGTCATCTTTCCCTCCTCTTTCGATGACCTTGACCCGCTATAGTTTCGGGCAATTTAACCAATTCCGGTTTTCGAGTCAATCAAAAAGAGTAATCCATCCTCCCGGTGGCGTCGGTTCTCATCACACATGGCATCGGCCAGCCGAATCCTCACATGTATAGACCCATCCACCACCCACATAGTTTAATCCGCCGGAAAGCAATGAACATGCCGAGAAAAGCAAAGCCGCCGGTCACTGTGACAAGCGGCTGCAAATCAATCAAATGCGGTTGTAAGGAAGGATCAGAGTCCGGTTCAGTCCCAAACGAATGCACAAAAATCTTTCGAGCAGGGGAAGTTTTTGTGCAAGCTCCTATCGGTACTTATCATAAGATACTATTTCGTCCAGTCCCATCCGGGGCTTGGATTCTGGCTGAAACTTGGGATAGCCCAGCGGCATCACCTCCACCACTCTCATCTCCGGCGGCACGTTCAGAAGTCTCTTCACCTCATCCTCCTGGAAGGCGCCGATCCAGCAGGTCCCCAAACCCTCTTCCACCGCTTGCAGGCTCATATGATCCATGGAGATGGTTACGTCAATGGTGTAAGCCGGCTGCCCGCAGGTGAGAACATAATCGGTCATGGTGGCACAGCCCACGATCACCACCGGCGCCTCGGCGATGAAGTATTGGTTGTTGCAGGCCACTGCCAGTTTCCGGCGCAGCTCCTTGTCCCTGACCAGGACATATCTCCACTCCTGACGGTTCTTTGCCGACGGCGCCAGCCGGCCCGCTTCCAAAACGCGAAGCAGTTTGTCCTCTTCAATGGGCTTATCCTCAAAAGCCCGGATGCTCCTGCGTCTCTTTATGGCGTCCAGAACGTTCATCGGTGATTCTCTCCTTAGAGTTTCAGCTTGTCCCAGCGGGCGAAAACGTCTGAAATTTCGTCTTTGATCTTCCGGGTGACTTTGTTCATGTACAGCTTGGCCTGCTTGGGGTCGAACTGCGGATAGCCTTCCCCTTCCTTGTAGATCAAAACCGGTCCCGGCGCTGGAAGGCACTGTATGCCGTCTTTCATCCAATAGGCCATCTCCTTTTTGTACCTGATCTTCTTCACCAGTTGGGGATCGATAGCCAACATGGCGGCGTTCTCGTCCAACCCGGAATGTCCTCCCGATTCCCCGAAAAACTCCTGGGTGAGCTGCTCGCACAAAACCCACCAGTGGATGACCACTACCTTTGTGTTCCTCTCCCGGTGAACGCGCATGGCGGCATTTTTCAATTCATTGAAATGACCGCCGTGCCCGTTCATCACCACTATCCGGGAGAAGCCTTTCTCTGCCAGGGAGAGCATTACTTCGGAAACGTAGTTCTCGAACACGAGCGAACTGACGGTCAGGGAGCCGGGATACAACAACAAGCTTCTGGTTATGCCGTAACACACGGGCGGGGCCACCATGGCCTTCAGATCGTCCGCGATATTCTCACAGATCCACTGGGGTATGGTCACGTCCGTACCCAGGCTGGCCACCCCATGGGCTTCTATGGTGCCCACCGGAAGCAAAACGGTTCTGATCTTTTTGGGCACCAGCTCACCGAACTCCATCCAGTTCAAATTCTCTAATTTCAGTGCCATAGTATATCCTTGGTGATTTAGGCTTGCATGCGCAATGACCGGCCTGGCCGGTCGGCCTGCGACAGGACTGGCAATCTCGCGTTGGTCCCTGCTACTTGTTGAACTCCAGAACGTAAACCGTGGTCTCCTTGGGCAGAGTTTCTTTGGTGAAGCTAACCGAGTTGCCTCCCGTCTTTGTTACATTCTTCTTGTCCTTGAGGAATTCATCCACGCCGGCAATGGGGAAATTCTCCCCCATGAAGGAAGTCTTGTAGTGCATGGGTATAACCACTTTGGGATTCAACGCCTTCACTACTCTGCTGGCAGTGGAGGCATCTATGGTATAGTAGCCGCCTGTAGGCACAAACAACACGTCCACCGGCCCGATCTGCTTTTTCTGGGCATCATCGAGGTCTATACCCAGGTCTCCTGCATGAGCGAATCTTATGCCGCCCAGCTCGAAGGTCCAAATGGTGTTCTTGCCTCTCTGGCTTCCCTCTTTCTCGTCATGGAACGAGCCTACGCCGTTGAACTTGACTCCCCGGGCCTTCTTCTCCCCGGTTCCCTTCACTACTTCCGGGTTCCCCTTGATTGCGGACACGCAGTTATGATCGAAATGATCGTGCGAAACCACACAGACGTCTGCGCTTTCGTCCGGCATGGGATACCCCACGCTTTGGTCAAAGGGATCGGTCACTATTTTGATGCCGCCGTCCAGCGAAATCAGAAACGAGCTGTGACCCAGCCATTTAATAGTCACCTTGCCTGCTTCCGTCATCTGACCCTCCTTTCAAACCAGAGGTTAACTTGAACAGTTCCTTTTTCGGTTTTATTCACTTGACGCCCGGGCCCAAGTTGCGTCACGGTCCAGAATAATACGTGTCAAGAAGTCTCCAATCTGGTGCGCGTTTCCTGTTCGTAGAAAGTCAACTGAGCGGAATAGTAGACCAGCCGGTAGAAAGAGCAGAACAGCACGAAAATCTGCTGAACCAGAAAAACGAAGAAAACGAAAATACCAGCATTCGACAGCCCGCCTAAATTGTCTCTGACAACGACAAATAACATGACTGATACCATGAAAATTACAGTCAGCAAATAATACAAACTTAAAGACCCAACTAAGTTTGTCAACAGGAATTTAGTCGCCCTGCCGACCAACGCGGAAAACCGCCGGCCGTAATTGTTGACCAGCGATATCCTGAGGTAATCGCCGATCATGTTAACCAGGCAGAACAGAATAACTGCAATGCCCAACCTGACGAGCATGCGCCACGAGGTCATATCCAAGAAAATTGGTCTGCCGGAGACCGCACTGAGAAAAGAGTCAAGCATGACGAAGACCACAAAAGAAACCAGATACAAGACCGCCACCAGAAGAGAGATTTTGACCATTCCCCAGAAGTACTTGCCGGAATAACCGAAGAATCTCTCCATCTTCGAGTCAAACTGTCGTCCCATGATTCGATCCTGCAACATGCCCCAGAAGCCGCCGGAAAGGAAAACGAACGCCACGACGAAAAGCAAGCAAACCACGAAGAACACAACCAAGTATACCGACAACGCATTTCTCCAATGATAAACGAAATCGATAATCAGCGATAAATCCATACCGGTCAGAAACCTCTCGGTTCTGACGTTTCGGGCAAAGCTGGCAGAAAGCATGAGATAGAGAGGGAAAAACAGAACCAGAGAGGAAACGAGTTTGAAGGCAAACATTATTCCTACCAGAAACCTGTTGCCCCACACGGCCTTGATTCCCGACGCAAACGAATTCAGCACTGCCATAGTCATTGACGAAGGTAAGTCGGATACGTCCTGGGAAAGCGGGACTATCCGAGCAGTTCATTTCGATCCTATCAAAAGCAGGTTATCAAGTGCATCCAATTTTCCAGCCAAAAGAGACATTCGGCAGCCAGTTTCATCATCGTCTTATCAGAGGAATCGCGCATTAGGCTGTTGTTGTTGACGTCGATTTCTATGGCCATTTTGTTTTCCGGATCGAGCACGGCTGATTTGATCTTCGAATCGGTCCGCATTTCAATCCGATGCCATCTTTCCTTTCCGTCCCAATTCTTCTGAATCCTTTCTCCGTCATCCAGTTCTATTTCTACCTCCACCGGCAGTACCACTTCTCCTAATCGCCTCAGCTCAACCGTGGTTTTGTATGTATCATGCTCCTCGCCGCTTTCACCGACTGGAACGCTGCCTGTGCTCTTCACCTCATAGTCACAAATCCCTGTCTTATAGAACAACGGCTCCAGCCAATCCGTCACCTCCTCTCCCTCCAGTTCATCCACGACCGCCAGGAAATCCCGGGTGCTTGGATGTTTGAACTCGAAGCGACGGAAATACTCTCTTAAAAGCCGATCCATCCTTTCCGGGCCAAGATAGTTTCTCAGCGTCTCCAGGATAAGAGAAGCCTTGAAGTAGACCGTCGAGTGGTAGCCCAGATAATCTTCGAATTCCCACGACTTGGTCACAACCGGATCGGTCTGCGGCCCCAGAAGATATCCCAATCTGGTGAGATCCATATCATTGATCTTAAGCTGCCAGAGGTCTATCACGTTGCCGGACAACCCAAATCTTTGCTCCAAAGCCCTTTTCTGCGAGTATTCGGCAAAACCTTCATCCAGCCAGGCTTCCTCGAACTCGTTGGAGGCCACCATGCCGTACCACCACTGATGTGCCGTCTCGTGGAAGACGATCAGAGCATCCGTATGCATCGTTTCCGGAAGCTTGGTGGAAGGCTGCAGGGTGATAAGGGTGGGGTATTCCATGGCGCCCCCGCCTCGCCCGATTTTGGCATCAACTATGGTGAAATATCCGTACCGGTACTCACCGAAAAGAGAGCTGTAGAATTTCAGGGCGAACTCCGCCTGGTCCAGGATGCGCTCGACGCTAACCTGATGCTCTGGCCTATAGAAAAAGGCCGCGTCAATTCCATCCACCGTTCTCCGTTCAATCAGGTAGTCCGGGCTGGCAGCCCAAGCGAAGTCGTGAACCCCAGCCGCTTGGAAGATCAGAGTCTTGGTGGAGTCGGAATTGACTTTTTCCTCCTTCAAATAACCGGTGGCGCCCACCACATATTTCATGGGCAGTGTGATGGAAACCCGGTAGTTTCCGAAATCTGCGAAAAACTCGCTGTTGAAGTGATACTGGTGTGCATTCCATTGGCCGCCCTCCTGCAAAACGGCCAGCTTGGGGAACCACTGGGCGATCATGAAATCGTCGCCCGAATACCCCATGCGCATTAGGGTCCGCGGCAGCTTCACGTCGAAGCCGATTGCCAGCTCTATCATCCTCCCCGGCAGCAGCGGCTCAGGCAGAGGCAGTTTCATTATGGTCTCGTCGACGATCTGCCTGCCGGTCAGATTCAATCCCCCTGAGGTCACTATCGATTCGATGTCTATGCCGCCCCGGTATTCCTCTCGGCCCTTTATTCGCGAAGCAAACAGGCTTTCTCTCATCAAGGCAGTGCTGTCTGTGCGAAAGGCGTTGGGATAAAGATGAAAAAACAGCGTGTCTACGCTGTGCCTGGTGGAGTTAAAGAATGCAAGACTCTCCTCTCCCACCAGTGTTTTCTCCTCAGCGTCCAGAGTCACGTCAATGCGGTAGCTGGCGATTTCGGGGACTTTGATTTGATCTTGGTAAGCCAAACTCGGGTGAGAGAAGAAAAACAAAAACAAAAACATCAACGGGGATTTGTGGCTTGCGCCGGACATCGGGCGAGCTTCCCTATTTGCCGTTCATCAGCGCCAGGATGTGCTTTTCCACCGACAGAGAGAGGGACTTGACGCTGTATCCTCCCTCCAACACCGACACCACCCGACCCTGGGCGTGGTTGGAGGCCAGCCGGGTGATCACCTCGGTCATCCGACCGTATCCCGTCTCCGAGAGGTTTATGGTGGCCAGGGGATCTTGTTGGTGGGCATCGAAACCGGCGGAGACGAAGATGAATTCCGGCGAGAACTTGGAGGCTAAGGGATAGAATATGTTCTCAAACGCCTCTATGTACTCCACATCTCCGCTCCCCGCGCACATGGGCATATTGAAGGTGTATCCCTGCCCCTCTCCCTCTCCCACTTCGTTCTCGCTTCCCGTGCCCGGATAGTAGGGGAATTGATGAATGCTGAAATAGTAAACCGAGGGATCGCTGAAGAAGATGTGCTGAGTGCCGTTGCCGTGGTGCACGTCCCAATCCACGATCAGGATTCTTTTCAGCCCGTATTTCTTCTGCGCGTACCTGGCTCCCACCGCCACGTTGTTGAAAACGCAGAACCCCATGGCCCGGTCTTTCTCCGCGTGATGACCGGGAGGTCTGACCGCGCAAAAGGCATTGCGGATTTTGGAGTTCATCACTCCATCCACGGCCGCCATAACCCCGCCCACGGCCAGGAGCGCGATCTGGTAAGACTCACGGCCCACCCGGGTGTCCGGGTCCAACATCCCTCCCCCGTCCTTGCACATCTTCTCCACTGCTGCGATGTAATCCCTATCATGCACCGTCTCCAGCCACTCCACCGAAGCCGGATTGGGTCGAATCTCTTTCAGCTTGGACCAAAACGGTCTCTTCTCCAGATGGGCCATCAAGGCGGAGAGTCTCTTCGCGCTCTCCGGATGATCCGTTCCCGTATCGTGCTTGAGATAATCCGGATGGTAAATCAAGCCGGTGGGCAGTGAGCGATCCGCTTCCTGGGTTTCCTTGTTTCTGTTCTTGTTATGCTGGGGTTTGTCCATCTTCCGAATGTCCTAAAAGGAACTTGTCCGCTCTAAGCCTCTTTTCAATCCGAGCCGGTGATTCGATCCGGATTTTCATGTGCCTGCTAATAGTATAGCAAAAACCCTTTTCAGACTCAAGCCTATTTTTCGCCCCTGACCACGCCCACCGCCAACTGGTCAGGATTGAAGTATCTTGCGGCCACGTCCATTACCTGTTCTTTGGTGACTTGCTCTATCTTGTCCGGATACCCTTTCACGTCCCCGATGCCCTTGCCGATAAGATGCGCTCTGGCGTACTGCCTCACCAGCGCGGAATTGGTCTCTAGGTATATCTGATACATGCCGCCGACATAGTTTTTGGCCACGGCCAACTCGTCATCTCCGATGGGATAGTCCTTGAACATGTAAAACTCTTCCAGAAGTTGCTTCCTGGCCTCTTCTTCATTGCCCGGCGAAGTGGCTATGTAGGCATAAAAGACCCCGGCCTCATCCCAGGAATCGTTGACTCCGTATACGGTGTAAGCCAAGCCCCTCTTTTCCCTCAATTGATGAAAGAACCTTCCCCCCGAACCGGACGCGACAGCCTGAAGCAGCTTAAGCGCGTAGAAGTCGTCCTCCCGGTAAGGACAGGTGACGAATCCCAGGGTCTGGGCGGTCTGGGCCTTGTTACGGCTCTCAACCAGCGTGCGTTCCGCTGACGAGTTTGTTCGGGCCGGCAGTCCGGGATCGTACGTCGATTCGCATCCGAAATCGTGGAATAATTCCTCCAACTTCTGCTTTAACCGGGATGAATCGAAGTCTCCCACCGCCACCAACGTCATATTGTTGCCACTGAAATACTCGCCGTGCCATTGTTGCACCTGTTGTCTATTCAAACCAGCTACCGCCTCCCGGCTGCCCCACTTGTCCAAACCATAGGGGTGGTCGGGAAAGCTGGCCTGATAGAAAAGGTCAATGGGATAAGCGGCCATGTCGTCTTTCTTCTTGTCGATTTCAGCCAACAGAAGGTCCTTCTCCTTCTCCAGCTCGGCTGGATTGAAAGTGGGATTTTTCAGCACGTCAGCCGTGATTTCAAGAGCAGGCTCCCAGTTGCCCGATAAAACCCGGATCACATATCCGAAATAATCCGCCTCGACTTCCTTATCTAAGGACGCCCCTAACGCCTCAATGGAGTTGAATATCTCTTCCCCGCTGCGGCTCTCCGTTCCCTTCAGGCTGGTCCTCAACATCAACCTGGTTACTCCCGAGTTTTCTCGAGACTCGCGGACCCTTCCTCCCTTGAAGTAGATGCCCAGCGAGACCAGCGGCAGCGAATGATTCTCCCTGGTGATCAGCGCCGCGCCGCAGGAGAGCGTGTCCAGTCGAGCGCTGCCCCGTACCGCAACGTCGCTTCCGGTCCCCGGCGAGAAGCTGGCATCCGGACTGATCTTCGCCGCTTGAGATTCCTCCGATGTGAAAGGACTCTCCTCCCCAGGTTGCCCGGAAAACCCCGCCTCTATATCGGCCCTCAAGCCTTCGGCGGTCATACTCTCGTCGTACTGGTCAGTGGGCCTATATTCCATTATGCTGACATTGTCCGGAACCAGGTACTTGGCAGCCACTCGCTTGACATCTTCGAGCGTCACCCTGGCTACTCCCTCCAGGTGCTCCTGGGCCAGTCGGTAGTCTCCGTATAACTCGAAGAATCCTATGTTCTCAGCCAGCCCCCTGGCATTCTCAATCGAACTGAGATATGAAAAGTTGATGGTATTCTTGGCCTTGATCAACTCCTGCTGCGAA
>Ga0307445_10002051_pt1 | contig 11200 bp, 9 predicted proteins | sample SalMarSW160330MG_FD_202147 | JGI IMG/M metagenome (GOLD analysis project Ga0307445, IMG submission 202147) | Salt marsh sediment microbial communities from the Plum Island Ecosystem LTER, Massachusetts, United States - SW1603-30 | ecosystem: Environmental > Aquatic > Marine > Intertidal zone >...
GCATAGAAGCCGATCTCAAAGACATGGCGTCGCTTAAAAAGGCCTTAAAGGAAGTTGAGCCGGACCGCATTTTTCATCTTGCTGCCCAGAGCTTTGTTCCCACCTCGTGGAAATGCCCGGCGGAGACGTTCGCGATCAATGCCGTCGGCCAGATCAATCTTTTTGAAACCGTTCTCAGCCTGGGGATCTCGCCGAAAATCCAGATAGCCGGGTCCAGTGAAGAATATGGCTTTGTCAATTCCGATGAAGTTCCGATGAAAGAAACCAATCCCCTTCGTCCTCTTAGTCCTTATGCGGTGAGCAAGGTGGCCCAAGATCTGTTGGGCTGGCAATACTACAAGAGTTATGGCATGAAGATCGTCCGCACACGAGGATTCAACCATACGGGTCCCCGTCGCGGAGATGTTTTCATATGCTCGAATTTTGCCAAACAGATCGTGGAGATCGAAAAGAAAAAAAGAGAACCTATCATATACGTGGGTAACTTGGAGGCCAAAAGGGATTTTACGGATGTGCGAGACATGGTCCACGCCTACTGGTTATGCTTGGAGAAAGGAGAGCCTGGAGAGGTTTACAACCTGGGAACAGGGAAGACCTATTCTATTAAAGAGATCCTGGACATGTTGCTCGCCATAAGCGGAGTCGACGTGAAGATCGAAGTCGATCCGGATCGCCTCAGGCCCTCGGATGTTCCCGTTCTTTTGTCCGACAGTTCCAAATTCAGAAGATTGACAGGATGGGAACCCAAAATTCCATTTAACCAGTCTCTTCAGGATCTCTTGGAATATTGGAGAGAAAGGGTCTAACTTGAACGTTTTTGTTACCGGTGCGACCGGCTTTGTCGGGCGTTATCTCCGGGATTTCTTGAAATCCCATGGACATTGTATTTGGGGATCAGCATATCCTGATGTGCCTGAACTCTCTTCGGATGACCGGATTTTTTATCTGGACATAAGATCTGAAAAGGATGTCTTCCAGCACATCAGGGAAATGAAGCCAGATTGGATTTTCCATCTGGCTGCTGTTTCCAATGTCCGGCATTCTTGGGACAGGCGGAAAGAAACCCTCGAGACCAATATAATAGGAACGCTCAACCTATTCGAAGGTGTCCGGAATTTTTCCCCCCATGCCAGGATCGTTTTTGTCAGCTCTTCCGATATATATGGAACAAAATTTCCCTCTGGGGACCCCCTGGGTGAAAAAAATCCGGTGATGTCCGTAAATCCTTATGCCTATACCAAATGGAGTGGCGAAGTTCTGAGTGAATTCTATACACGGATTGAAAATTTGAATATCGTGATCGCCCGGCCATTTCCCCACACAGGTCCCGGGCAGAGCGCAGATTTTGTTTGTTCCGACTGGGCATGCCAGATTGCCCGGATCGAAAAGGGATTGAGTGTACCGGAAATAAAGGTCGGGAACACATCTGTCGAAAGAGATTTTACAGATGTGCGCGATGTGGTCCGCGCCTATGAGGGGCTTGCCGAAAAGGGGAAAACCGGTGAAGTATACAATGTGTGTTCAGGTCGTTCTTACTCCTTGGAAAGCATCCTCGAATGCCTCCTTTCCTATACTCAGAATGAAATTTCTGTCCGAGTCGACTCACAAAAACTGAGAAAAGTAGACATCCCTCGGCTAGTGGGCGACAACAAGAAGATCCGGGAAGAAATTTCCTGGGAACCCAGAATCCCGATCGAACAGTCGCTCGAGGAATTGCTGGACTACTGGCGAAGCCGGGTCTAATTAGATTTCCAATTCCAGTTGGTTTTTTTGGTCCGTTTCCCGGTCTCGTTCGATGGTTTTCAGAACTTCGGCGGTCACATCTCCTGTGGGATACTGGCCGTCAAAGCACGCTCCGCAGAAATGGGTAATCTCTTTATTCCCGGTTTGGACAGCCTTTTTTAACGATTCCAGCGATTGGTAGATCACCTTGTCTGCCCCGAGTTTTTTCGTTATCTTATCGATTGTGGCATTGCGGGCGATAAATTCAGCTTTTGTCTGCATGTCTATCCCGTAAACACACGGGTATCTCAGCGGTGGAGAATAGGAAGCGAAGTAGACTTTTTTCGCCCCACATTCCCTGACCATTTTTATGATAGCTCTAGAAGTGTTGCCCCGTACGATGCTGTCATCCACAAGGAGAACATTTTTGCCTTTGAGCTCGGAGGGAATAGGATTGAGCTTATGCCGGACAGATGACTTCCTTTCATGATCGGCGGGCATGATGAATGTGCGGCCGATGTATCTGTTTTTGACCAATGCTTCTCTGTATTTTAGATTCAATTGTCTTGCGATCTCGATGGCTGCATCCCGGGCGGAATCAGGGACTGGAACGACCACATCTATGTCCAGATTGAGTTTTTTTATCTCTTCTGCCAAAAATCGACCCAGATTGACCCGGCAATCATAGACATTGACATTGTCGATGTAGGAGTCTGGACGGGCAAAATAGACCCATTCGAAAAGACATGGAGAGTGGGGGCAATGTGTCAGTTGGCTCGTGTGAAGTTGACGTTTTTCATCGATAAAAATAACCTGACCCGCTCCGACATTTTTTATGTTGGAGAAATTTGTGATATTCAAACTCACGCTTTCTGAGGCGATGGCATAAGAGGGGAGGATCCCATCTTTTTTTGTCCCATAGACAAGCGGTTTTATTCCATAGGGATCTCTGAAGGCGACCATACCCCCTCCGGCGATATAAGCCACTACAGAATAGCTGCCTTTCACCTGTTCGAAAACTTTTTCGACCGCGCGGAATATATTATCAGGTTCGATTTTGTCGATATTTTGGATCGAGAGTTCTTGGGCAAAAATGTTGAGTATGATTTCCACGTCGTTATCCGATGTGAGATGTCGATGGTGTTGATTAATCAATAATTTGTTCAGTTCCGTATAATTGATGACATTGCCGTTGTGTGCCATGATTATGCCAAAGGGAGAATTGACGAAAAATGGCTGGGCGACCGATCCGCTTCTTCCGCCGATGGTAGGATAGCGCGTATGGCCGATCCCGATGTTGCCCTTGAGGCGCTTGAAGTTATCCGCAGTAAATATATCTCTAACGAGTCCGTTTCCCTTTTTTGTGTGGAAATGCCCGTCATACGTGATGACTCCTGCTGAATCCTGGCCTCGATGCTGGATAGAAAGGAGTCCCTGATAAAGGTCTTTGAAGACATCGTCATTTCCCAGAATTCCGATTATTCCGCACATGTATTTAACATACCATTATAGACAACAGGCGTGCAACTTATTCCTCGGCTCTCTCTCTTTTCCGAGGAACCATGCCCGCTCCCCTGCGGATGCCTTCCTAACCCGCTTGCTTGACCTAGAAGAGATAATCACAGAAATATGGATATTTCTGCTTCAATGTGAAAAAGAAGGGGGAGAAAAGGTCAGGACGGAAGGGCAGCGATCAGTTCAGCTGATGTGAGTGTGGCTGTGCCCAACTTCCCGACAACGATCCCGGCCGCAATATTAGCCAGCATGGCGGCCTCCTGGATCGACGCTCCGGCGAGGAGGGCTAAGCTGGAGACAGCGATGACCGTATCCCCTGCTCCTGTGACATCGTAGACCTCTTGGGCGAGGGTGGGAACATGCATAGCTTTTTTCCCTCTTTCAAAAACACTGAGCCCCTGTTCTCCCCTCTTGAGAATGAGATACTTGGTTAAAATTTTGGAGAGAATCGTCTCTCCTACTTTTTCTACCTCTATATCACTGCGGCAAGCGTGGTGCACAACACTTTCCGCTTCCAAATGATTCGGTGTGATCAGAGTCACTGGAGAGAAAAAAAGAAAATGTTCGACTTTGGGATCCACGTACACCGGCAATTTTTTTCGTTGTGTAAAAGACAGGACTTTTTGAAGCAATGGCTCTGTGATGATTCCCTTGTTGTAATCGGATATGATCAAAGCATCGAATTTTTCCTTTTGGATGAAACTGTAGATTTTGGCTGCCAAATGAGAAGAGATCGGTCCTTTCTCTTCCATATCGACTCGAACGACATGCTGGTGATGAGCGATAACGCGAGTTTTGACCGTCGTGGGTCTTTTGGCGTTGACAATGATCCCCTTGTTGTCAGCGACGTTATCTCTGATCCACTCTCCTTCTTTGTCCTCACCCACGATGCCGGTAAGGATCGGAGATGCCCCCAATTTTTGAAGGTTATAGCCGACATTGCCAGCTCCTCCCAAACAGGAGGTGTCGTTTGTGGCCACGACCACAGGGATCGGAGCTTCGGGAGAAATGCGGGAAACATTACCCCAAATGTATTTGTCCATCATCAGATCGCCGAGCACGAGAATCCGCTTATCTTTGAATCCCGAGATGATTTTTATCATTTTTTGTGGATCTAGGTCTATCATTGGTTTTTCTCCCTCAAATAAATGGGATTGGACAAAATCCAGGGGATATCCTTGTGCAAGGGGGTTTTTTCTTTGAGATAGACTTCAACCCTGTAAAAGCCTGGTCGAGTGGGTCGATAATCCATGTTTTTATCCGTCGAGGTCATGATTTTTTTTCCGTTATGGATCAGATGCATTTCACGGGCAAAAGTAAATTCTGTTTGAATCCGGAGGATAGTGCGGGAATCAAGCGAAGTGTTTTCTCCCATGAGGATTTCTTTTTGACCTTTTTGAGCCCAGAATCGGAATCCATTCGCTTGGGCGGCAGAATCGACAGCATTGTAAAAATGACCTTGATGCAAGGCCGATAAAACTTGTCGCGATGCTAGTTCGAACTCATCTGATAGGGGCTTTTTGAGAAGAACATGGAGTTGCATGAGGGGAAGGAGAGACTTGTAAAGGAGATGGGCATCCACACTGTAGAAACCGAAAGTAGGATGCGTTTGATTGAGTTCGTCCCATTTCTTGAGATTTTTGTCCGGACGTTGGAGCATTTTGAGCAAGGCATATTCAGGCCTGACCAGGAGAGAGGGCGATAAGAAAATTATACGGGAAACGTCGTACTTCAGCATGGTGTTGGCATTGATGATTTCCAGACCGTTATATCCGATGGATTTTCCCCAAGACCAAGATACTTTGGAATACGGATGAGCGATGATGGAGATACCACCGCGAGCTTTAATCTGGTAGAAAGCCGTATCGGCATTCTGTGAAAAAGGCGCGTGTTCAGGTGTGAAACCAATGGCAACGAGATGACCACGGTTCACAGAAAGTTCGGATCCGGCCAGGACAAGAACGTTGTGTTTCCAGCCCGTCGTTGCCAGGGATTCAAGGTTCGGGTTTCCATGGTCTGTTAGAATGATGAAGTCGAGTGAAGAACGGGAGGCCAGCTCCGCGATTTTGTCCGCCGGTTTTCTTCCGTCTGAATGGATGGTGTGGATGTGGTATGCTCCTTGAATCTCAAGAGGAGATTTATCGAGTTCCGGTTCTGTGTAAATGTGGAATCCGATGAGGTGAATACCCAGCCACAGGGCATACATCAGAAAGAGGCCGGCAAGAATGGTGAGGATTTTTTTCTTTTTCAATTTTCCTGGGACCCTGTTCTTTTCATTTTGATCAAGGCAAACGGGATGGTAATAAGGGTGAGAATCAAAACCGTGATCTCAGAATCTCCGAAGTTGTATTCAAAAAACCCCGCCACGAACAAACCTACGAGGCCAGCTAGAGACCCGACTGTAACCGGACGCAAAAGGGGATCTTTTATACGTGTGAGTTTGATCAGAGAAAGAGCCGCCCAACCGATGAACGTAAGCCAAGCCAATAACGCGGGGATTCCTCTTTCTGCCCCGATCTGGATGATGTTGCTGTGGAGGTGGACGTTTCTCTTGGCCCCTTCCGATAGGCCGTATTTCGGATTTTGAAAAACCATATTGACCGTACAGGGGCCTGTCCCGAATAGAGGATTTTCTTTAATGATCTGGATACCGGCATGGAAGTACTCTATTCTTTGGGTATTCGAATAGTGTCTCTTGCTGAAGATACTGAGGGCTCTCTTTTTGACATGTTGGGGACTCAGCATGAAAAAAATAGAGATCGCGATAGGGACAAGGATCAGAGTCTTCGGCTTATAAAAGGCAAGGACTACGGCTGCGGCAAAAGCGAGCCCGATCCAGGCGCTCCTTGTGAGGGTGAGTACAAGGGCCATGGAGCCCAGGATGAATCCAATTGCCCAAAGAATTCTGGACCTGTCCTTGGAAAGTAAAAAAAGACTCAAGGCATAAGAACAAAACAGGAGCAATAAGCCAGCTTGGGTCATCCAATGTCCCATAAAGCCCAGGATTCTTTCTCCTGTTTCTGCCCGGAAGAGGAAAGTGAACAAAGAATAGGATATGCTGGCAAAAGCAGAGATGAGAAACGCGTAATTGATTTTTTTAAGGCTTTTTTCTGAAGAAAGGGCTGAATATGTTATAGGGACGACAAGGAACAACAAAAGTTCCCTGTTGTCCACAAGGCTGATCTTAGGATTAACGGATTTAAGGGATGAGAGGAGAGAAAATAGGCAATAAACGAGGAGAGGCCAAAAAAAAGAGGGAAATCGGGGCCACTTTTTTTGTTGGATTTGCGAGAACAACCAGCAGAAAAAAGCCAGAGAAAGAAAGATCTGGATCAGGGAGATCGAGACCATGGAGAAAAGGAGATAAAGGGTTAGGAAAAACAATAAAAAGGATGTTAAGTCTTTGGGAAGATCGAGTAAATTCTTTTTCATCGGTTACAAAGATATATCTTCCAAGAAGATGAGTCCATTGTCAAATTTTTGCCTGGGCTATTCATGCCGATTCAAGTAAGGGAGGCAGGCGGCATAGACCTCCTCAGGCGTGATCGTTCGCATGCACCGATAATTGCCCGGGATACAAAACCTTTGATCGCAAGGCCGGCAGTCCAATTCCTTTTCTATGATCGTGGCTTTTGCTTGCCAAGGTGTGTTGTAGGCAGAGAGGTTGGGGCCAAATAACGCCACAATAGGAGTCGAGGTGGATGCAGCGATGTGCATAGGTCCGGAATCCGGGCCAATGAACAAGGAGGCGTTCAGGATGAGTTCTTTCAGTTCTTTCAGGTTAAGCTTTCCTGCCAGAGAAAAAACGGAGGCAGGATGCCTGCTCAGGATTTGGCCAGCTTTTTCTTCATCTTCCAGGGCTCCGATCAATACGATTTTCGCCTTTTGTCGTTCGACAAGAGCTGCCGCCAATTTTGCCCAGTTATCGATTCCCCACTCCCGATATTCGTTTCCAGCACCGACATGGATAACGATGATTTTGGACCTTCCGAAAAAGTTTTTAGAGAAAAACAGATGGATTTTTTTCTTATCCGATTCCGAGGATTTGGGTAGGAACAATGGCGGAGAAAATGGGACCTCTATACCCAACGCTTTGACCAGCCGGATATGGTTTTCCACGCTGTGGACGTGACCTGTTTCAAGACCTCTCGGAATCGCGATGTCGTAAACGAAACTCTTGTGTTTGATTCGGTAGCCGATTTTTTGTTTAGCTCCGGAAAAAAATGTGAGGAGAGAAGCCGTTGGCCCGCCATGAAAGTCGATAGCGATATCGAATCGTTCCTTCCGGAATGCACGAATGGTATTCAAGAATTTTTTTTTCCCCAGCGGCCTCGGGAGGACGATCGTCCTATCGATATGCGGATTCCCCTCGATGAGTTCCCGGTATGGCGTTTCGACGACATAGGTGATATGAGCGGACGGGAGCCCTTTTCGCAAGGCCGTGATAGCGGGGGTGGTCATGACGATATCCCCTATGCGTCTTAAGCGTACCAGCAGGATTTTGTTTATCGCAGACAGGTCATTTTTTTGTTTCTCTGTCGGGTTCAATGGAGGCCTCATCGATGAGCATGATGGGGATTTCTTGTTTGATCGGATAAACCCTGTGGCATTTGACACATTTCAAGCCCTTCTCATCAGAGGTCAGCTCGACATCGGATTTGCACTTGGGACAAGCGAGAATGTTTAGAATTTTTGGATTAATGCTCATCGGTTCATTCCAGTCTTGATATGATATATTATAGTGTTCAGAATAGTCAATCATAAGAGTCCGATTGACAGATATGGATGAGGGGTGATATTTTACCCGATGTGAAATTTCCCAATAATTTTGGAGAACCTCTTGATTTTCCACCTTTCAACGGACGTATCAATCCGGAATTCCAGCTGCCTGTTTTTGTGGAAAAGATAAGCCGATTCCACCTTCTATTTCAGGAGGATTCTCATCAAATTCTTTTCGATGGCCGGAACAAGATCAGCGTGATCCCTTTTCTGGTATCCGACGGAAAAGCCGTGAACATCGTTGCTAAAGAGTTTTTTACACAGGGTTTGAGCAAGATGAAAACCCTCTTTTTGCCATCAAAAGCCCGGAAAGCTTGGTTGGGAGGCATTTCCCTGATGGAACGAAACATACCCACTCCAGTTCCTGTCGCCTATATGGAAAAATATAGATCTCCCTTTATCGATGAGAGTTGTTATTTTTCTGTTTTTGAAGAGGGAGTGGAAGAAATTCGACATCTTTTTCGCCGACTTCCACCTAGAGAACTGACTTCGCTTGTGCGGTCATTGGCCTGTCATTTAAGCCTTTGCCATTCAAAAGGGATCCTCCACCGTGATCTTTCAGACGGCAATGTATTGGTGAGGGTAGAGGGACAGGAAAAACAGACTTTTTTTCTTATCGATACCAATCGGATCCGTGTGAAAAAAAGATTAGGCCCTTTAAAGAAGATAAAAAACCTAACCCGTCTCGGTGTTCCCGATGACTTTCAGAAATATTTCCTCGAGGAATACACAGGGACAAAAAAGCTGAAAAAAAGAATCTGGCTTTGGTATAAACTCACGAAAAAATCTTATACTTGGAGCATCAACCTAAAAAAAAGACTTCGTCTGAGCAAGGAGACCAAGACCAGGAATAAAGTCTGATGGACCAAAATTTCAACTGGAATCCATTCGCTGATCAGCCCCACAATGTGGCTCCCAAAAAAAAGCGATTCTGGTATCATTTTCGGTTTGCTCCAGGTTATTTTTCTCTCCTTATTTTCAATGTTCGAAAAGCCCTTTCTGTTTTGATTCGCTTCAGGAAATACAAAAAAAACATGTACAAGATGACTTCCCCGTTTCATCATCCTTTTGGTGTCGCTGTTTCTCCCCACGCCGGGAAAAATGAAGAGGTGTTGAGGTGCATGGATCAGTTGGGGGTCAAAAATATACTGGTTCGGATTCCCTCGTGGGAAAGGAATAAATTGAATGATTACAAAAAATTTGTCGAACGAATCAAAAACAGGGATATGGATATCGTGATCTCTTTGCTCCAGAGAAGAGAGGATGTGTTAGATCCGAAAAAATGGGCGCAATTTATCGATGAAGTCTTTTCTGTATTTAAGCCACTTTGTTCCCTATTCGAGATAGGGCATGCTTGGAATAGGACAAAATGGGGGGTCTGGGATTATCGGGAATATCTAAAGCTTGTCGAACCCTGTATCCCGTTGGCACAAAAATATGGAGTTGGACTTATCGGGCCCGCGATCATCGATTTCGAATTTCACCTCTATCCGGCTGTCCTGAAGTCCATAGCTTTTGATAAGGTTACCTCCTTGCTTTATGTCGATCGTGTGGGAGCTCCAGAGAACAAGCAGCATGGCTGGGACACGCCGGGGAAAATTGCCTTGTTGAGAGCCGTTGTGGATGCATGTCTGAAGGAAAAACGTGACATTTGGATAACCGAGATGAACTGGCCGATCGTAGGCACCGGGAAATATTCTCCAGCTGTCGGAAACATGAATGTTACCGAAGAGGAACAAGCGAATTTTTTAGTCCGGTATTTCATCCTTTGTTTGTCCTCTGGATTTGTGGGCAGGATCTATTGGTGGCAGCTCGTGGCCCCAGGCTACGGCCTCATCGATAGCCTCCGGGAAAATTGGCGCAAGCGCCCCAGTTTTTTCGCTTTTAAATCCATGGTTGAGCGCCTCGACGGAAGTTCATTTGTTAAAAAAGTGCTTCATACACATGCTCTCATCTTTATTTTCCAGAAAAAGGAAACAGGATTCGCCGTATGCTGGTCTCAGGATCCCTCGGTGGAACACACGTTTTCCCAGAACATTTTGAGGGTAGAAAGCCGAGATGGAGAGGAGATTCCTGTCCAGGATAATCGAATTCGGCTTGGCCCCTCTCCCCTTTACGTCTATTTTCAATAATCCAACCGACCCTATACCGATAGTCCCCGATCGCAGAGCACCTCCGGGGTTATAAAGGGCCAACTCGTTCTTTCTCTCAATCGGAATATATCTGCGTTCGAATAATCCAGGCTAGAAATGGAAACGAAGACCGATCTTAAGACTGACCCCGGATAGAGCGATCTGCGCCTTTTGGGCGGCGATGATCCCTGCTTCATTCGGCCTCGTTTTCCGGATAAATAAGACAGAGTGAGTTCTTTCCTCCAGAATTTGTGTTTGAATATGATAGAGCGTTCCTTCTTGAGAGGAATTCTTTCCAGAGGAGTCCTGGAAGTTTTCTTTTCCCTTGAATCCCTGCATTTTCGCCAAACGACCTGTTATCTCTGCAAATAGGCTTAAATTGGAGGAATATTTTTTGGAAAAACCCAGGCTCCCCGACAATCTCAGTCCCTGTGCATTGGATTTCCCTTCCCACTGTTCTGTCAAGTCTTCGGTTTGGAATCGATAATCATAGGTAAAGCGGGCAAAATAATAGGAGATGCCGCCTTTGATATACAGATAGGAAAAAGGATAATAAGTAAGGAACAGATTTGCTGGAGTAGCTCGGAGATTTGACCTTACGAGAAGAAGGGAAGAGGATTCCCCTTGTGGATATTCCCATTGGCCTTTGTTTTTGCCCTGGAAGTGTTCAACACCTATTCCCCAAGACAGATTTTCTGACATCGGGAAGGAGACTTCTAGGCCGAAAATGTATCCCCAGTGAACAGAACCGATTTTGCCCTCTCCCTTTATTCTGAGAGTATCTTCGTATAAACCGGCCAATCCCTTGATCCCTAGGTTTATATCTCCTCCTTGAATATAATTTCCTCCTCCCATAATGGATAGGAAAAATGTGGACGGGGTTGTCCGTTGTTTTTGCTCAGGGGCAGGTGTGACGGGCCTTGTTTTTTTGATTCTTGGCGGTTTTTTTTCCACAGGGCCAGGTTCGATCACGATCACCAGGCTTTCGTGCACATATCCGGAGACGACGGTTTCCTGTTTTGTCGTGATTTGCACGGAGAACCAGTTTTCTA
>Ga0307445_10002053_pt1 | contig 11199 bp, 9 predicted proteins | sample SalMarSW160330MG_FD_202147 | JGI IMG/M metagenome (GOLD analysis project Ga0307445, IMG submission 202147) | Salt marsh sediment microbial communities from the Plum Island Ecosystem LTER, Massachusetts, United States - SW1603-30 | ecosystem: Environmental > Aquatic > Marine > Intertidal zone >...
TAAAGTGGTTGGCGGCGATACGATAGAGCCAGGTCCTGAAGGAGGCCCTGTTCCGGTCGTACGTCGAGAGTTTCGTGATCATTTTTATCAGGATTTCCTGCGTGATATCCTCGGCAGTGTCCGGATCCCCGCACATGTTGAGCGAGATATTGTACATCCATGACTGGTGTCGCAGCACGAGGGCTTCCAGCGCTTCGTTGTCGCCGTTCAACGCGCGGTCGATATACTCCGCGTCACCGGTCCGCCGGTCGGTGCGCTCCCTGAAGGGGTTGCCATGTTTGTCCATAATTGCATTGAATCATCTCCGTTCATTTACTGATACCGATAAATACGAATTCTGTGACATGAAATCCTCCGTAAATCGTTATGCCGGTATTGTCGAATAAATCAACTTTTTTAATGGATGCGCCCAAAAGGATTCGGAGACTTCATCCGAGGCGCATGCCCGCGAGGCGGTAGAGCTCGAAGAAGTGATGAACCGGCCCGTGTCCTTTTCCGATGGCCAGGCCCTCCCGTAGGGCTCCCGTAACATAATCCTTGGCCTGCGCAACCGCATCGTACACGCCGAGATTTTTCGCCAGCCCCGCCGCGATTGCGGATGCGAACGTGCACCCGGTGCCGTGGGTGTGCGTTGTCTCATACCGGTCGTTTTCGAAAACGAAAATGCCCGCTCCGTCGTAGAGGACGTCGGCGGGACGTCCCTCCAGGTGTCCGCCTTTTACCACCACGTACCTGGGCCCAAAATCATGGATGCGGCGGGCGGCTTCCTGCATCCCTTCCACATCTTTAATCACGAGGCCGGCGAGCTCCCCGGCCTCGTACAGGTTGGGGGTCACCACATACGCGAGCGGGAAGAGCTCGCTCACCATGGTCCGAACGGCATCGGGGCGAAGCAGCCTATCGCCGCTCCCCGCGGCCATCACCGGGTCGACCACTATATTCACGGGTTTGAAATAGCGCAGATCCCGTGCGATCCGGCTGATGATGCCGGCGTTGGCCAGCATGCCGGTCTTGACCGCTTTTACAGCGATGTCGGACATGACTGAATGAATCTGGGCGGACACGAATTCCGGGTCGACCTCCAGGATTCCCTGGACTCCCAGCGTGTTTTGCGCAGTGAGAGCCGTAACTGCACATGTCCCGTAGACCCCAAGCGAGGCAAAGGTCTTCAGGTCTGCCTGTATCCCGGCTCCGCCGCCCGAATCCGAGCCGGCGATGGTCAGTACGGCGGGTATTGCTTCCATGGTTGTTTCCTCGGTGCTTGTAATCTGCGACGCCCCCGGGATTTTGTCTAAGCTTTTTTGGCCTGCACCCGCGTTAAAAAATTCTTGCGGTAAATTCGCTCCCGCGATAACATTGCCAGTTTAACGATAGGCAACAGGAAAGCGCCATGATCCAGATCGTATCCGAAACCTCCACGAAATATTCGCTCGATTACTACGCCACCGATCCCATTTTCGCCGGACCGGTTGCCGACCTTAAAACCTCGGCAGCTAACGTGGAGCGAAAGCTCAAGGGCCGCACGATCTGGATGGTGAACTCTACCGCCCGCGGAGGCGGCGTGGCCGAGATGCTCCCCGGGATGATCGCTCTTATGAATGATCTCGGCATCGATACGAGATGGGCGGTGATCAACTCCGACCGCCAGGAGTTTTTCCGCCTGACCAAACGCATCCACAACATGATCCATGGAGACGCGTCCGCGGGCATTGAATTCGGGCCCGCTGACGCTGAATTGTACGAGGCGGTCAACCGGGAGAACGCCGGCTCCTTCGCGGGGCATATCAAGAAGGACGACGTGCTTATCGTCCATGATCCGCAGCCGCTTCCGCTCGGCAGAATCATGAGCAAAGAGCACGGCATGTTCGTCGTGTGGCGGTGCCATATAGGCCTTGACCGGCATACGGACGCCACCGCTTCGGTCTGGCGCTTCCTCAGGCCCTTTGTCGATGGATACCGTCATGCGATTTTCACCGCGCCTGAATACGTTCCCGATTATCTGGGGGACAGGTCCTCGATCATCCACCCGGCCATCGATCCCCTCTCGCACAAGAACCAGGAGCTCATGGTGCCCAAGCTGACCGGTATACTCTGCAACAGCGGATTGCTTCCCTCGTATGAGCCGGTGACCACCCCTGATTACCGGGAAAAGGTGAAGATGCTCCTGCCTGACGGGACGAGCTCGGCGCCCGGAGAGATCGGCCTCCTGTTCAGACCGGTCATCGTTCAGATATCGCGATGGGACCGTCTCAAGGGATGGCTCCCCCTGCTTGAAGGATTCGTCCGCCTCAAAAGGGACGCGGAGCGCCGCAACGAAAGCCGCAAGAGCGGCCGCAGGAAAAGGCGCGTCGAGCTGGCGCGACTCGTCCTGGCTGGACCTGACCCGAGCGCGGTGGCGGACGATCCTGAGGGTGTCGAGGTGCTGCAGGAGGTCTTCGGGCGCTACGCGGACATCGAATACGATATCCGCAGGGACATCGCGATCCTGCTTCTTCCGATGGGCTCCATCAAGGAGAACATGCTGATCGTCAACGCGATTCAGCGGTGCGCCACGGTCGTCGTGCAGAACTCGATTCAGGAGGGGTTCGGGCTGACGGCGACCGAGGCGATGTGGAAGCGAAAGCCCGTGCTCGGTTCGTCTGCGTGCGGCATCCGCCAGCAGATCAGGGACGGCGAGGACGGCCTGCTGACCGGCGACCCCGAAGACCCGGTGGAGATTTCGAAAAAGCTGCGCCTGATGCTTGACGACACGCGCTTGGCGTACAACCTGGGCCGGAGCGCCCAGCGCCGGGTATACGACCATTTTCTGATATTCCGCCAGATCGCGGCATACCTCGACCTGCTCGGGCGGCTGTTGTAGCGGTTGCAGCTGTCCCGATCTTTTTGCCCGGTTTGACAGCGAAAATCATTGACATAATTTTTAAAGGATGGTAAGGTCTGTTAATTTCTGAGGCATGGAGTAAAATATGAAAAGAACTTTATGCATCATGCTGCTTATTCTGACCTCGGGCGCGTTCATTTATGCGCAGGAAGCGAAATCAGGGAAGACGGCCAGGGAATATATAACGGACCTGTCATCGAGCGGCGATGAGAACACGATCATCCAGGCCGAGCGGTGGCTCGGCGAGAAAAAGGTCAAGGACGCCGTTCCCGGACTGATAAACCTTCTGTCCGACAAAAGGGAAACCGTCAGGATCGAGGCAGCCGTGGCCCTGGGGCTGATCGGCGAGGAGAGCTCGGTGGACGCCCTCGACAGCGCCCTGCTCAATGACGAGAGCCCGCAGGTGAGGTACGCGGCCATGCTCGCGACCATGAGAATCGGCTCGAAAAAATCGATCGAGGCGTATAAGCAAAGCAAGGAAAAGGAAACCGATCCCTTTATCAAGGACCTGCTCGCAAAAATGGAGGACAAGCTGAAAGGAAAGTGAGCCTGTCCGGGATTTCAGACAGGGCTGGCCTAAGGCATGTTGTGTCGTCCATCGCAGTATGCTTTTTATAGCAGCGCGCGAATACCTCCGTAAAGGCGGGATTAATTCCGCCTATTAACGTATGAGAGCGCAACTGATACAAAAAAACTCAGCAGCTTGCTGCAGAGTTTTTTATCACATCGCGTCCGCTCTTTCCGGTAGGAAAGCCTATAAACCCCGTCCCAAGCTCCGGGGATGAGGCGCAAAACATTATGTGAAAAAATACCCCGTCCCGACTAGTCGGGACGGGGTGGGTATTTTATTTTATCCGGGGACAAAAAGGATTTCCGGCGATTCCGGTATTCAAAGAGGGAACGGTCTGTCCGTGCCGGTATTTATCCCTGAATTTTCCGGAGCGGACGTGGATCCAATCGATATTAATGGTTTTGTAATTTCCAGGTGTAATACGATGAAGGATAAAGACGTTAAATATATCGTGTTCGATGTCGAGTCCGTTCCCGATCCACGGCTGATCGCGCGCGTGAAATATCCGGAAGAGGGCCTCGATGGACCGGACGCGGTGAAAAGGTTCCAGGAAGAGGTGCTCGAGACGAGCGGTGGCGCATCGGATTTCATACCGGTGACGTTCCAGTATCCTGTTTCCATCTGTGTGGCCAAGGTGCGGCACGATTTCACTCTCATCGACGTGGTGTGCCTGGATGACCCTGAATTCAGGCCGGACGAGATGGTGCGCCTTTTCTGGCTCGGCGTCGAGGAGGTGTACGAGGCGGCGTCATTGGTCACCTTCAACGGCAGGGGGTTCGATATTCCGCTCCTGGAGCTCATGGCGTACCGGTACGGGTATACGGCAAAGCGGCATTTCAGGGACAAGTTCGCGGGCAGATACCGCTTCGGGCCCAAGCACATCGACCTCCATGACTGGCTCTCCAACTACGGCGCCATACGGATGCACGGAGGTCTGAACCTGCTCGCCAAGGTGATCGGCAAGCCGGGAAAGACCTGGGCCAGGGGGGACGAGGTCTATCCAATGTTTCTCGAGGGCAGGCTCCGGGAAATCAACGACTATTGCATCAATGACGTGCTCGATACCTATTTCGTGTTTCTGAGAACGCGGGTGCTCACCGGCGAGATTTCGCTGGTCCAGGAGCAGGACCTCGTGAAATCCGCCAGGAATTTTCTGGAGGCTAACCGGGAGCGCGTGCCCGCGGTGAAGGCGTATCTCGCCAACTGGGGGGACTGGGAGCCCTGGCCCTGAGAGGGGACCGGAACGGCGCGTCAATGCTCGTCTATGGGAAGCCTTATCGCACCCTTGTCCGCCGACGAGACATGGGCCGCGTACGATTTGAGCGCCTCCGATATCATCCGGTCCCGACCCGCCGGTTTGAAGGCCGCGCCACCCTTGTCAAGCTCCTCCCTCCGCCTCCTGTCGATCTCGTCGTCGCCCAATTTGACGTTGATCTTTCTTTCCGGTATGTTTATCTCGATAATATCGCCGTCCCTGACAAGGGCTATGGCGCCGCCCGAGGCGGCTTCAGGGGAGACATGCCCGATTGACAGGCCCGCGGTGCCACCCGAGAATCGCCCGTCGGTGATAAGCGCGCAAGCCTTGTCGAGGTTCATCGACTTCAGATACGAGGTGGGATAGAGCATTTCCTGCATGCCGGGGCCTCCCTTAGGCCCCTCGTACCTGATCACCACCGCGTCGCCCTCCTTTACCTTCCCTCCGAGTATCGCCTCTGATGCGGCTTCCTGCGATGAATAGACCTTTGCCGGTCCGCTGAAGGTGAAGAGTTCCCTGCCCACTCCCGCGGTTTTAACGATGCAGCCGTCCGCGGCGATGTTTCCGTACAGCACCGCAAGCCCTCCCTCTCTGGTGTAGCAGTGGGCGGTGTCCCTGATGCAGCCCCCGGCCCGGTCTTTATCAAGCTCCTTGTATTTTGAGTTCTGCGAGCCGAGCTCCAGATTGCGCCCCTTGTGCGCCGGGCCGCTCCTGTACAGTTCCACGGCCTCGGGCGCTGCGGAAGCGCGCATTATATCATAGCGGTCGAGGGCATGGCCGAGGGTTCCCAGGTCAATGCGCTTCGCGGCGCGGTCGATCAGGCCCGCCCGGTCAAGTTCCCCCATGATCGCCATCACGCCACCTGCACGGTTCACGTCCTCCACATGGTAGTGGGAGCTCGGCGCCACCTTGCACAGATTGGGCACCCTGCGCGAGAGCTGGTCTATGTCCCTCATGCTGAAGTCAACCCCGGCGGCGTCCGCGACTGCGAGAAGATGGAGCACGGTGTTGGTGGATCCGCCCATTGCGATGTCCAGGGCCATGGCGTTCATGAACGCCGGCCTGGTGGCTATCGAGCGGGGAAGCACGGACTCGTCGTCGTGCCCGTAATATTGCTCGGTGATCTTCACGATAAGGCCTGCAGCGGCCTCGAACATTTTAAGCCTGTTCCGGTGGGTCGCCACCACGGTGCCGTTGCCCGGCAGAGCCAGGCCGAGGGCCTCGGTGAGGCAGTTCATGGAGTTTGCGGTGAACATGCCCGAGCATGAGCCGCAGGTGGGGCAGGCGGTGCGCTCGATTTCCGCTATGTCCTCGTCAGGAACGCTCGGGTCGGCGGCGAGCACCATGGCGTCAATGAGATCGCATTTTTTGCCCCTGAACAGCCCGGATTCCATGGGCCCGCCCGACACGTAGATCGCGGGTATGTTGAGCCGCATGGCGGCCATGAGCATGCCGGGAACGATCTTGTCGCAGTTGGCGATGCACACGAGCGCGTCGGCCGTGTGGGCGTTGCACATGTATTCGATGCTGTCCGCGATCAGATCGCGCGAGGGAAGAGAGTAAAGCATGCCGCTGTGGCCCATGGCGATGCCGTCGTCGATGGCGATGGTGTCGAATTCAGCCGCGAAGCAGCCCTCTTTTTCTATGAGTTTTTTCATGTGCTGGCCGATGTCGTGAAGGTGCACGTGCCCCGGAACGAACTGGGTGAAGGAGTTGGCGATCGCGATGACCGGCTTCCCGATCTGCTCCTCCCTCATGCCATTTGCGCGCCAGAGGCTTCGTGCCCCGGCCATTTTCCTGCCGTTGGTGCTGATCGAGCTGCGGAGTTGTTTCGGCATGGTGTTTCTCCTGTCTGATATTCTCCCTCAATCCCCCATGGTGGGATTTAAGAACCCCCTCCCTTCCTCCCCCTTGATAAGGGGGAGGTGGCCGCAGGCCGGTGGGGGTCAGCCTCCATCCGGGAGTTGGGTACAAGGCCAGCAATATTTGTAGACTTGTATTTCATTATGTCAAGATTAAAATAATAGAGTTGAATCCTCAATCAATATGTGAAAACATGGTGGACGTGATGGACAGAAAAATCATGATGCCTGCTTTCACGACGCTGATAATTGCAACCGCGACGGTCATCTATTCTCAGGGCGCAAAGAAGCCTGAAAAAAAGGATATTCTGCTTTCGGATATAGCGGCCAACATCGCGTCATACAAGGCCAAAACCGTCACCCTGCGCCTCAGGCTGAAATATGTGGACCGCACCTTCGAGAGGATCACGTTCTATGACCGCAAGAATCATGATATCGAATTCGACATATCTTCAAGGCGAGTAAAAAAGAGGATCGCGGCGGACATGCGCGATCTTCACGAGGGGATGGAGTATTTTGTGACCTTCACGGTTGAAAAGATCGATGGGGCGGGGGGTATAATCACGGAGCTTCAGGGGTTCAAGCCGGTCATTCTGGAATATATGCCGTGAATCGTACATCGATTTGAAAAAAGACAAAAAAAGAGAAAGCAGAATAGCTGGGCGGCTATCCTACTTTCTCCTTTAACGCAGTGCCAAGTTTTTAATATAGTAAAATCGGGAGGGAATTACCATATTATTACTTGTTGATTTATTATCGGCAGGCTGGATGAAAAACTTTAGCTTTTTTTTACGATGGTGATATTTTTAGGGGTACAGCTTTCTCCGGTGTGCGGTATTCCGCGGCTGGACAAACCGTGGCCGAAAAATATTATTTTCTTGTCTGTAGAAAAAAATAAATTACAATGTGATTATTGTAATCGTCTATGATCGGAACGGTGGTCAAAGTCTTCGGCAGGTATTTTACCGTTGAATACGACGGACAACAATTGACCAGCGTTCTGCGCGGCAGGATGCGCAAGGACGCCGGGCTCGAGCGCTATTCCGAGGCCGTTGCTGTGGGGGACGTCGTCGAGTTCCATATGGAGAACGGGCGCATGGGCGCGATCGGGAAGGTGCACGAGCGGAGAAACGCGTTCGGCAGAAAGCACAAGGACAGCGACCTGGAGGATATCATCGCTGCCAACCTCGACCAGATCGTCGTGGTCCAGTCGTTCCGCCGACCGCGCCTCAACCTGAGGTTCATCGATCGGCTCATGGTGAGGGCTCGGAAAGACAGCATACCGGCGCTCCTGTGCGTGAACAAGCTGGATATGGTGAAAAGAGGAGAAGTGAAGGCCCTTCGGGCGTATTACAGGTGCTGTGATCTCGATATAGTGACCACGAGCGCTAAGAGCGGCGAAGGTCTGGCCGGCCTCAAGAGCCGCCTGTCCGGCAGGCTTTCGTTGCTGGTCGGCAATTCCGGCGTGGGCAAATCGAGCATCATAAACGCCATGTATCCGGGTTTTGAGCTGAAGACCATGGAGATTTCGGAGAGCACGGGCAAGGGGAGGCACGCCACCACCAATGTCGAGATGTTACGGATGGAGGACAACGCGAGGGTCATCGACACGCCCGGCCTGCGCGAGTTCGGTCTCATCGACATCAGGCCGCACGAGCTCGGCCGGTATTTCATGGAATTCGGCGGATATGACGGGGATTGCGGATTCCGGCCGTGCACGCATGACCACGAGCCGGGATGCACGGTCAAGGAGAGGGTGGAGAAGGGGTCGATTTCGGAGGAGAGATACATGTCATACCTGAACATATTACATTCGCTTCAGGATTACTATAATCACCGGTACCGGAAGTGATACGAGTACAAAACCTCAGGATCGCGTTTGGCGGGAAAACGATAATCGACGGGATAGATCTTGAAGTCCCCGAAGGGGGCGTGCTCGCGCTCATGGGAAAGAACGGTTCGGGCAAATCGGTGATTTTGAAGGCGCTGGCGGGGCTGATCGATTACGGGGGAACGATTGAGATAAACGGCATCGACATAAAGGAGCTGTACAGGGACCGGTTTAACGTCGCATCCGAAACCGCGAAGCGGATCAGGATCGCGTACGTGTTTCAGAAGGGCGGACTTTTCGATTCGATGGACGTGTTCGACAACGTGGCATTCGGCCTGAGGCGCATGAGGGCGGATGAGGAAACCGTAGAGAAGACGGTGGTCGGCTCACTCGCCCGGGTAGGACTCAAGGGGAACGAACGGAAACTCATATCCGAGCTCTCTGGCGGGATGCAGAAGAGGGTGGGCCTGGCGCGCGCCCTCTGCTTCAATCCGAACGTTATTTTTTTCGATGATCCGACCGCCGGGCTTGATCCCATCCTGGCGGACTCGATCGCCGACCTGTTGCTGGAAATAAAGAATTCCCTCAAGACGACCTCGATCCTCGCCACCCATGACAACAGGGCCGCGCAAAAGGTGGCGGATGCAATCGCATTGATTTACCAGGGAAAGATCGTGTATTACGGCGGCATCCAGGGCTATTATTCGGAAACCGACGCCTACGCCAGACAGTTCATCGAGGGAGAGATCGAGGGGCCCATCGACATATTCTAGGATCACACCCGCCGGGCGGCGCGCCCGCACTCAAAATTTAGTATCTTTCTTGTTGACACCCATAGTTCGTTTTTTATTGTATGATAAATTTTAAGTTAATTCCTCAAAATAATTTATTAAAGGTAACTACTCGGATATTCATTCTGCGCCTATCGGCATAAATCGGCGGTTACATTATCCTGAGTAGTTACAATAATCTTAGGAATTATCTCTGAATAAATTTGTCAATTATATAGACGATACCGAAGCATTCCACCGTGATGACACCGGATTGACGAACATGTCGATTAAGACCCTCGATACATTTTTCAAGCCGCGGGGCGTGGCGATCGTGGGCGCGCGAAGGTCCCTGGGGTTCGGGTCGGGGATCCCGGTCTTTCTGCAGAAAAAAGGATGGGGTGACCGGATTTTTCTGGTGAATCCGAGCGGCGGCGTGCTGCACGGGTATGAAGTATACGTGCGCGTCCAGGATGTGCCCGCCCCGGTCGATCTTGCGATCGTCATCGTTCCCTCCGCGTCTGTTCCCGCGGTCATGGAGGACATCGGAGCGCGGGGCATAAAAAACGTGATCATCGAGAGCGCGGGATTCGCCGAGACGGGCGCCGACGGCAGGGCCCTTCAGGAAAGGGTGAGGTCCATTGCGAAGCGGCACCGCATGCGGGTGATCGGCCCTAATTGCGTCGGCGTGGTGAATACCGAGAACCGATTCGCATCGGTGGAGCTTCTTGACGAATCCCTTATCCCTGGACCCCTTTCGATAATTGCGCAGAGCGGCGTGTTCGGAAACATCCTGTTCGACCATCTACACGAGCGGGGCCTGTTCGTATCTAAGGCGGTTACTCTGGGCAACCGTATAGACGTCGATGAATCGGACATGCTCGAGTACCTCAACGGCGATCCCCTGACACGGGTGATCATGCTGTACCTTGAGGGAGCGGCCGACGGCAGACGCCTGAAGGAGCTGCTTCCCGTCGTCACGAAAAACAAGCCGGTACTCATTTTGAAAAGCGGCAGGACGAACGAGGGGAAACGGGCCACCGCCTCCCACACGGGGAGCATGTCGGGCGAGGACGCAATATATAATGCGTTATTCGCGCAGACCGGCGCGGTCCGGGCCGAATCCCTTTCCCAACTCATCGATCTGGCCCAGGTCTTCACCACCCAGCCCCTGCCCGGGGGCAACCGCCTCGGCATTATCACGACGAGCGGAAGCCTCGGCGCACTCGCCACGGACGTTGCAGTGTCAAGCGGCCTCTCGGTGCCTCCGCTGTCTCCCGCAACCGCGACGCGGGCCCGGGAGATCGCACCCGGATGGATGAACGTGTATAACCCGCTCGATCTCGGCCCGTCCGCCAACTATGCGAAGCTTCTCCCGATGCTGCTGGCCGATCCGGGAATCGACATGGTGCTCGCGATCACGGTGATACCCTATGCGGTGGTCAGGCAGTTCAAATCGACCGGGATGAAGGTGGAAGACTGGTTCGGGAACATCGCATCCGCCGCCGCGCAGTTCCCGGAAAAACCGCTCGCGGTCGTCGTGTTCGGGCACCATGAGTTCGTTCAGGACATCGCCGCCCTGAGCGGCCCGTCAATCCCCGTATTCACCGAGCCAGAGGCGGGCGTGAGGGCGCTCGCGGCCCTGTGGCGTTATTCGACTGCGAGGGAAAGGCTTTACGCGTAAAGGAATTGACGCCTCACTTTACGGATATATTTTTTGTTGCGGGTGTTTCTCAATTCTTCAGATTAGACGGGCCTCATTGCGCGACGGGATCTGGAATGCCGCCGGTTTAAATTATAAAACAGGACGCGTAAATTCATCGTGAAAATTCTCGTAACCGGAACGGCCGGTTTTATCGGTTTTCATCTTGCCCGGGCCCTCGCCGAAAGAGGGGAAGATGTCGTCGGCCTTGACAACATCAGCGATTATTATGACGTTGAGCTGAAATACCGCAGGCTCGCCGAGTCAGGCATATACAGGGACGACATCCTGTACAACAGGTTAGTGCAGAGCAGAAAGCACCCCGGT
>Ga0307445_10002056_pt1 | contig 11186 bp, 8 predicted proteins | sample SalMarSW160330MG_FD_202147 | JGI IMG/M metagenome (GOLD analysis project Ga0307445, IMG submission 202147) | Salt marsh sediment microbial communities from the Plum Island Ecosystem LTER, Massachusetts, United States - SW1603-30 | ecosystem: Environmental > Aquatic > Marine > Intertidal zone >...
ACGAGTCCTTTCTGGGAGCCACCCGAGATCAACGAACTCACGGACAAGCTGGTCGACGCCGCACAGGCCATGTGAACATAGGAGCAAATAGAACGACGGGTCAGAGCCGAGCTCTGACCCGTCGTTTCTGCGGCCATCTCACCAAACTTGGCGGAGAGGGTGGGATTCGAACCCACGGAGCCCCGAAGGACTCACTGCATTTCGAGTGCAGCGCACTAAACCGGACTATGCGACCTCTCCACGCACGATTCTACACCGGATCGTCGTTTCCTGCAAGTCCCGGCTGCGCCCAACTCTCAGAGAAGCGCGGGATCGATCCGTTGCGCAAGCCGGCAAAGAACGCCGTCACGAGCTCTTGCACCTCCGCCGCCAGTATGCCGCGCGTAACCTGGACCTGATGGTTGTAGAGGGGACTCTGTAGTAGGTCGATCGTCGATCCTGCAGCACCGGCTTTGGGGTCGTCAACTGCATAGACGAGGCGCGGCAACCGGGCCTGCACCATCGCTCCGGCGCACATCGGGCAGGGTTCCATGGTACAGTACAGCGTCACGTCGATCAGCCGCCAACCGCCACGGGTCGCGGCCGCTCGACGTAAGGCCTGCATCTCTGCGTGTGCAGTTGGATCGTGGGTGGTTTCCTTCTCGTTGTGGCCGCGCCCGATCACCTGGCCCCGGTGTACGGCAACCGCTCCTACCGGGATCTCGCCCTTGGCAAACGCGAGCCGCGCTTCGGCGAGAGCCTCACGCATGAACGCACGGTCACTGGCCGCACGGTCGTCCAGCCGTCTCTCAGAGCTCACGTGGCCCAGGCAGCGGGAAGGCTCTGCCGCAAGATGTGGATATTGTTGAGAGCCATTCCTGCTCCGACGGCAACGCGCGAGATGGGATCCTCGGCCACATAGCACGGCACACCCGTTTCCTGGGTCAGCATGCGATCTATGTTGCGCAACAAGGCGCCACCACCCAGGACAGCAATACCGCGATCGATGATGTCTGAGGAGAGTTCAGGAGGCGTGCGCTCGAGGACAGAGCGTACCACGTTCACGACGGCCGCCAGTGGTTCGGAAATGGCCTCGGTAACCTCGCCGGAAGTAATGGTGATCGTCCTCGGCAGGCCCGCGATCTGGTCGCGGCCCTGTACCTCCATCGACAGCTCCTCGTCCAGAGGAAGGGCGCTGCCGATCGCGATCTTGATCTCCTCGGCGGTGGGACCCCCGATCAGGAGGTTGTACTTCTTGCGTATGTAAGAGACGATCGCCTCGTCGATCCGGATCCCGGCGATCCGAACCGAATCCGAGACGACGATCTCGTTCATCGAAATGACAGCGGCTTCGCTGGCACCGCCGCCGATGTCGATCACCATGTTTCCGGTAGGGGTGCCGATTGGCATGCCAGCACCGTACGCAGCCGCCAGTGGCTCAGGGATCAGGTAGACCTCCTTGCCACCAGCCTGCAGCGCGGCCTCGTGCACGGCGCGGCCTTCGACGCTGGTAACACCGACGGGCACGCTGATCATGACCTGTGGCTTGAACATCGAGCGCCCGCAGACCTTGCGGATAAAGTAATGCAGCATGGCCTCAGTGACCATATAGTCTGCGATCACGCCATCGCGGAGGGGGCGCATGACCTCGATCGTCTCGGGAGCGCGGTCGAGCATATCCCTGGCCTCGCTGCCAACTGCGACGATCCGCTCGTCCTTCAGCGCGATCGCGACGACGGATGGCTCCTGGAGGACGACGCCTTTTCCCGCGACCGCGACCAAGACATTGACCGTCCCGAGGTCGATGCCGATTCTCTTCCCAAACATATTGCACAGCTCCTCACCATGTGGTGCGCTCTCGTGTCGCGCCCGGGTCACGGTCGGCGATTATAACAGGATTGGGGGGAAAGGGCAAGTCCTGTGGTAGGGATGCTATGGCAGAGCAATTGACGCCAGTCTGGAACGGGGGTACAATCAACCGTAGATCAGGGGCGGTGGCGGAATGGCAGACGCTGCGGACTTAAACTCCGCTGGCCTTGACTGGCCGTGTGGGTTCGAATCCCATTCGCCCCATCGCAGCAGCAGGGCAGGGGGGTGCCAGGCAAGTATTCTGATTCGCCATGGAATGCGAACTAATTTGCCCCAAGTTCCATGTCTGACAACAAACCTTGTCGGACATAACAGCCCAGGCACAAGAACACGCTGCTGCTACATTGTACGCAGGCGCTCGCACCACGCGACCACTCCCCCGACGGCCGACTTGCAAGAGCGCACATTTCCTGCGGTTCTTTCTCGCCAACCCTGATCATGCGTCACTCGACTGACCTCGTGACTCAAACCAGCCACGCAGCGAACAGAGGCAGGCCTCAATGCGGCCTTGCACGCTCGCCCGCGTGAGCACGATGGGCATCAACTGCGTACTCCCCCGGCGGACAGCGCTACCCACTTCTAGGAGACACCGCACCTGCGCGTGCCGATTCTGTGTGCCTGGAGCCCCCAGCGCTAGCTTGGCAGATGATGGCAGGGCGTGATGTGCCGAGTGAAGTGCTATACGAAACGTAGGAGGTCTTCGGACTCGGAGGGACCCGAAACCTATGCCAGGTTGTCGTAGTGCCGAAATGCCGATTCGATCCGCGCAAAGGCCTCCCGCGCCGACCGTACCTGTGCCTCCGTCGGTGGCACCGTACCATAGCGCGCTACGGCATATGCTCCCGTCAGCTCCTCCACCGCCACACGCTCTTCCGGGCAGAGGCTGGCCAGCGTTGGGCTGTAGGTTGCGGGCGTCTGCTGTTTCTGCCGCGGCAGGTCGCGCTTGATCGCCAAACCCATCACGCGCTGATACATCTCGCGGATGGCTCGCCGCGGATCGTCTGCGGAGCCCAGATCCACAAAGAACGACTGGCGCCTGTTGCGGCGCAGGGCGTCCCACAGCCCACGGAGCTGCTCCTTCAGCAGCTCAGCGGACAGCACGGTCTCTCGCGTCTCGATGACCTCATCGCTCTCCTTGGCATGACGTTCGCGGCTGCGAGCAGCCAGGTAGAACAAGAGCCCAATGATGCCGATCACGCCGAGGACGAGGACCACTTGCAGGATCGTAGTGAAAATCGGTGGCATCGCAGCTGACTGCTGTGCTGCATCCCCTAGCGACTCGGGCTGCACGGGCGAAGGCAAGGAGGGAGCCTCACGTGCTGGGCGCTGCTGCAGGCCCGCCAAGAGGGGCTCAATGAGGCTGAAGAACAGGTATGCAAAGACAAAGACAATGTAGAGGAGAATTTGTCGTATCACTCGCCAGACAGGAAGCAGCAAGCCCAGGGCGCGCAGGACCGTCCGCGGCGCTATAATCTGGCCGAGCAGCAGCCCACCAACCAGCACCGCGGCAACAACCACGAGCATGATCAGCACCCAGTAGCGATCCACCTGGAGATGGATGCCGGTCAGCCGTTCCTGCTCCTGCAGCGTGTTTGACACGCTGGCCAATGCGAGGGTCGCGAGGCCCGAGGCCAGGAATAAGAGAAGCCAGCCCGTCATCTGCGCAGCCGCAGGGCCAAATGGCAGTATCAGGTTCAGGAACAGGAGCCCTGACACCATGGCGATCTCTCCGGCTGTGGTGGCCCACTCGCCCAGTACGGGTGCCAAGACGGTAAACACGATCGCTGCCGGCATCGAGATCAAAAAGAGGGGCGCCAACCCCGTGGCCAGCGTACTCAGCGTACCAGAGCTCGAAGCCGGTCCAACGCCAGACGGCAGAACCGCTGAGACCAGCAGCAGACCGGCCATGGCGACGATGCCCACCACAAAGCCGTTGACAGCACCATTCTGCCGGATGCTAGCCAGACGCACTCCCTTGATCCACAGAACGGTGGCCAGGATGATCGTTATCAGTGGAGCCGGCAGGATCTCGCCCGTTTGCTGACTTCGCTGCACGAAATGGAACATGCCCACGAACCAGGCCTCGAGCGCCTCGCCGTCGGACGGCACGATCAGCATCAGCGAGATGAGGATCGCGGCCAGGCCGCCAACCACGACGATCACCGTCCCCATCGCGTTCCGGCTCGCCACCCGTCCCGCCAGGTACCCCACCACCAGCAGGCCGAGACAGAGCCCAAAGCCAAACCCCGGGTACTGCACACCGGTCTGCGGGCTGCGCATGAAGGAAGAGAAAAGCGGATAGGCCCACGAGGCCGTCATCAAGATGGCGGCCAGTGGGATCACGCCGTCGTCAATCCAGTTCCAGCGTCTGAAGGTGATGCCAAGCATCACGCCCTCCAACATGATAGGACACAAACGTGCCCGGTACCTCGGGTTTCTCGTCGCCAATAGTAAGCAACACGACGGGATGCCCTGCATCCTGCACGGCCAGTAACGAGACAAGGAGATCATCCGTTACGCAGGCGCTGATGACCATTGCCGTACTGCCAAACGGCAGGGCCGGCATCGACCGCCGCAGGAGCTGGTGCATCGGTAGCAAGCGAAAGCCAAACAGAGGCGCCAGTGCGTCGAGAATCTGCGTGGCCTGTCCAGCGCTGCGGCTCGGACGCACGATCGTCCAGTAGCTCGCGCTGCGTGGTCCGCCGTTCGCATAGATCCCAACAGCATACCGTTCCTCCAGTCCATGCAATGCTAGCGAGCCAGCAGACGTGATCGCCAGCTCGAGATACTCAGGAATAAGGCCATAGGGATTCGTTGCCGTCTGCACATCGACAAAGATGACGAGGACGTGGCTCGAGCTCGGGTCAAAGACCTTCGTCTGGAGCTTGTTCAGGCGTGCGGTGTTCTTCCAGTGGATGTGACGAATGCTGTCTCCGGGCGTATACTCCCGCACCGTCGACATGCGCAGCGGGTCCTCGATGATCCTACGTCGAGCCTTACGTTCACCAGCCGGCCGCTCAGCAGGCAGGCCAAGCTGCTCTACCGGCACGACCCGTGGGTAGACAACCAAGTGATCCTGCTGCTCGTAGGTGGCCGACTTGCGCCCAAAGCCAAACAGATCGCCTGAAGAGAGACTCACCGGTCCGAACCGGTACAGCCCTCGATTGTCGCCCCGGATACGGTAGGTCCTTCGCACCCGTTCGTACCACCGCAGCGCCAAGACATCGGTCAGGTGGGCTGGAGAGCGCGGCGGATCTGAATCCGAGGGCTGCTCCGGCCCTTCCGCAGGTCCAGTCTCCAGTTCCCCGGTGAGAAGGGAGACATCCTTGGGAAAGCTGTCCCTGATCAGGAGCCAGGCCAGGGGCAGCGGCTTGGCATTGGTAACCTCGATCGTGAGCCTGGTCTCCTCCCCGTAAAAGATCCGGTTGTCACTAAAGCTCCGTCGGTACGCGACGGCGTTCAAGCAGTAGCGTGACCAAAGCGCGGACGTCCCGGAAGCGATGGCAAGTAGGATGACAAACAGGAAGAACAGGCTGCTACGCAGCACCAACCCGAGCAAGAAGAGTACGCCCAGCAGAACCCACCACTGTCGCCTAAACATCCCTACTCCCTACTGGATCGACCAACGTTCCTCGACCGGGACAGGCACCTGGGCGACCAACTCCTCAAAGAGCGCGCGGACTGGACGGCCCCGCAGACGTGTCTGCGCGCTCGGGATCAGACGATGAACGAGCGTGAACGGAGCAAGATACTGGATGTCATCCGGCAGCACATAGTCTCGACCTCGCACCGCAGCCAGCGCCTGGCTCGCCCGATACAGCGCCATGGTCCCACGTGGGCTGACGCCCAGGGCAAAGTCTTCGCTCTCGCGTGATGCCCGTGCGATGGCTACGATATACGTTTCCAGCAGTTCGTGCACAAAGACCCGGCGACACGGCGATGTGGCTTGCTGCACTGCACTGCCGGTGACGACGGGTGCCAGCGTCTCGTACGGGTCTGTCTCCCGGAAGCGGCGCAGAATCGTCCGTTCCTCATCAGCCTCTGGGTAGCCCATCTCAAGGCGCATCAGGAAGCGATCGATCTGAGCTTCTGGCAGTGGGAACGTGCCCTCTAGCTCGATCGGGTTCTGCGTGGCGAGCACCAGGAAGGGACGATCCAGAGGTCGAGTCACACCGTCGACGGTAACCTGTCTTTCCTGCATCGCCTCGAGCAGAGCGCTCTGAGTGCGCGGGCTGGCGCGGTTGATCTCGTCGGCAAGAACCACCTGCGACATCACTGGCCCCGGCCGGTATTCGAAATCGCCTGTCTTCTGATTGTAGACGCTCACGCCAGTGATGTCGGTTGGCAGCAGATCGGGCGTGAACTGGATGCGCGCAAACGTGCAGTCGAGGCTGCGCGCCAGGGACTTGGCGAGCATGGTCTTGCCGACCCCCGGTACGTCCTCCAACAGCACGTGTCCCTCGCACAACAACGAAACGAGCAGGAGCTCGATCACATCGCGCTTGCCGACGATCACGCGCTCTACGTTCTCTGCGAGAGAGCGAGCCAATGTCTGGACTGGCGTTACGTCGGTACCGCGGTTCTCATCAGGAGTCATCTCATCATCCTTCGCTTCGCTCTAGAACAGATCCCCCGTCCGCCAAAGCAGTTCACAACAGGCCCTATTGTACTTTATCCGCCTCCCGAGTTCAAGCGCATTACCACCACTCACCACCGCCGCTCTGTTCAGTACGCAGCCGTAGGCCGCCCATTCTCGGCTCTGTTATGTCCGATAGTGTGCGTTGATGTCCACGTAGGCGTGTGTCAGATCGCAGGTCCACACCGTCGCCTCTGCACTCCCCTGCCCCAGGTCGAGCCGGAAGGCAATCCTGTCACTCGCCAGTATCTCGGACGCCACACTCTCGTCTACCTCGAACGGCTCTCCACCTCGCACCAAGTGCAGTGTGAGTCGACCGTCTGTGAGCCATAGCGCCAGCCGTGCAGGGTCGATGGCGATGCCGCTGTACCCTGCGGCGCATAGCACACGGCCCCAGTTCGCATCCTCACCATACACCGCCGTCTTGACCAGGGTTGAGTTAGCGATGCTCTTGGCCACGGTGGCCGCAGCTCCCGGGTCGGATGCCCCTGTCACATGAACCGTGATCAACTTGGTCGCCCCTTCACCGTCGGCGGCCAGGGCTATGGCCAACGTCGCGGCAACCTCAAGCAGCGCATCTCGAAAGGCGCCGTAGGCTTCATCACTCTCCGTGCTGATGGGCTGGTTCCCAGCCAGGCCGTTTGCCAGCAGTGCCACCGTGTCATTGGTGCTGGTGTCGCCATCTACGGTCACCTTGTTGAAGGTCAGGTCGACGACTTCACGCAGCGCTCGCTGAAGAAGCGCCTGTTCGATCGCGACGTCTGTGACGAGGACTCCGAGCATCGTGGCCATGTTGGGATGGATCATCCCCGAGCCCTTGCACATGCCGGCAACCGTGACCTCGCGATCAGTAATCCGGAATCGCACGGCAGCTTCCTTTGGCTCTGTATCCGTGGTCATGATCGCTTGCGCTGCAGCGTGTCCGCCCTCGACACTGAGCGCCTGGCTCGCAGTGCGTATGCCGGCTGCTATCTTGTCCATCGGGAGATACTGGCCGATGACGCCCGTCGACATAACGAGGACCGAGTCGGCGCGCAGGCCCATTCCGGCCTCGACCAGGCGTGCCGTCTCTGCAGCGTCGCGCAGTCCACGCGCGCCCGTGCATGCGTTCGCGCAGCCGCTGTTAATCACCACTCCCCGCATCGTACCGCCGCCGTCTAGCAGTTGCCGGTCGTACAGGACAGGCGCGGCCTGCACCCGGTTCGTCGTGAACACGGCTGCTGACGTACAGGGAACATCAGCGACGACGAGGGCCAGATCCAGTTCGGATCCAGGCTTGAGGCCGCAGGAGATCCCAGCAGCTCGAAAGCCTGGCACGAGGCTGATCTGCGGCCCCTGGAGTATGCATAGATCGGTCACGATATCCCTCCTGGTTGGACAATCAGTGGCAAGGGATATTACACCAGAGCACCAGAAAGCGCAAGAGCGCGCGACTTGTCGCGGCAATGAGTTGTGCTATAATATGTAGGTTATGGCAGCGAGGCAACGGGGAGCTGCCGCTACTTGTGTGGAAAGGGACATGTATGTCTGCAAATGCACCGCAGATAGTGACTGTGACCTGCCCGGCCTGCCAGACGCGATACCAGGCCTCGGCGCAGAGCATCATAGATGTCGGGCAGGATCCTCGCCTAAAGACGATGCTGTTACAGGGGCGCCTGAACGTTGGTATTTGCCCCAACTGCGGCACCGCGGGAATGCTCAGTGTACCGCTGGCCTACCACGACCCTGAGAAGGAACTCCTGCTCGTCCTGATCCCCCAAGGGCCGCGCATGAATGAGGATGAGCGCCAGCGCACGATTGGGCGGATGAGCAACGCGATCATGGATAGCCTGCCAGCGCAAGAGCGCAAAGGCTACTTGCTTCGACCGCGCCTCTTTCTCTCCCTGGACAGCCTGATCGAGGCCATCCTGGAGGCCGATGGCATCACGCCAGAGATGCTGGAAGCCCAACAGGAAAAGCTTCGGTTGATCGCCTCTATGATCGAGGTTGCTGACGATGCTCTTCAACTGGCCGCGCTCGTCGGGCAAAACGAGGCCAAGATCGACTATGAGTTCTTTGCTTTGCTTGCGCTCCAACTGCAGGCCGCTGAACAGCGAGGAGAAGAGGAACTAGCAGACAAGCTGAGCGGCGTTCGCGGCGTGCTCCTGGAACGAACAGAGACGGGCCGCGAAGTTGCGGAGCAGGAACATGCCCTGGGAACCGCGCTCGTTGGGCTCGACGAAGAAGAGCTCACACGCGAGGATCTCCTGCGGCGCATTCTGGCAACCGACCCAGAGCACGAAGAGCGAGTGCTCAATGTGCTCATTTCTCTCGCTCGCCCACTGATAGACTACCAATTCTTCCAGCTCCTGACAGCACGGATCGACCGCGCCGAGGAGGAAGCGGCGACAGAGCGTGCAGAGCGGCTGAAAACCATTCGTGCCAGGATCCTCGAGATCACGCAGGAGCTAGACGCCCAGGTCCGGATAGAGACACAGGTCAGAGCCAGGCTGCTGTCCGAGATGCTGCAAAGCCAGGAGCCAAAAAACACGATTCGCGCCCACATCGACGAGATCGATGATGTGTTCATGTCAGTACTCGCAGCAAGTATCGCTCAGAATGAGCAAGAACACCCAGAAGTGGCCGAACGCCTGCTTGGCGTACGCAACCTCATCGTGGAGGTGCTGGAGGAAAGTGCGCCGCCTGAGCTGCGCTTCATCAGCCGGCTCCTCGAAGCAGACTATCCTGATGAGACGCGAAGGATGCTCGCAGATAACCAGGCTATGGTGACTCCCCAGGTGCTGGGAATGATGGAAGCCCTGGTCGGTGATCTAGAAACCAGAGGTGAAGCCGAGGCTGGCGAAAAGCTAAGCGGCATTCTCGCGCAAGCGCAGCTCATGGTCTAGCGTGCTGTGCGTGTGCCTATCTCGGTGCGGAGAACATCGCCGGATGGATGGCCTAGCGGCGTCCACCAGAAGGATCCATCCGGAAGCCATGGCCGCGGATCGTGACAATGTACTCGCCTTCCGGGTCAATCTCGGCTAGCCGATCGCGCAGACGCCTCACCAAAGCGTCGATCGCCTGTTCGGTAACACCGTCACGCTCAGCCTCCAGCCAGACATGCTCCACGATTTCGTCGCGGGTGCAGACCCTGCCCACCTGCTCGAAGAGAAGATCGATGAGCCGGTATTGGGCAGGTGAGAGCGGCGGGTCAACCTCGCGGGACCCAATCCACACGCGCCGTGACTCTGGATCCAGGCGCAGTCCATAAAGTGACTCGATCTCGTCGAGGGGTAGCGTCGCGTCAGCACCAACAAAGCGGGCGCGTTCGCATAACGCGATCTGGATGACGTCACCATCGTATATCTCTACCGGGATCGAGACGGCCTGGCCGTTCACGTATGTGCCGTTCTTGCTCCCTAGATCTCGGAGGTAATAGCGCCCACTCTGAAAACAGATCTCGGCGTGCTGTCTAGATACCTGTCGTTCAGGAAGCACAATGTCGCACTCGGTATCGTGTCCTCCACGCCCAAGGATGATCGAGCGCTTCTCAATGGCGAATCTCTGTCCATTGAGTGCACCTTCCTCAAAGAATAGGTAAGCCTGCTGAGATTCATTGCTCAAAGTAGCCTCCGGGGCTTGACAACTAGCGCTTCGTGTTATAGAGTTGGATGAAACAGTAGCGCCAGGCGAACGGCCGTCTGGTACTGCAGCAAAGGTAGGAGAAGAGACTGCTGTGCCCGCGCTTTTGTCGATCGGCACCGTCCTTCGCTCGCGTTACAAGATCGCCGAGTTTATCAGCCAGGGTGGCATGGGAGCCATCTACCTGGCTGAGGATCTGCGGCTCGACGGACGCACGTGTGCCATCAAGGAGATGTGGACAAGTACAGACGCTGGCCCAGATGATCTGGGTCAGATTCAGCTTCAGTTCCACCGCGAAGCCAGTATCCTCGCGCGCCTGGACCACCCTAACTTGCCCAAGGTATCGGACTATTTCGCTGAAAACAGTCGCGACTACCTGGTCATGGACTTTGTTGCTGGCAAAGACCTCAAGCAGTTGATGGAGGAGGCGCGCGGCAAACAGGAAATGCTTCCCGAGCAGCGTGTCCTCGACTGGGCTAAGCAGATCCTCGATGCGCTCGAGTACCTGCATACCCAGCACCCACCTGTGTTGCACCGCGATATCAAGCCAGCGAATATCAAGCTCACGCCATCTGGCACGATCAAGCTCGTAGACTTTGGGTTGGTCAAACTCATGGTCGCTGACGAGGATCGCACCGTGACTGTGCTCCAAGGCCGGGGCACAGCACAATATACTCCGCTCGAGCAATACGGAGGTGACACAGGACACACGAACGTGCGCTCGGACATCTATTCCTTGGGGGCGACGCTCTATCACCTTCTGACCAATCAGGCGCCTGCCGACGCCAAGTCTCGCTACTTGCAGCCAGACGTTTTGCGCCCTCCAAGCGAACTCAATCCCGAGCTTTCTCCGCGAGTTGAAGCCGCAATCCTGCACGCCATGGCAATGCACCCTGCCGAGAGACCAGCAGATGTCGGTATGCTTCGCGAGGAGCTTCTCTCGTCCCAGCCGCTAGAACCGATCGTCGACAAGGTGATCGTGCAGGTCAGACGCCGTTGGGCCGATGCCATCCGCAAAAACGCCTTGCTTCTGCTCCTGATACTCATGCTGTTGGTCGCAGCGCTTGTGGCGACGCTCCTC
>Ga0307445_10002064_pt1 | contig 11159 bp, 9 predicted proteins | sample SalMarSW160330MG_FD_202147 | JGI IMG/M metagenome (GOLD analysis project Ga0307445, IMG submission 202147) | Salt marsh sediment microbial communities from the Plum Island Ecosystem LTER, Massachusetts, United States - SW1603-30 | ecosystem: Environmental > Aquatic > Marine > Intertidal zone >...
TGTCACACTTTCGTGTATTGCAAAGTTTTCGCGACTGCTGCGCCCCGTAGGGCCTGGGCCCTTGTCTCAGTGCCCATCTCCGGGCTCCCGCTCCCACGGCCCGCACCGGTAAAAGGCTTGGTGAGCCATTACCTCGCCAACAACCTGATCGGTCGCGGCCCCATCCTTGGGCGGCGCCTACGAGCATAGCGCAAACGCCTTTTGGGCGGAGACTCATTCCAGAGTTCTTCACCTATCGAGGATTAGCCCCAGTTTCCCGGGGGTGTCCTCGTCCCAAGGGCAGGTTAGCCACGTGTTACTGAGCTGTGTGCCGCACTCACCTTTGGCTGGTGAGCGCTTGACTAGCATGTCTTAGTCCTATCCCGATAGCAGTGGGGTCCGGCAGGATCAACCGGAGTTACGCACTTGCGTACTCCGTGAACCGTGCAGGAATGTTTGTTTATTCAGTACGTTTCCGCACTTTTGCCTAACTGGATTTGGAGGGTAAAGCATTCCACTTTAACGTCAAAGCCCAATTCAGACCTAACTGAGCAATTAGTCAGGTCCACATACATGTCCCCGCAACTGGAGGCCAACACCCGCATCCCTGTAGGCGAAACGCCGTTTCGGTTGGGGTTGAGCCGCCGCCAAGTTTGTAATTGCGGGGCTAGCTAACTATAGCTGAATTCATTTAGAAGCAGATTCAGCCGATATAAACATTTCTTTTACAGTAAAATAAACATTGCTATATGCGGCTAGTGTCTCCATCTGTTAGTTTTTGCGCGCCGTCTTTCTGCACCAACACCGTGTCTTCTATGCGGATGCCGCCGTATCCTACAAGGTAGACGCCAGGCTCAACGGTCACCACATTGCCAACCGCCAGCACATCTTTGCTGTCAGGGCTCAAGATGGGCGGTTCATGCACTTCCAACCCGACGCCGTGACCCAGACCATGCACAAAATACGCGCCGTAACCCGCATCCACCATTATCTTCCTCGCCGCAGCGTCAACATCTGCCGCTTTAACGCCGGGCATTACCTTCCCAAGCGCCGTCTCCTGCGCCGCTTTAACGGTCTGGTAAAGTTTCTTTTGCTTCTCCGAAGGCTTCCCAACCACAAAAGTCCGCGTCATGTCCGAACGATAAAACTTGTACGTGGCGCCTATGTCGACAACCACTAGGTCGCCTTCCCGCATTTTCGTGTCAGAGCAGCCGCCGTGCGGAAACGCCGAGGAAACACCCGACGCCACAATCGTCTCAAAAGCCGTCCCAGAAGAACCCAGCATCCGCATAGCGTACTCGATCTCCGCTGCCACCTCATATTCTTTCACGCCAGCCGCCAAGACTTCCCGGGCAACTCGCATGCCCTCGCTTGTTAACTCGCCAGCCTTGCGCATCAACTGGATTTCGTTTTCGTCCTTAACCATGCGAAGCTCCCGCAGATACTGGTTGTCGACCTCCAGCGTTTTTTCGCCGCCTAAAAACTTGGTTAACACTTGCCAGCCTTCAACGTTTAAAGCGTCCACCGCCAGCCTCTTAATTTCGAGCGCCAAAGCTTGTTTCGCGATTATACCCAGCAGATTTTCGCCGCGTTTCACCAGCTCCACCGTAACCCCACCCGACTGTGCCTTGGCGTATTCGTAGTTGACGCCGTAAACGTACGCTCTGCTTTCGCCGTTTTTCGGAATCAGCAGGGCGCTTGCGCCAGAAAAACCCGTGAGCCAAGTCAGGTTGGCGCTGTTAAAAACTAAGAACCCGTCAGTCTTTTTCTCGAAGGCAACTTTTTTCAAGACGTCTATTCTTTTCATTCTCTCCACTCAGAACAGCATTTGTTGATTTTTGGCTTAACGCTTTCGTTCGTTTAGCCGCCGGTGACAACGGGCATCAAAATCACGCGGTCTCCGTCTTTAAGTTTGGTTTCTATCCCGCTCAGTTGATTAAGCAGCAAACCGTTTATGGATACGATGTAATGGGGTTTTAAATCGGGGTCTTCCGGTTCGTAAACGGTTTTTTTGAAGGGGTCGCCGTGTTTTTCAGCGAGCGAAGACAGCAAGTCGCGTACTGCGGCGAGGCCTTTCAGTTCGACCTGCTCTGCTTGTTTCAAGCCTAATGTTTGTTTGATGCTGCCCAAATAGTCTACTGTCACTTTCACGGTGACCACCTCGGGAACACGCCAAATGGTACAGTGTAGAAGACGTTATATAATCATTTCTTAATCAAAAAGGCCGTTCAACATGTGAGATGGCTTGAAGAAGCCGTTTTGCATCAGGTTTAAGGCCGAATCAAGTTGGGACTTTGTACATCAGTTTTCCGTGTGGGAATCCATTAGGTTAATATACTTTTTATTAACGCTATAATAAGCCAGTAACACGTTGGAGAGAAAACTAGTATGTTCGCTTACGCGGGTAAAATTTTGCGTGTTGACCTTACAACTGGAAAGATTTCTACTGAGCCTTTGAGTGAGAAGCTTGCCAAGGAGTACATTGGAGGTATAGGTCTTGGCATTAAGCTGCTTATGGATAACTCCACGCCGGGCACGGATCCGTTTGACCCTGATAACCCGATAATTTACTTGACTGGTCCGCTTAGCGGGACTTTGGGTCCGACGGGCGGAAACAGCTACGCCGTCGTGTCTAAGTCTCCCGCCACTGGCGGTGTGGGCAATGCTGAAGCTCACGGCTTTTTTGGTCCAGACCTGAAACGTGCAGGATACGACGCCGTTATAATCACGGGGAAAGCGCCCAAGCTGTCTTATCTCTGGATTGACGATGACAAAGTTGAAATCCGAAACGGTGAATATCTACAGTATAAAACTGTTAACGAAACTGACCATATGATTCGGGAAGAACTCGGTGACTTCTACATCCGCGTCTCAGCTATTGGCGAGGCGGGGGAGAAGCTGTGCAGGTTTGCCGCTATCATAAATGACGAGTTTCGCGCCATCGGAAGGGCTGGCATGGGCGGCGTCATGGGTTCGAAGAATCTTAAGGCGGTTGCTGTGCGTGGAACGCATGACGTTAATGTGGCAAACTTTGAGGGTTTCAGGGAATTTATCAAGATGATTTTTGAGCGCATGAAGGGTCCTGCCACTAAGAAGTATAAGACGTTGGGTACTCCGGAGAACGTGTTGGTTTTGAACTCGTTGTCGGCGTTGGCGACGAGGAACTGGACGAACGCGACTTTTGAGGGTGCTGAGAAGGTGAGCGGTGAGTGGTTGAATGAGCATTACGTGAAGAAGATTGTGGGCTGCGCCACCTGTGGGATGCGTTGTGACCATATTGCGGTGGTGCCTGAGGGTCCTTATCAGGGGTCCACGAGCCGTTTGGAGTTCGAGTGCCTTTGGAGCATGGGTCCGCTGTGCGGTATTGACCGTTTGGACGCGGTTATTGAGGCTATGCGTATCGTGAACGAGTATGGCATGGACGGCATCAGCATTGGTGTTGTGGTCGCTTTTGCGATGGATTGTTATGAGCATGGCGTGATTACGAAGGACCAGACTGACGGCATTGACCTGCGTTTCGGGAATGCTGAGGCGCTTATACAGATTATTCATAAGATTGGGAAGCGTGAGGGTTGGCTGGGTAACGCGTTGGCTGAAGGCACGGCGAAAGCCGCTGAAATCATCGGTGGTGACGCGTGGAAGTATGCCTGTCACATTAAGGGTTTGGAGTTGCCGGGTTATGACTTGAGAACTCTCAAGACTGCGGCGTTAGGCTTTAGTGTTTCATTCCGAGGTGCGTGCCACCTGAGAAATGGGGCTTACTCGCCTGACGTGAAGGGCAAAGTAAACCGCTTCAAGATTGAGCCGGGGCGGGGTAAGATGATTGTGCCGGATGGTCACGTTTACAATGTGATTGACTCTTTGATTGTGTGCAAGTTTTCAAGGGGCACGTATTATGATGGTTTGAAGGATTTGGCGAATTATTACACGTTGGCTACGGGGATTCCGATGACGGATGCTGAGCTGGATAAGGCTGGTGAGCGGATTGAGAATTTGGCGCGGCTGTTTAATATTCGTGAGGGCAAGGGCACGAGAGATTATGATAAATTGCCTTGGAAGATAGAGAATGTGCCTGTGCCTGATGAGGGTCCTGCAAAGGGCGTATGTGTCAATGAGGAGGAGTTCCAGTTGGGACTTGATGATTATTATGCGGCGAGGGGCTGGGACAGCAACGGTGTGCCGACGGTTGAGAAGCTTGATGCGCTTGGTCTCGGCGACTACGAGTATATTGTGAAGGACGTGGAGAAGGGTGCGGCTAAGGCTGTTGTCCAGGGAGGGAAAGCGTGATGGTTCGCGCTCAAGACCGAAAGTTTGTTTCGGCTGACCCTGAGAAGTGCATCGGCTGCTGCGTTTGCGAGTACGCTTGCGCCATGACGAAGGAGCACACGTTTAACCCGACGAAGTCAAGGATTCGCGCTTTGCGGCTGGGTCCCCTCAACAACCTGGCGGTCACGTGCCGTCACTGCGAAGACCCCGCGTGCATAGCGGCTTGCCCGCGTGACGCGCTGTCTCAGGACGAAAACACGGGAATAATCACGGTTGACGAAGACGCGTGCAACGGCTGCGCATGGTGCATCAGCGCGTGCCAGTTCGGCGCTATGATGATGCATCCAGAGAAGAAAGTGGTGTTCACCTGCAACAGCTGCAAAGACGAGGAAGACGGCCCGCAATGCGTCAAATGGTGCCCAGAAGAGGCCTTGACGTTTGTCACTGCTCAGGAGCTTGCGCAGAAATCACGGATAAACGCCGTGAAGAGCCTGTTCCAAGAAGCCAAAGAGAAAAAAGCGGCAGCCAAGTAGCCGCAACGCAACTTTTCTTTTTTGTTTATTTTCAGCGTGCTAACTAGCTCAGGCTTTTTGCGGTTTCATTTCTCTCAGCGTTTTTCTTAGCTTAATCGCCCGTTTGAGCCTGTAGCCCCGTATTACTCTGTAGCGGGTGCCGTGAGTGTTTTTGTAGGTTTTCTTTCCTTTTTCTTTCTTTTTTGGTTTCTTTCCCATTTTTAAGCCGCTCTCTGCGAAAAGATTAGGGCGCTGGTTTCGCGTTCAGCGCAGACGCCTACATAGGATGCTTCTCTCTAATATGCTTATCCAGCTTTTCTTGAGACTCAAAACTAGCCCCGCGCCCAGGACACTTCAACATCTCCTTCTCCAAAACACTTCTCACCCGTAACCTAACCCGCTTAAACGCTAATAATCATTTGTCACTGCCACACAACCCCAACACCCCAAAAACAAAACACAATCAAAAAACGGTACGCTAAGAAATTAAACATATCAGCCTACTTTTTGGTAAACCCGATTTTTTGGTCTACCCTACCGTCGTTGTTTTTTGCGACAGTTCATTTTGGCACGGGAGACACTGGTCTAAGCTGAGAAATCAGTTAAAAGAAGGATATTGGCGAGAACACATCCAGAAGAATAGAAAACGGGATAAATTGGTGAACAACCAACTTAAGAAAAGCGGTTACGTTGTGGTCAGATTTTGGGATGATGAAATAAACAAAAAAAATCGATGAATGCATCAACAAAATAAAGAAAGCAAAAAAAATGAATACGTGAGCTAAACCCCCGCGTCAGTTCTAACGCTTTCTATGTTTGTAAATTTCTTGGTGAATTTCGTTAGGGTTCTTAGGGGGTGCTGTTTCTCGGCGAAACGGTAAAAGCAGGAGAGGCAGATTGCACAACCAGCCCGCAACCCAAAACAGGCGCAGCCGACAAAAACCAGCCGCCCCACAAACCAGCAAGAAGTAGTTGTGCTTAGCAAACACCCACTTCTACATCAAGAAAAAACCACAACACCCAATCAAACACAAAACCATTCAAAAGGAGGGTAAAGACAAAAAACACAACAACGCAACCCGCATATTCCACCAGAATCTCAAGCTTAACATGGAGAAACCAGCGGAAACTTGACTGAAACTTTATGTAGTTGATATGGACTTTTTGAGTATCTATGCACGCATGGTGCCTAGCGAAATGCTGCCTGGGTGACGCAAAGTGACGGAGACAGCAACCCAAAGAGAGCCGATAAAGGCTTCCGAAATCGACCCGAAGTTCAAGTACGAACTCTCACGGATGCACGGCGGCGAAAAAATTCTCAACTGCTTCCAGTGCGGAACATGCACCAGCGACTGCCCAGTGGCAAGATTCAGCGACACCTACAGACCACGCACCCTGATCCACATGGCAAAGCTTGGCTTAAAAGAACGCGTGCTAAACAGCGACACACTATGGTTGTGCGCGGCATGCTTCACCTGCACCGACCGCTGCCCACAAGGCGTAGAAGTCGCAAGCGTCATCCGCATCCTCAGAAACTTGGCGGCTGAAAAAGGCTTCGCACCTCAAGTCTTCAAAGACCAAGCCGCAAGCATACTCGAATCAGGTTACGCTTACAAAATTCCTACATTACGAATCACAAAACGCGAAACACAAGGGCTGCCACCACTTCCGAAAAGCAACCCCGAAAAAATCCGCAAGGCGCTTAAAGGCGTCAAATTTCTGGAAAACACGGAAAAGGAAGGCAAGCAAAATGACCAGTAAATACTTGATCTTCCTCGGCTGCGCAGTCCCCTACCGTGTGTTATCCTACGAGATTTCGGCGCGCAAAGTTCTCGCCAAGCTCGGCGTGGAGCTGGTTGAAATGCCCGAATTCAACTGCTGCGGTTTACCTCTTGACCCAGTCAGCCACGAAACCATGCTCATCCTCGCCGCACGCAACCTCGCCTTAGCCGAGCAAGCAGAATTAAACATACTCACACTGTGCCCAGGCTGCGCAGGCACACTAAAAAAAGTTAACAAGATTTTAAAGGAAGACAAAACACTAAGAGAGCAAATCAACGGTCACCTGAAAGAATCAGACTTAGAATTCAAGGGAACCGTGGAAACAAAACATATACTGCAAGTGCTAACGGAGGATGTGGGCTTGGAAAAAATACGCGCAGCCGTGGTCAACCCACTCACCAACCTCAAAGTCGCAGAACACGTCGGCTGCCACCTGCTGAGACCGAAAGAGTACATAGGCTTCGATGACCCCGAAGACCCGCAAACCCTCAAGCGGCTTATTGAAGCCACAGGTGCCACATGCCTCGACTACATTAACGAGACAGAGTGTTGTGGCGCGCCAAGTGTTGGTGTAAGCGATGAAGTTGCGTTGCAGCTTGCCCGAGATAAACTTAACCACGTTAAGCTGGTGGAAGCGCAAGCCTTAATTACGATTTGCCCATTCTGCCACATCATGTTCGACACAAATGAGTTGCGCATAGAGCGCATGTTCCAGGAAACCTATGGCATCCCGATTTTGCATTATCCGCAGTTGCTTGGGTTAGCCCTGGGTATCCCTCCTGAAGAACTCGCCTTCAAAGAGCTCAGAGTCGACACTTCAAAACTGCTACAAGTAATAGGAGTAAATCAAACATGAGTGAAAACAAGCTGAAAATAGCCTTTTACTGGGCTGCAAGTTGCGGCGGCTGCGAAATCGCCGTTTTAGACATAAACGAGAAAATCCTTGACGTAGTGCAAATAGCCGACATCGTGTTCTGGCCCGTAGCCATGGACGTCAAATACAGCGATGTCAAAGCGATGCCTGACCAGTACATCGACATCACTTTCTTCAACGGGTCCATCCGAAACAGCGAGCAAGAGGAAATGGCGAAGCTGCTGCGGCAGAAGTCCAAGACGCTGGTTGCCTTCGGCTCCTGCGCCCATGAAGGCTGCGTACCTGGCTTGGCGAATTTGCATGACAGCCAAGAAATCCTTGACTACGTGTATACGAAGGAAAAATCCGTCGTTAACCCCGAGGGAACAATCCCCCAAACCGAAACCAAAGTGAAAGAAGGCATACTGGACATCCCCGAATTCTACGACACCGTCAAAACTCTGGCGCAGACAGTCGATGTCGATTATTACCTGCCAGGCTGTCCCCCACCAGTCAAGCTCATTGCAGAAGCCGTAGATGCCATCGCAGCAGGCAAACTCCCACCCAAAGGCTCAGTGCTTGCACCGCTGAAAGCCGTGTGTGACGAGTGCCCCAGAAAAAGAGAAAACAAACGAATAAACAAAATTTACCGAGTACATGAGAAGGTTCCTGAACCAGAAAAATGCCTGCTTGAACAGGGTATACTCTGCATGGGTCCAGCCACCCGCAGCGGCTGCGGAGCGCAGTGTTTGCAAGTTGATATGCCCTGCACTGGCTGCCAAGGTCCAGGACCTAACATGCCTGAAATTGGCGCTGGAATGATAACCGCGTTAGCTGCCATATTCGGATACGACGAGAAGGATTTGTCGGCGGAAGATGTGGAAAAGTTGATGAGCCAGATAGTGGACCCTGTGGGCACGTTTTACATGTACTCTTTACCTGCTTCTATTCTCAGGAGAAAGGTGATGAAAAAATGAAAGAAATAACCATAAACCCGATAACGCGGCTTGAAGGACACGGAAACATCTCCATATTCCTCAACGACGAAGGCGAAGTGGAAAATGCCTACCTGAAAATCCCTGAACTCAGAGGCTTCGAGAAGTTCTGTGAGGGAAGACGCGCAGAACTCATGCCACTTCTTACGACCCGGATTTGCGGAGTCTGCCCAGTCGCCCACCACTTCGCATCAGTCAAAGCCCTAGACGCAGCGTTCAACGTGGAACCCACATCAGCCGCTAAGAAACTCCGCGAACTCATGTACGAAGGCTACATAATCTACGACCACACACTCCACTTCTACTACTTAGGCGGACCAGACTTCGTCGTTGGTCCAGATGCACCTCCAGAAAAACGCAACATCTTGGGCGTCATCGAAAAAGCAGGTTTGAAAGTTGCAGGAGAAGTCATTAAGCACAGAGCTTATGGGCAGAAGATAACGGCGATTCTCGGCGGCAAAGCCACGCATCCCGTATGCGGATTGCCAGGCGGAATATCCAAAGCGCTAAGCGAGGAAAACCGTCAAGAAATCGAGAAGATGGCTACTTCCAGCGTGGAATTCGCCAAGTTCAGCCTGAAACTCTTCCACGACATAGTGCTGGGAAACAGCGCGTACGTGGATCTGATCAAGAGCGACGCATATACAATGAAGACTTACTACATGGGTTTGATGGATGAAAACAACAAAGTCAACTTTTACGACGGAAAAATCCGTGTTGTCGACCCCGACGGTAGCGAATTCTTGAAGTTCGAACCCAAAGACTATCTCACGCACATCGGTGAACACGTGGAGCCATGGACCTACTCCAAGTTCCCGTTCCTCAAGAAAGTCGGCTGGAAAGGTCTATCCGACGGCGCAGACAACGGCGTCTACCGTGTTGGACCGCTTGGAAGGCTGAACGCTGCTGACGGCATGGCAACACCGCTGGCTCAAGCAGAGTACGAAGTCATGTACAAGACCTTAGGCAGACCCGTGCACGGCACCTTAGCTTTTCACTGGGCACGACTGATTGAGCTGCTTTACGCCGCGGAACGCGCAGTGGAGTTGGCTAAAGACCCTGAAATCACAAGCACAAACATACGCAACAAGCCAGGCGAGCCCGGCGAAGGCGTTGGCGTCGTGGAAGCCGCAAGAGGAACGCTGTATCACCACTACGTGCTGGACAAGGACGCGCTGGTCAAAGACGTGAACCTTATCGTGGCGACCACCAACAACTACCCCGCCATATGCATGTCCATACGCGACGCAGCAAAAGGCTTGATACACGGAGGCAAGGTTGACCAAGGCGTGCTCAACAAGGTAGAGATGGCTTTCAGGGCGTACGACCCCTGCTTCGCATGCGCAACCCACGCCGCAATCGGACAGATGCCACTAACCGTTAAGGTTTACGATAACCAGAAAAACCTGTTGCAGACCCTTCAGCGGTAAACCTTTTCTTTCCTTTTTCTTATCTCTAGTTTTGTTGGCGCTTAGATTTGGTTAAAGAAGAGTATAAAGTGCAAGAAGCACTGGAAAAGTGGTTCGCGGGCGCAGAACGCGTTGTGGTAGCAGGCATCGGAAACCCCATCCGCAGCGACGATTTCGTGGGCGTAAAAATCGTGCAAGACCTCAAAGGCAAAGTCCCAAAAAACGTGCACCTAATCGAATGCGAAACGGTGCCCGAAAGCTTCATGCAGGAAATAGTCGACCTAAAACCCAGCCATGTGCTCCTCATCGACGCCGCAGTTCTCGGACTAAAACCGGGCGAGACACGACTCGTCTTTCCAGAACAGGTTACGAATTTTCCTGCAGTTACCACTCATTTTTTGCCTCTGCGCATCTTCTGCGAGTACATCACAAAAATGGCGGGAGCGAAAATCGCTTTGCTGCTTGTTGAGCCTGAGAACACAGAGTTCGGGGAAGGTTTAACGTCAGAGGTGCAGAAGGCTGCTGAGAAAATCAATAAAATACTTCTCGAATTATTCTCTGTCTAACGGCATTTCCAACCACTTTGAACACACGTTGCCGTTTGATTATGACAGCACCAAATCTTTCTAACTTCCACTTCACAAACATTCCGAAAATTGAATTGCTAATAAAAACTTAAAATGTAAAAAATATAAATAGCAAAGAACAAGCCCATTAATTCGTAATACACGGTAAACTACCTCCTTTAAGGATGAAGCGCGCGCGCTAAGTATGGATTATTCTATTCTTGCAGCAATTATCCCTATTGCCGGTATGGACCTTCCAACTGCCCAAAATGCGAGAATGGCTTTTTGATAGCAAACAAATCTGGAAAGTATATTTGTATTAATGATTACTGTGGCTTTACCGCCAAAATGTGCCCAAGTTGCCATGAAGGATATCTATGTAATAGGTCTGGTCCTTATTCTGAATTTATAGGATGCTCAAACTATCCGGACTGCAAATACAAAGAGAACCTATCAACTTGATTTTTGTTGGAATGTAGAATTACTGAATTTCGTTAAGGGTTCTTATTGTTGTGTTTGGCTTTTTCAAGTCTTGTTGACAACTCCTACGTCTGGCAGTGTGTTCCAACAGGTTCTACGGAGGTGATAAGTGCAAAGTAAGCCCGTTTAGCCTCCGCTGTTCAGTCGGCGCCTGACTGGATAATTATTGAAGCAGCAGTTCTCTCAGCGTTTCAGCCTTTAAATAAGGGGGGTATAGACAAAAAATCGCAAAGCAGTACACCATCATGCCAAACATCTTCAAACCACACCCAAACAAACCCAAAAACCGCCAACCACAAAACACGCACAGTCGCACA
>Ga0307445_10002065_pt1 | contig 11159 bp, 5 predicted proteins | sample SalMarSW160330MG_FD_202147 | JGI IMG/M metagenome (GOLD analysis project Ga0307445, IMG submission 202147) | Salt marsh sediment microbial communities from the Plum Island Ecosystem LTER, Massachusetts, United States - SW1603-30 | ecosystem: Environmental > Aquatic > Marine > Intertidal zone >...
CAAGAACATCGGGGTGAGGAAAGTCAAGGACATGTATATGGGCCTGTATATCGACGCGGACGTGGAGTACAAGGATGAGAATCCCTACGGGGAATTCGGTGCTCAGGACGACATCTGCGGATTCCGGCACTTAGTCACCGCCCCTAAAGGGGACTGCTCCGACACGGTCAACCTGGCCTGGATTGCGGACAACGACGGCTCCAACAAGCAGCCCATCTTCACCGAGAAAAGCCCCACCAGTGTGACCGGTACCAGGGTGGTGCGGGCTCCCAAGCCCGGACTGCAATATTCCTTCAACTGGTGGATCTCCAATCAGGCGGGTTATCCCAAGGATTGGGGACCGTGGCGACGGGAGAATCAAACCAGATGGGCTCAGGATAACTGCTATGAGCCGGGGCAGAACACCTTTCCGGACAACGTGCTGGGCACTCCGGGAGGCGACTGCTCCAAGTACTTCATCATGTCCAACGGGGAGTTCGACTATGACCAGATCTTCGCCTGCAAGTGGCCCGAGACCCATCCGGACGAAAGATGGCTGGATCCCAGCCCGGAATGTGCCGATTTGGCCAACGGTTACGACACCCGTTATCTGCTCTCCTTCGGTCCCTTTGACCAGATCGCTCCGGGCGAATCTTTGATCATCACTATCGCCTACGTGGCCGGAGCGGATTTTCACGTGGACCCCAAGAATCTGATCAAGGATCCCAACATGACCGATCCGGAGGCATATTATGCCAAACTGGACTTCACCGATCTGGAGACCAACGCCATCTGGGCGGCCAAGGTATACGACAATCCTGATCCGGACGATCTGTCTAAGGCCTGCGGGGACGGCGTTCCCGATTTCAAAGGTCCCCCGCCTCCGCCCTCGCCCATTTTGAATTTTGATACCCAGAAGGGGAAGGTGAAGGTGAAGTGGAACGGGAAGGTGACGGAGCGGTCGCGGGATTCCTTCAACAACCGGATAGACTTTGAGGGCTATCGGGTTTACATGAGCCGTTCGGGAGTGGTGGACGATTATGCTCTCTTGGGTTCCTACGACAAGCTGGATTACAAGCTCTACAAGCTGAACCGGACCAAGCTGGAGCGTCCCTGGGACTGGGAGGTGGCTTCGGTGAGTTTGGATTCGCTCAAGAGCTGGCTGGACAAGAAGGGGCTGCAGCCGGTGGGAGAGGATCCCACCCTTTGGACCAAGGGACATCCTTATGTGATCAAGGGTTTAAGTCAGCCGTTTTACATTCGGCTGTCCGACTCGGTGGACGTGGCCACCGGCCATGCGGTGGTGTATGACTCCATCGAGATGGCCTCCTACGATTCCCTGTATTTTACTGCTCAGGACTGGAACATGGGTTTTGCACCCATTTTATCTTATCCCGGTTACCGGGACAGTGTGGATGGGGGACTGACAGCAGACACCTTGGATCGCTACTGGGACTACCAGTATGAGATAAACGTATTTCCTGCCCAGCCGGTGTATTTTTCGGTGACGGCGTTTGACGTGGGCGATCCCCAGACCGGGCTGGCGCCTTTGGAGGCTTCGCGTCTGGTGAGCGCCAGCATGGTTTATCCGGTGGACGACTGGCAGGCGGTGGAGGATGAGAATCTGAAGGTGGAGGTTTATCCCAATCCTTACCGGGATGACGGCGGCTATGCCGCCAATCAGTACGAGCCGGGAGTCGGCAATCGTGATCGACGGATAAGGTTCATCAACGTTCCTCCCCGCTGCAACATCCGCATCTACACCTTAGACGGGGATCTGGTTCAGACCCTCTACCACGAAAAGGAGGTGGGGGATTCCGAGGCCACCTACGCCGAGTGGGACTTGATCTCCCGCAACACCCAGGCGGTGGTCTCCGGCATCTATCTGTTCAGCGTGGAGAATGCCGATACCGGAGAAGAACAAGTAGGAAAATTCGTGATAATCAGATAAATAGGGAAAGGAGAAAGCGATGCGGAAACTGCTTTTTGCTGCGGTCTTAATCATCCTGCTTGTTTCCCCGGAATTGGTTTGGGCTCAGGCCAAGGTGGGAACAGCGGGAGCGCAGTTTCTGGAGCTGGGGGTTTCGGCCCGGGCCATGGGTATGGGAGACGCTTTCCTGTCCATCGCCGACGATGCTTCCGCGGTCTACTATAACCCCGCCGGCCTGACGCAGTTGATGGATAAGCAAGCTCTGTTCACCCACGTCGAGTATCCTGCCGACATCAACTACGAATTCGCGGCAGTGGCTTATCCCACGCCCAGCTTCGGAGGAGTCTGGGGAGTGTCGTTTACCATGCTGGATGCGGGGGATATGACTTACACCCAGTACCGGCAGGTGCGCGAGCCCACCCAGACTTTCACCGCCAAGGAGTATGCCCTGGGGGTGAGCTATGCCCGCTACCTGACCGACCGGTTCATGGTGGGAGGGACGCTGAAGCTGATAGACGAGCTCTACGATACGGAGAGGGCCACGGGTTGGGCGGCAGACGTGGGGACCCTGTACGATACCGGGTTCAAGGGCTTCCGGATCGGGATGATGATCAGCAACTTCGGCCCGGATATGACCTTCATCAAGGAGTCTCACCCGCTTCCCATGAACTTCAAATTCGGGGGAGTGGTGGATCTTTTGAGAAACGGGGATCACACCGCGGTGCTCTCCGCCGAGGGAAGCCATCCCAACGACAATATGGAGAAATTCAACGCGGGAGTGGAATACTGGTACAAGAATATGTTTTCCTTGAGATTCGGCGATCACTTCGATTACGACGCCGGCGGCATTTCGGTCGGCGGAGGAATGAGGGTGAGCGTTTCCAGCTTGCAGTTGAGAGTCGACTTCGGATACCACGATATGGGCCACCTGGATAACGTTCAACGGTTCACCTTGGGGCTGGTATTTTAGCCGCCGGTCCAAACACCAGAATCAGAGGATCTAGGACCGCCCAAAAAGATGCGTTCCAATACATACAGAAGGAGTTCTGACGCTATGCGAAAAACCATATTCTTTGCTGGGACTTTCATTCTTGGTCTGCTCATCCTCTCCGGATGCGGCAAGCTGGATAGAAAGGGCCCAGAGCCGGTGAACTCTCCGCCCATGGTATACTTCTCCAACATACCCCCGGAATCCACATACTTCTCGGTGAATCCCCGAATCTACTGGTTCGGAACCGACCAAGACGGTTTTGTGGCCGCCTACCAGTATGCGGTGATGGTCACCGACAGCGTGCTGAGCTTCGGCGGGCTGGATCAGGTGCGGAGTTTTCTGCACGACATCCCCCCGGATTCGACCTCCTGGGTGGATCAGACCACTCTTAGGAATATCCTGGGATTTCACGTCAGGGCGGCTTACGGGGGCCACCAGCAGAACGTGAGGATGTATGCCGATATGGACCCCACCATCTACACGCCGCAGTATGTTTTCCTGCGGGCCGTGGATAACGACGGTGCGGTGTCGAATGAGGTGATCTACCACCTGTACTACCGCAACAACCACCGGCCCCAAGCCTTTCTGGACACCACTACCGGTTTCATCGAAGAGCCCCACTACTGCCTGGAGGAAACCACCGCCACCTGGGATGGAATATCGATATCCTGGTCCGGTCTGGACACGGCCGACTACCCCGACAAGCGCAACCAGCCGGCATTCATGTTCAAGTGGGATCTGGTGGGTCCGTTCGCGGTCGAGCCGACGGCTCAGACGGTGGACACCAACAAAGTGTTCTACTCCTCCTTAGACAGTATTCAGGTGGCCGGAGAATGGAAGGAGTCGCGCTGGGTTTCGGTCGGCTCGTACGTCTTTACCGGCCTGGAGAATTATCCCGACTCCGGATTCGGATGGTATCAGTTGAGACTGTGGGCCCAGGACGACGCCTTCGTAAGCAACGATCTGGCTGCCACCGTGAACTTCCGAATCATAAGACCATTTTTCCGGTACTCGGACCAGCATCGAAAGACCATGCTGGTGGTGGACGCCACCGCCTATGGCGGACTTGCCGGAGGGATCCCGGATTCCTCGGAACTGAGATGGTCTATGGTCAGGTCCTTTTACCAGGGGGCTTTGGATTATATGATTCAAAAGGGAGTTCTGGATGAAGGAAGCTTGTGGTATGATCCTACCGTGTCGTCGTCCGCGACCAGCAGATCCATACCCAGTAAGGACATCTTGTCCCGCTATGATCTGGTCCTGCTTGTCAATGTCGGTTCCCAGTCGGGCCTCAGCAGCGGTAATCTTGACGATTTCGCAGAGTACATGGATGTCGGCGGACGCCTGTGGTTGGTAGGAATAAATGACTACGGCATCGATGCCGGACCGGATCTCAAAGGTTTGAGCGATTTCTGGGTAGATTATTTCGGCTTGGAGGAGGCCCTGGCAGCCCCCTTCGGGCTTTTGCCCAGCGATAGCTTGAATCTGGAATTCGTCGAGGCCGAGCCTTTCGGCCTGTGGAGCGATCTTCCCACGCTGAAGGTGGACACCGCGTTTTGCCACCTTTTGTTGTTTTACAACCCTGCCAACGCCGTTACCATGTTTGGCGACCGGGGGATACCGCGTGTGGGCACTCAAGGCATATCCAACGACGAGGACGCGGCGCATCGAATTCCCTACCAGAGAAGGATGTTCAGCTTCGTCTCCTTCTATGGCACGCTTTCCCTTCTGGATGACAGGCCCTGCGGCGTGAATTTCGTCGGCCCCACCTTCCGCACGGCGGAGTTCACCTTTCCCTTGAATCTGATGGAGAACCCCGCCCCGGACTACCCTGGATTTCAGATCGTTGAGAAAACCGTGGAGTGGTTCTGGGAGGATCTCCCCTAAAGGACGTGGTGAGCCTAAAACCGTAATGACCGAGAGGTCGGGAGCTTCCCGACCTCTCTTTTTTTCATCGATCCGGGGATCGGCCGGATCCGATCCCCCGAGGAAGAATCTCTCCCCTTGACCGGGTTGGGTTTCAAACCCTTACGCACCTCTGCGGATGTCGATTGAGAAGCAGCTCGGACAGGATCAGAACAAGACGTTCCACAGGAAGACTCCCAGCATGGCGCATCCCACGGCGAATTTGACCAGAGTGCCTCCCAGGAAGCCAAGGAAAGTCCCCACCCCGGCTTTCAATGCCTGGGATGCGGTCTTTCTGCCCATGAGGATCTCGCCCAACACGGCTCCTACAAACGGACCCAATAGAAGCCCCAATAACCCGCCGGTGAAAAGCCCCACCACCATCCCCAGGAAAGCTCCCAGGATTCCCCAGCCGCTGGCGCCCATCTTCTTCGCCCCGTACAGATTGGCCACGTAGTCCAGAGCCTGAACCGCGACGGTGAGCGCACCGAATATTATCAAATAGGTCCAGTCGATCTTCTCGAATCCGGTGAGCAGGGCATAGATCATGGCTCCCCCCCACATGATGGGCAGTCCGGGGACCACGGGGAGTATGGTGCCCACCAGCCCGAACAGCATAATGAGCAAAGTCAGAACGAAAGCAGCGATCATTCCACTATTCATCGGATCGACAAGCCTCCTGTGGCGGAATCAAGCAAGTTGGTAAACTCTCCGTCCCTCCATTAATACAATCGCTCTTCCGAAAACGCAAGCGGTTTCAACATCCGCCGGCATATCCCGAGTGTTTCCGGCAAACCGATTCATCCCCATGTCCCCCATCTGAGCAGATAATGCACTGCTTCAGAGTGAAAGCCCCCGGCCGGAAATACCGATGATAAGAATATCAGAACGAATTATCCTGACTCATCCGTCCGGGCCAACCTGCGGCTCCGGCCGGATGCTTCCCGCGTCCCCGGAAAGGGAGGAGAAAAATGAAATCACCTAGGCTGTGGGTCATTTGGCTTTTGCTTCCCCTCCTGATGGCCGGCTGCTCCGTCGATGCCGGTCAACAGGGGCGGACGCAAGGTCTGGACCTGGAGAACTTCAACGGGGGTTTCTTCTCCGTCGACAAGCCCCAGGGATGGGAGATCATCACCGCCGGATCCTGTGCCACTTTCGCTTTTCTGGCACGTGATCCCTCCATGCCGGTGCGGCAGATTTTCTATTTCGGGGAAGTGGGTCCGATTTATCTCTCGGAGCAGCAGAGGCAGATCGATTATCAGTACATGAGCATGGGCGGGTATCCCTCCAATTGGATCGACATGCCGGCGGTCAATCCCCTGACCCCGGAAAATTTCCTGGCGCAGTTTCATCTAGTCGCCAAAAGCCGGATCGGACAGGGCTTCATGCCCCAATGTCCCCGGCTGGAGAACCTTCAGGTGGTTTCCGTCGTCAAACAGCCCAGTCCCATCAACGGAGCCAGCACCGGGCTGGTGAGGGCTTTGTTCACCCAGGGTGAAGAGTTGGGCGAGGGGTTGTTTTTAGTTACCGTGGCTCCCCTGCTTCCCTTCTCCGGGTCGCCCGGAGGCGGGCTGGGTTCCGGATTCTGCCTGGTGGGGATCACCGCTCCCCAGGCGGAGTTCCGCGCCTTGGAAAGCACGCTGATCAAATCGGTGCAGAGTTTTACCATCACCCAGTCGTACGTGAACAACTGCCTGGCTCAGCAGGCCAGCACCTACGCCGGTCTACTGAAGGCGGGAAAGACCTTAAGCGAGGCCTCGGACATCATCGTGCAGGGCTGGGAGAACCGCAACCAGACGGACGACATACTTTCCGAGAAGTGGAGCGACGCCACCCTGGGCAAGGAGAGACTGTACGATCCCAACAGCGGGGAGGTGTATGAGTTCGAGAACGGTTTCTATGACCAGTATCTGTCGCAGCAGGAGAAATACCAGATGAACAATCTCCAACCGCTGCCCGAGGATAGTCACGCCCTGTGGACCAAGCCGCCCCTGGACGGATACAAGCACCTCAAGTGAGGTCTCGGCTGTACATTTTCCTTCTCGTCCCTGAGGCGTGGTGAGACCGGCAGTCGGTCGGCGCATTCTCCTATTCCATTCGAGCTTCTTCACATCCGGTTTCGAGAGGGCCGCCTCCATTATTCAGATGGTGGATGGTCCCATCTTCTCGGTGTGCTCAAACCAGGACCCTTCTATTTTCTCCGAAGATGCTTGGGATACCGAGATGGAAGGACGGGATGCATTCATTTGACAAAGTCGCCCCAGGGGGATATATTTGGCGTATGTCCAAGGGGCTCGGAGAAAAAGACAAAGAGAGAATAATCCTGCTGGGCATCTTCGTCTTCGCCTATGCCCTGAGATTCGTGTACATGCTGCAGATGCAGAGCAGCCCGAATTTTTCCTCCCCCACCATGGACCCCCTGTTTCACGACACCTGGGCGCAGAACATCGCCGGGGGAAACTGGATCGGCTCCCAGGTGTTCTTCAGAGCTCCCTTCTATGCCTATTTTCTGGCCTTAATTTACAAGATATTCGGACACAGCTACATAATCCCGCGACTGATTCAGCACCTGATCGGCTCCTTTTCCTGCGTCTTGGTCTACCTTCTGGCAAGACGGTTATTCGGCCGCAAGGTGGCGGTTGTGGCCGGCTTACTGGCCGCCACCTACGGGATGTTTTTGTATTTCGAGGGAGAGCTGCTTTTGGATTCTCTTTTGGTCTTTTTCGATCTGCTCTTGATCCTGCTCTTACTGCACGCCAGAGACCTTCCCAAGCTGTCCCTATGGTTCGTATCGGGTCTGGTCCTGGGACTCTCCGCCATCACCCGTCCCAATATCCTGTTCTTCGTTCCCTTTGTCTGGCTGTGGATGTATTTGGTTTTCAGACAAAAGAAAACCCTCAAAGAGATCGCCTCCTACGGAGGCCTTTTTCTGGCGGGAAGCATTCTGATGATCTTTCCGGTGGCCTTGAGAAACATCGCGGTCAGCGGAGACTTGGTGCTTATCTCCTCCCAGGGCGGTGTCAACTTCTATATCGGGAACAACCAAAAAGCCGACGGCGTGAGTGCGGTCCTCAATGATGCCGGTTGGGATTACCGGGACTTTCAGGTGGCGGCGGAAGATGAAGCCGGCCGAAGCCTGAAACCCTCACAGGTCTCCAACTTTTACTACCGCAAGGGGCTGGACTTCTTTTTAAGCAAACCGGGCCGGGCTTTCAAACTCCTGACAAAGAAACTCTATCTCTTTTGGAGTCGTCTGGAACTGAGCAACAACCAGGATATTTACTTCTACCGAAGGTATTCATCCCTAATCCGCATCCTGCCTTTGGGGTTTTGGTTCATCGGTCCCCTGGGGTTGACCGGCATGGTTTTGTCTTTGCTGTTTCGATCGGGCGGCAAGAAGGCCCGTTCCCGGAAGGTGTCGGAAAAGAGGAAGGATGCATGGCTGCCCATACTCTTCGTGTTTTCCTATATGATAACGGTGGTCATGTTCTTTGTTCCGGCTCGTTTCAGATTGCCCACGGTCCCCTTCTTGATGATATTCTCAGCCTTTGCCTTGGTCTGGATCATCCGTCGAGTTCTCAAGAAGGACCTTCGCTCTGCTATGGTATTTTTAGGGTTGCTGGTTCCCTTTCTTCTGTTGACCAACACAAATGCCTATCACCTGGGGATGGGCAAAGCTACCGCTGCCCAGGCTCATTTCGCCCTGGGAAACGTCTATTTGAAGAACGGGCAGCTGGATGCCGCTCTGGCCCAGTTTGACACCGTGTTGTCTCTCGATCCTGCCTTGGCCCAGGCACATCTCAACCGGGGATTGGTCCTCTACAGGAAGGGGGACTACCGGCAGGCGGAGCAGGAATATCTGGCCGAGTTGAAATTGTACCCCAACGAAGACAAAAGTTACAACAATCTGGCAGCTCTCTACATAGAGCAGGGACGTTATGCGGAGGGCCAGGAGATGGCAAAGAAGGCGTTGGCTCTCCGAAAGTACGCTCCCTATGGATACATGAACTTAGCCACCAGCTACTGGAGAACCGGAAGAGACCAGGAGGCCAAGCAGGTCTTAAGCGAAGGCTTCTCCCGGGTCAAGCCTTTTCCGGAGGGAAATCTGCTGTTGGGAGAGATTCTACAATCGGAGGGGAAAATCGACTCGGCCATGGAGCAGTTTGAAAAGGTGGCCAATCCAAGCGGAGCACTTCGGGACGTGGATTACGACCTGGAGGCGCTGTCAGCCAAAGGTGGCCCCCTCAATCCGGAGGAGAGCCGTCTCCGGGCAAAAGCGCATTTCGAAATGGCCTCCATGCTGATTCACAAAGGGGAGTTCGATCAGGCGGAAACCCATCTGCGGCAGGCGTTGTCTTTACAGCCGGACTTCGCCGATGCTCACGCCAATTTGGGAATACTCTACGATCACACCGGCCGCGGGGCCGAAGCCATTTCCCTGCTGCAAAAAGCCGTCAGCATAAACCCTCGCAATGCAGTTTATCATTACAACCTGGGACTGGTTTATGCCAAACAAAGGCAACTGCAGTCGGCCAGGGAAGAATTTCAGAAAAGCCTGGATTTGAACCCCTCGCAGAGCGATGCTCACCAGCGACTGCTTTGGGTGGATTCACTGCTGCAAAACCAAGGCGGATCGCATTAGCCGTTGAACGTTTTCCTCCCAGCATGTTCGTCTATTACTTGATGCTTTTTGTCTCTTGAATCCCGCAGTACCCAGGCTCAAGCGGTCTCCCTTTCGTTTTAACCTGCGCATTACACCATCGGTTTGGGAGCCTTGACGGCTTTTATTTTGACAAACCGAGCGGCCGACGCTATATTTGCGTCGTGTCCAAGGGAATCGGAGAGAAAGACAAAGAGAAAATAGTGGTGCTGGGCCTGTTCGTTTTCGCCTATGCTCTGAGACTCGTATACATGCTTCAGATGGAGAGCAATCCCCACTTTTTCTCTCCCACCATGGACCCGCTTTTTCACGACGTCTGGGCTCAGGATATCGCCTCCGGGAATTGGATCGGATCCCACGTCTTCTTTCGGGCCCCCTTTTATGCCTACTTCCTGGCAGTGGTGTACAAGATATTCGGGCACGGCTATATCTTACCGCGTCTGATTCAACATCTGGTGGGTTCCTTTTCCTGCGTTCTGATCTACCTATTGGCCAGAAAGCTGTTCGGGCGCACGGTGGCCGTTGTGGCCGGCATAATCGCCGCCACTTACGGGATGTTCCTCTACTTCGAAGACGAACTGCTTCTGGATTCCTTCCTGGTCTTCTTCGATTTGCTGTTGATTCTTCTCTTGCTGCGGGCCAGAGAGGTTCCCCGGTTGACCCGCTGGTTGGGCTGCGGGCTGATTCTGGGAGTCTCGGCCATTACCCGGCCCAACATCCTGTTTTTCATCCCCTTCGTCTGGCTGTGGATTTATGTTGTCTTCAGAGGCACGAGGCCGTTCAAGAGAATCGTCGGCTATGGGGCTTGGCTGCTTTTGGGAGTTGCCCTGGTGGTTTTGCCGGTTACCTTAAGAAACCTGCTGGTTGCCGGAGACTTAGTTTTGATCTCCTCTCAGGGAGGCATAAACTTCTACATAGGGAACAACCAGAACTCAGACGGCGTGAGCGCCATATTCTACAGCGAACACTGGGAGTACCGCGACTTTCAGTCGGCCGCCGAGAAGGAGACCGGTCGGAGCATGACGCCCTCCCAGATATCGAATTTCTATTACCGCAAGGGCCTGGAGTTCTTCATTCACACACCCGGGAAGAGCTTCAAACTCCTGGTGAAGAAAGTGTACCTGTTCTGGAGCAGGTTCGAGATCAGCAACAACCAAGACATTTACTTCTACCGGAGGTATTCTTCCCTCATCCGCATTCTTCCTTTGGGATTCTGGTGCGTGGGACCTTTGGGCCTTGCCGGGATGATCATAAGTTACCTGTTTGCCGGACGAAACAAGCGACCCGATCCGAAGAAGACGGCCGACCAGAGAAGAAAGATTCTTCTGCCTGTTCTGTTCGTCTTCAGCTACATGCTCACCGTGGTGATGTTCTTCGTTCCGGCCCGGTTCAGGCTGCCGGTGATACCTTTCCTGATGGTTTTCTCCGCGTTTGCTTTGGTGTGGCTGGTGCGCCGGGCGCTTCGCCGGGATTTTTCCTCCGTGCGCCTCTGGGTTTTGATTTTGATCCCCTTCCTGTTTCTCACCAATACCAATGCCTACCACCAGATGATGGGAGGGATCTCCTTAGCCCAGGCTCACTTCGGATTGGGGAACGTCTATTTGAAGACCGGCCAGTTGGATTTGGCTTTGGCTCAATTCGATACCACTTTGGCTTTGAATCCCTCCTGGGGTCGGGCTCACCTCAACCGGGGC
>Ga0307445_10002066_pt1 | contig 11158 bp, 7 predicted proteins | sample SalMarSW160330MG_FD_202147 | JGI IMG/M metagenome (GOLD analysis project Ga0307445, IMG submission 202147) | Salt marsh sediment microbial communities from the Plum Island Ecosystem LTER, Massachusetts, United States - SW1603-30 | ecosystem: Environmental > Aquatic > Marine > Intertidal zone >...
ACCCGAATGGATATGCAGTTAAGTATATAAATAATCTTAATGGACTAAAAGATGGGGCCATTCTATTATTAACCGACTTTTTAAAATATTTAAACTTATCCATTATAGATGAAGATTTTATCCATATATCAGTATCTGACCTTTTTTTTATCGAGCTTCCTGCTCTCTCTCCTATTGACCCCCCTTATTAGGCGTATGGCAATAAAAAGTGGTCGGGTCGCCCTGCCAAAGGAAGACCGTTGGCACAAGAAAGAGACCGCTCTCATGGGTGGAGTCGGTATTTTCTCTTCTTTTGTCATTATCTGGGCTGTGGCCGTATATATGACAGGATGGACCGCTTTTGGTCTGCCCTATCTCCCAATGGTTCTGTGTGCCTCTGCCGTATTTTTTCTGGGTCTAACCGATGATATATTTAACATGATGCCACAACACAAACTGGCAGGTCAGATTGTGATCGCTTCAATCCTTATTATTTTTGGATTCAGGCTGGACTGGACCACTTCAAAGACCATAAATCTGTTTCTTTCAATTATCTGGTTAATCGGCATCACAAACGCCTTCAATCTCCTGGATAATATGGACGGGCTATCTGCAGGAATCGCCTTTATTGCTGGTTTCTTCCTTTTTTTGATGCATTATTTCAATCCGGATATAGGTCCATCAAGTGGTCCTTTTCTATTAGTCTCAAGTATATATCTGGGAGCGATCCTGGGTTTCCTTATTTTTAATTTTAACCCCGCCTCCATTTTTATGGGTGATGCCGGCAGTCTTTTTATCGGCTTTCTATTGGCCGGGATGACAAGCATTCACAATGCCGGTAACCCATCAGGCCTTAATGTGGGCCATTTGATTTCCGTCATCGCCATCCCGATACTCATCTTGTTTATCCCTATCCTGGATACCGGCTTTGTAAGCGTCATGCGCAGGCTTTTCAGTCGTCCCATATCCCAGGGTGGCAAAGATCATTCTTCACATCGTATGGTCGCCATAGGCTTTTCAGAAAGAAAGGCGGTTCTGGTCCTGTACGCCTTCTCAATAATATCAGGTGTGATAGCGCTTATAGTCAGGAATTTAAACACAGGAATCAGTCTCCTGATTATTACAATATATCTATTATTTGTTATCTTCTTCTGGATCTATCTGGCAAAGGTCAAAATCTATCCGGAGGTTTCAATTCTTTCCGGAAACGGGAGGAAAGGCGTAACACCGATTCTAATTGAAATCACATACAGGAGAAGACTGTTTGAGGTCTTTCTTGATCTAATATTAATCACGATAGCCTATTACTCCGCCTATCTGCTCAGGTTTGAAGGCAGTCTGGGCGGTAATTTCGATTATTTTCTTAAATCCCTGCCGATTATGATCGCATGTCAGATCATGTGGTTTTTTATCATGGGAACTTACCGGGGCGTCTGGGAAAAGACAGGACTAAGAGATATTACCGGCTATGTGAAGGCTATTACAGCGGGAACCGTGATGCCGATGCTGATTATTGTCTTTATTTACCGGTTTTCAAGTTTTTCAAGGGCCGTGTTCGTCATTTATTGGATTCTTATGCTCATACTGGTCTCCCTTTCCAGATTGTCATTTCGACTCTTTGACGAGGAAATCAGGAAAGGGAATCAAAAAGGAAAACACACACTGGTATATGGCGTCGGCGTGGGTGGACAGATGGCCATGAGGGAGATCGAGACAAATCGTGACCTCGAAATGGTCCTCGTTGGATTCATTGATGACAACCCAAGAATGCACGGCAGGAGGATCGAGGGATACCCCGTTTTCGGGGGCCAAGAAGAACTGGAGAAGATTATTCAAAAACATGATATCAAAAAAATTGTCGTCTCCTTCAAGAAAAATGGTCCGGAGAAAAAAAGGGAGATCCAAAGCCTTTGCCAGAGCCTGGGTCTTGAGTTGGAGATCGGGCAAATGAAACTCATCATAAGTTAGGGTATTGGAAATAGACGAATGCTTGATCGCATCCTTGGAAAAGATATCGCCTTTTATGTGAGGAGGCACCGAGGCCTGGTAGCCTGCGCAATTGTGCTTACCGCAGTATCATCGCTTTTCGCTGTGGTCCCCGCCTATCTTCTGCAGCCCTTTGTTGATGAGGGAATGAGGGGCGGAACCGATCCGGTGACATGGAAAATACCATGGATCGCATTCAAGTCCGGGTCTCTTTTTTCCTGGTACCGCACGGAATACACGCTCGTGAAAGATATCTCACCAAACCTACTCCTCCTGCTCCTTACATTTGTTGCCTTTTTGTCCGTACTTTTTAAATCAATTACTATCTATCTCAGCCAGCTCTCAGCATCTGCATTTTCCAACAGGGCCATCAAGTCCTTGAGGACCGAGTTGTTTGATAAATTTGTGTCCCTGCATCTGGGTTTCTATCATAAATACAAGGCCGGCACACTCATATCCCGGGCCACCGTTGACTTGACTGTGATGCAGGAACGTATTGCCAATATCACCATAGGTCTGATCCAGCACCCCCTGACCGCCCTTGTCTTCCTTGTATTCTTGATCTTGATGAACTATAGACTCACGCTCATTGTCCTCCTGGCCGTACCGGTTATTGTCGGGCTCATAAGGCTGTTCGGGAAAAAGGTCAAAAAACATTCAACAAGCGTCCAGGATACGACCGCCCAGGTGACATCTGTTTATCAGGAGACTCTGCTCTGCTTAAAGGTGGTACAGGGATTCTGTATCAACAGGGCCCAGTCCAAAAAATTCAAGGACTTGGCCGATCAGCTTTATAAAAAGGTGATGCGATGGAACCGGTGGCAGTTAGGGTTAGGCCCACTGATGGACTCTACTGTCTTCATGATTCTTCCTGTCGTGCTCATGGTGGGCAAAATCTATTTTCACCATACCTTGGGAGAGCTCATAGCTATGTTCTATGCCTTCTCGCGGGTATATTCACCGGTTAAAAACCTTGCAAGAATAAATAATGAACTGCGTACCCTCCAGGGGGCCACTGAAAGGGTCTTCGGAATTATGAAGACAGCGCCTGGCATTCAGGAGAAAGCCGGTGCACTGGTACTGCCCAGGCACAGGGAATCCATTGAATTCAAGAACGTGAATTTCTCCTACGAGAGGGGGGTGCGTATACTTGAGGATATATCCTTCAAGGTAAAGGCAGGGGAATTGGTGGCCTTCGTGGGTTCTACAGGGGCCGGTAAAAGTACACTCTTGGATCTTATTCCGCGTTTTTTTGATGTCACCAGTGGAAACATCATGATCGACGGGGCAGATATCCGTGATGTTACTATTGAATCCCTCAGGGGGCAGATAGGCATTGTAAGCCAGGAAGTCCTCCTTTTTCATGACACGATCGCCAACAATATAAGCTGCGGATCTCAGACCATTGATACAAAAAAGCTGTTTGAAGTGGCAAAGGCCGCCCATGCCCATGACTTTATTATGGCACAACCCCTGAATTACGATACCGTGGTTGGAGATAGGGGGACGCTGTTATCGGGGGGGCAGAAGCAGAGGATTGCCATAGCGAGGGCTATCCTGTCTGATCCTTCTATTCTGCTTTTTGATGAGGTCGCATCCGCACTTGACGCTGAAAGCGAAAGACTAATCCAGGCGACCATTGAAAACTTAAGGGGTGAGAGGACCATTTTTGTCGTGGCTCATCGTTTAAGTAGTGTCAGGACCGCGGATAGAATCTTTGTCCTTGAAGGGGGAAGGATCGTGGAGTCGGGGAGCCACAAGGATTTAATGGGGCTCAGGGGGCGGTTTCGTGAACTACATGATATGCAATTTCAGGTATAGCCTAATCCTTACCAAACCTCTTGGCAATATCTTCACTTGAAAGGCCATATATTCTAACGATCTTCATCCTTGACCCCTTTCCAGATATTATCTCGATATCCCCCTTTGCTACCCCCAGCTTCTTTGAAAGAAATAAGATTAGTGCGTTGTTTGCCTTCCCATCAACAGGCGGTGAAGTCACCTTGACCCTGTAGACATCACCTTCCCTACCCATAATCCCTTCCATTGAAGACCGTGGCAGGAGCCTTATCCTGATGTCGGTCGCCTTTCTTTCCCAATGATCTGGCCTCTTCTTTGACATTCCGTAAATTTACCCGAGATAAATTACCTGTTCGGCGCTGGATTTTCCAATTTGAACTTAAGCATTCCCTGTAGCCCGTCCGAGCGGAGGGTAGACCCCGCTTGGGGGGCGGGGCTGCAGGGCCGTTCATTATTAGGTTGAATTCTTTTTTAGGTTGTTGTAGCTTTGCCGTTAATCAAATCCATTAATTTGAAAGAAGTTCAGAATGTATTTTATTAAGGCTGTCATAGATATAATAATTATCCTTTTACTCATAAGACTATTTATCAAACCGAATGAGGCTTATTTTAATAATATATTCAACTTGCTCTATCGGATAACCGATCCACTTCTTGTTCCCGTGCGATATATCCTCCGCAATGAAACAAAAGGGATTCTCCTGAGCGTCCTTTGCCTTGTGGTGATCAGGGGGTTGGTGTATGTCTCCATCAAGCCCATGTTATTTATCTCGGGCATTGGATATAGCTTTATAAGCCTGTTTCAGCTCCTTTTTCGCTTCTATATGGTGATATGGTTTGTCTCTGTTTTGACAAAATACAGCTTTGAGTCATCGTTTTTGAATATGGTACAGAGGGCCTTCGCCCCATTGAATAGTATATCTAAAAGATTTGGGCTTGCCAGCCGCCATTTTTATGTCTTTACATTCTTTTTTCTCTGGGTCCTCTACGCCCTATTGATCTCTTTGATAAATTTCGCCATGCTCACAGGGGCCGTCCATCCCTCTTTTTCTATTATTAGAGCCCTTGGAGAAGGGCTTATTCTAATGATAGGACTCTTTCCAGGTTTTTTTTCACTGGTAATCATCGTGGGCGCCCTCCTCTCCTGGGTCAGTCCTGACCCCTATAATCCCGTGGTCCAGGCAATTTATGGAATCAGCGAACCCTTTTTAGCGCCTTTCCGCAGAATAATACCCACCCTTGGGGGATTGGATGTCTCTCCAATTTTCGCACTTCTAAGCTTCCAGATCCTTGGAAGGCTCGCGCAGCAATTAGTTGCCGTTGCAATGGGGGTAATCTAAGACCTCGGCAGGATTAATTGTTTGTGGCATTCGCCATTTCAAGGTCTCGTAATTTCTATAACTATTTGAAATTAAGGGTTTATAATGGCATCTTGCTAATGCGAGGCATAAGGCCCGCCCTGGCGCGACTTCCTGGCAAATAGCAATTGGATCGTAATTAATAGGGACAAAGATCCTTAATCGATCGCCCGTTCGTTTCGGTCTGGGCCAGGGTATGTTGGAAAGACGTGTTAGAGCAGTCCATAAGCCGGGTTTTGTTTCCAGGAGATATGCAATACATACTCCTGGACGATGACCATTCATCTAGTCTTGACGTTGCCGTCAAGATCAAGCGACCTACCCGGGAATTTGGACGGACAGCCCTCAAACTTCCCTTATTTGGTCTTGCTCCAGATGGGGTTTGCAAAGCACCCTCCGTCACCGGCGGGTCTGGTGAGCTCTTACCTCACCCTTTCACCCTTACTCCCGGAATATACCGGGGGCGGTTTCCTTTCTGTTGCACTTTCCTTCCCGTCACCGGGACTGGACGTTATCCAGCATCCTGTCCTGCGGAGCCCGGACTTTCCTCCCCTCTGCCTCAGGCAGAGCAGCGGTCATCCGTCCTGCTCTAACACGGAAATGTATTATATCCCCTTTTTGGAGATATGTCATCAGGACAGACTGGAAAATATATCAAGAATTGCGTCAAAAAAGTCTGTTTTTATGTACAACTAAAATTATCACTCATTAGAACCGATGCCCTGTTCGCAGGACTTGCCTATCACCTTAATGAATAATTCATCCTCTCCCCAGTAGATCAACCGGTTACAGTTAGGGCAGGTCATCAGGGAATTACACTTTATTAATTCATTATATTTTTGGGGCGGTATACCCATGAAACATGCCTGGCAGACACCCCCGATCACCGGTCCGATGGCAAGCCCCCCTTTTCGCTCTTTAAGAAACATGTAATTTTTCAAGAGGTCATTATCGACTTCCTTGCAATATTCGGCCCGCTGTTTCTCAAGGAGATTTAATTCCTTATTCAACCCTTCCATCTCTTTTTCTATCTCTCTTTTTTCCGACTCGAATCTCTTTCTCAGCCTTTCCTCTTCTTCTCGACTTTCTGACCAGTCCTTTTCAAGCTCCTCAATCTCTTCCATAAGCTGGAGTATCTTATCTTCCTTCAGACTCTTTTCCCGATTCAGATCATCGATCTCCTTGAGTGCCGCCGTATACTCTTTATTCGACCTTATGCTGTTCAGTTTTATCTGACTTTTACCCGCCTTGTTCTCAAGATCCTGGACCTCCTGTTCCAGCTTGCGCCTGTCTTTCTTATATTGCTCGATGTTATCGTGCTTTTCCTTGAATTTCATGGTCCTGTCATTTAATTCCTTTTCCAGACCATTGATTCTTAAAGGTGCTTCTCTTTTTCTGGCATGGAGGTCTTTTATCCTGGTATCACATCCCTGAAGTCTTATCAGACTGCTGATTTTATCTTTCAATCTCCTTACTCTCCTTTTCTAATCATATCTCATGGGTCCCTTCTCATCCCTATGGACCTCTATGATAACTTCCCAGCCATGTTCATCTAATTTTTTCATGAGATGACCCGTCAAAAGATCCATGGCCACCTTCTCGGTCTGGAAATGCCCGCCATCTATCAAGGCAAGGTCCATGGTTTGGGCCAATAACGCATCATGGTGGCTAATATCCCCCGTGATAAGAAGGTCCGCCCCCCTTTTTGAGGCCAAAGACACCATCCCGCCGCCTGCTCCACCCACCACCGCGACTCGTCTAATCTCTCTTTCTCCGGGGCCCATGACCCTTAATATTTTTAGGCCCAGGGACTTTTTTACGGTCTGGATCATGTCAGCGAATCTTATGGGAACGGGGATATATCCGATTCTCCCCATTCCTGTCCAATCATTGTCAGAATCATCTCTTTTTTGAAGCGCTTCTATATCCCGAAGCCCAAAAAGGTCAGCCAGAATATCACTAACGCCGCCCTTCGAGGCGTCTAAATTGGTGTGAATAGATACTATGGAAATATTTTTTTTTAACGCCTCACTAACCACGTCACCAGGATAGATATTGACATCGATCGACGAGAGGGGCTGAAAGATCAGTGGGTGGTGTGTGAGAAGGAGCTGCGCGTTTCTTTCTGAGGCATACTCCAACGATCTGATGGTAGGATCAAGGGACAAAAGGATCTTTTTTATTCTCTGCGAATAGTCTCCGACTTGAAGACCGGAATTATCCCACCCTTCCGCCAGGGAAAAGGGCGCCATTTCGTCAAGGAGCATTATTATTTCTTTGAGCTTAGGCATTATTATCCATTCGTACCTCTCAGTCCCAAAGTGGACAATGCCTTATGGAATCTCAAAAAGATATCCCATGAAAAGGAAACACAGTATCTACCTCTGTTAAAAAATTCCCACCAGGATAAAGCAAGGCAACGTCCTCTGGCCATGGATTTTTACAAAAAGTAAAGGGCGCATCATTTTTGAAAGATGCGCCCTTTTACGAATTCGGGAGTCTGATATGAGGAATTTATAATATATCATGAATAACAGGTTGAGCATCATTGAATAAAAGTCATTATGGGCCCACCTGGGTTCGAACCAGGGACCTACCGGTTATGAGCCGGTGGCTCTTCCAGCTGAGCTATGGGCCCGTAAATCTACAGGGGCTTCGGAATATAAAATGCAGAGGGAATGGATATTTGTCAAGAAAAAATATCTCTCCAGGGGCATCTACCTCTCTATGAAGCTTTTTAGCTTCCTGCTCCTGCTGGGATGCCTCAATTTCCTGAGGGCCTTGGCCTCGATCTGCCTTATCCTTTCCCTTGTAACATTAAAATCGCGACCGACCTCCTCCAATGTGTGATCGGATTTCTCACCTATGCCGAACCTCATCCTAAGAACCTTTTCCTCTCTCGGGGTGAGTGATGTAAGCACCTTTCTTGTCTGCTCCCCTAGATTATGATTCACGACGGCCTCACCGGGTGAGATGACCTTTTTGTCCTCGATGAAATCACCGAGATGACTGTCTTCCTCCTCTCCGATGGGGGTCTCGAGGGAGATGGGCTCTTTTGCTATCTTCAAGACCTTTCTTACCTTTTCCAAGGGGAATTCCATCTTTTCGGCTATCTCTTCCGGAGTGGGCTCGCGGCCGTGTTCCTGCACAAGGTATCTCGATGTGCGGATAAGTTTGTTTATGGTTTCAATCATGTGTACCGGAATCCGGATAGTCCTTGCCTGGTCCGCAATAGCCCTTGTTATGGCCTGCCTTATCCACCAGGTTGCGTAGGTGCTGAATTTATACCCCCGCTGGTATTCGAATTTTTCCACCGCCTTCATGAGGCCGATATTACCTTCCTGAATGAGATCCAGAAATTGCAGGCCCCTGTTTGTATATTTTTTCGCTATACTTACTACCAACCGTAAATTTGCCTGAATGAGCTCTTTTTTGGCTGCCTTCGACTTATTAAGATTCTCAACCACCTTTTCCAGGGTCTCCTTTAACTCCCTCTGGGTCATTCCAGTGCGCTCTTTTATTTCTTTAATACACTTCTGATTAATATTTATTTCCGATTTCAATTCCATTAATTCACACTTTTTTAATTTAAGTGGAGTTACCACCTGCTCATCTTTGGCTGTCTTGGGTATTCGTGTGATACACTTTTTTATGTATGATATGGGTTTGCCCCCCGCCTTGAGCATACAATCTGTCAACTTCTTTTCCGAGCCTTCGATCTCGAAAACAACTTCCCTTAGCCTTTCAACCATATTATCAAGCTGTCCCTTCTCCAGTTTGAAGGAGCTTATCAACTCAACCATTTTTTTGTGATTTTTATCAATCTTGGCGCGAAGTTTCTTCTTTTTGGCGGCCGAACAGCTCTTCTTGGAGATCTCCCGCTTTAGATCGCGATACTCCTTGTAGGCTTCACCGATCTCGTTTATGACTTTAATGAGGTTCTCTTTCTTCTCGATAAGTTGTGTATGACCGTCTTCATAATCGGGGTCATTGATGATATTCTTCAGCTTGATCTCGCCGCTTTTCAGTTTTTCTCCCAACTCAATGATATATTCGATGCCGACACAGCATTTCAACAGTGATCTGAGCGTATCCTTTTCCCCTTCCTCAATCCTCTTGGCTATCTCTACCTCTCCCTCCCTTGTGAGCAGGGAGATACAGCCCATCTCTTTCAGATACATTTTTACCGGATCAGAGACCCTTGTTGAGCTGTCCATTATATCTGCACGATGGGCCTCCTTCTCCAGTTCTTTCTCCTGCTTCTTTTTGTTCTTTTTGGATCGTTCGATCTCTTTTCTGGCCGCCTCATCAATGACCATGATATCGAGTTCTTCAAACATCATCATTACATCATCAATATGCTCTGATGATGTGATCTCCTCTGGTAGATCATCGTTTAACTCCTCATAGGTGATGTAGCCTTTATCCTTGCCGATATCTATCAATCGCTTCAGGTTCACCATATCAGATTTATTGTTCATTATATCCTCCTGAAAGTTTTTGATATAACGCCTAACCCTGCATATCTCTTTTTAACATTAATATCCTGTTTTTCTCTTCCAGATTGCCCTGTGTCTTTATCAGGGATTCAGAGAGTTTTATCTTGTTGACTTTATTTTCAAGCTCCTTCAAGGCCTGCTCCACGGCTTCATCCGGATATATGGGTGGCGATAGCATGGCCTCCCTGAGCCTTTCACGCGCCGCTTCCCCTTCAAGCCTTTCTAATATCGCGTCAGGGGTAGTCTTCTCCCCCTTTTTATATATCTCATGTATGAATTCAAATAACTCCATTACTGTCGGGTCGGAGAGGAGCAGCCTGCAATCGCCGTCCATCAACCTGCCTATGGTATGAGGGAAGTGTACAAAAAGGTTCAACATATGGAGATCGTCAAGACCTTTCGCCCTGGTGCCGGATAATTTCTTCCTGAGATTCCTTTCCTGATCCTGTCCGGGATCTGAAATCCTGTGGTTTCGAAGTTCACTCAAAATAACCGATTCGGCGATGCCGCCCCTTTCCGAGAGTCTCCGGACATATAGTAAACGATGTGACTCACTGTGGAGATCTGATAAGACCGGAATCATCTCCTCCAGGATATTGATCTGGCCTTCTATGCCTTCACCCGCCCCGGATAATTTTAGATCAAGATAAAATTCAAAAATGGGCACGGATTCAGCCAAACAATTTAAAAAACCATCTAATCCTTTCCTGTTGATGAAGCTGTCAGGATCATCTCCTTCGGGCAGTACCATCACCTTTGATGACAGCCCCTCATTTTGAAATAGAGGAAGGCTCTTGATTGCGGCCCCTTTCCCCGCGGTGTCCGCATCAAACACTACGACCGCCTCTCTTGCATACCCTTTCAGCCTCCTTATGTGTTCCTTGGTCAGTGCGGTCCCTAATGTCGCAACAGCCTCTTTAAAACCGTGCATTCTCAGTGCCAGGACATCTGTATATCCTTCCACTATCAGGACCCTGCCACTCTCTCTTATGGCCTGATAGGCCGAATGAAGGCCGTAGAGCAATTCTCCCTTATGAAAAATAGGGGTCTCCGGACTGTTTAGATATTTAGGCAATGATTCGTCCAGGACCCTGCCTCCAAACCCGGCGACTTCTCCTCTTATATTGTGGATCGGGAATATGATGCGATCCCTGAATCTGTCGTAATATCCAGAGCCCTTCTTGGTGATAATCAGACCTGCCTGGACCGCCTTTTCCATATCAATTTTCTTGCCCCTCAGAAACCTGGTGAGATTATCCCACCCGGACGGCGCGTACCCGAGCAAAAATTCCTCAACAACCTCCCTGCCCAGAGACCTTTTATCAAGGTACTCCCTGGCCTGCCGGCCTTCTTCGGTTGCGGCAAGGATATGGTGATAATAGTCGGCGGCCATAGAGTTTATATCGGACAGTGACTCCCTTAACTCCATCTTTTTTCTCTGGGACGGGGTCAATTTCCTCTGGGGGAGCGTTACATGATATTTCTCGGCCAGATCCATCATGGCCTGTGAAAAAGGGACCTTATGGTATTCCATCC
>Ga0307445_10002067_pt1 | contig 11152 bp, 11 predicted proteins | sample SalMarSW160330MG_FD_202147 | JGI IMG/M metagenome (GOLD analysis project Ga0307445, IMG submission 202147) | Salt marsh sediment microbial communities from the Plum Island Ecosystem LTER, Massachusetts, United States - SW1603-30 | ecosystem: Environmental > Aquatic > Marine > Intertidal zone >...
TGTATGGACAACCATGACATGCGCCGGTAAGTTTTACTTTAACTGTAAGATCTTCTGATATTTCAACCAGCTCAATATCGCCTCCGTCTGACTGAAGGTATGGTCTGACTCTTTCAAGTGCTTTTAAAATACGTTCCTTAATGTTTTCGTTTTCTGACATACCTGTTGATATTTAATTGTTTATCTGTGCTTATAATTTCTGGGAATGATCTTTTTCCCCTGTTTACTTTTTGTTACCTCATCAACTTTGAATCGGGTCCTTATTTTGATTTAATTTAAATAAGCAGCCGGCAATTTTACCATTTTTTTTTGTTATGACAAAATATTCATTTCAGTTCTGAAGCGGGATCTCAATATCTTTCATGGAAATTTACTCCCTGGTCATCTTCAATCTTTTTATTTTTTAAAAGCCTAAAGGAGAGGTAGTTGATTTTTGAACCTTCATCCAGAAAGAGTTTTTCATAATGGGTTCTTATTGACAGGATTTCATCATCAGGTCTATCTGAGAAAAGATCATTGCTCGAAAAGATCAATGGAAGTTTATTTTGTTCAACAAGTCTCTTTGTGTAGTTGAAGAGATCATTATTGTCTGTTTTCAGGTGGATAATGCCTTTGGTTTTAAGAAAATTACGGTATGTATTGAGGAACCACGGGCTTGAAAGTCTCTTACCTGAGTTACGTCTCCCGGGATGAGGGTCCGGAAAGGTGAGCCATATTTCATTTACCTCATTATCAGCAAAGTAAGAGTTTATAAATTCGATTCTTGTACGAAGGAAAGCCACATTTGACATGTTACTTTCACTTGCAGTCTTGGCTCCGCGCCACATCCTGGCACCTTTTATATCGATGCCAATATAGTTAATATGAGGAAACATAGCTGCAAGACCTACTGTATATTCACCTTTTCCACAACCGAGTTCGAGGATAACAGGATTTGAATTATGAAAAATTTCCTTCTGCCATTTTCCTTTCAGTGGGTGGTCTTTCCAGGAGGGTTCTCCTGATACTGGCTCAATTACATTACTGAATGTAGCCATCTCTGCCCATTTAGCCAGTTTATTCTTTCCCACAACTTAAAATTTACTTTGTGCTTTTTTCAATTCTTAATCCGAAGTCATAAATACCCGGAAGATCTCCTATACGCATGCCATGCTGTATATAAAAAAGATATGTCCCTTTTTCGGGGAAAAAAACATTTGTTCTGTAGGGTAGATTAAGTTCATGAATATCACCAACTCCTTTACCATACCAGTTCCCTTTTTCGTCAGCAAGGTAGTAATCAAGAGTATCTGTCACACTTTTACCATCAGGGGAATATACGGTTACAAACAAAAATAAATTACGAAACGGATAATCTGATCCGTTCCGGATGGTAAAAAATATATTAGTGAGTTGTGAAGTATCGTCTATCTGAATAATAAAATCCGGCACATTGGTCAGTTCCCATATGTTGTTCTGCATTGCTGCATTATCAGTGAATATAACATTGCTGTTGCAGGATGAAAGAAGAAACAGGAACAACAGTACTGCCCACTTATTTATTTCTCTTATCATTAAATCTCCTGTTTTTTCTTTTGTTGGATTTTTTATTAAGGGTATTATTATTGGTATTATCAAACCTTGTCAGGCTGTTTTCTTTAAGAAGATCTTCCGAAACAGGAGTAATTTCACTTGATCCTTCTCCGGTCAGTAATCTTTCAGGTTTAATGCCGTTTTTATTCATAGCCTGTATTTCCATTACCCGTTGAACCGGCACCGGTATAAGATTTGCTGTAGATTGCTGTTCTATGGAATACCAGTAAATACCTTTATGGACCTCCATTTTCTGAAAGTATGCTATGCTTTGGCTTGTTTCCAGAGGGACATCCTTTGGAGGATAATTCTTCTGAGCATCCATATAGCAGTCAACCTCGAAATTCAGGCAGCACTTTAATTTTCCGCACTGACCGGCCAGTTTCTGTGGATTAAGCGTCAGTTCCTGGTATTTTGCATGTGTTGTTGTAACCGAGGTAAAGTTTGTTATATATGTAGCACAACATAATTCTCTGCCGCATGATCCTATTCCACCTATTCTGCCTGCTTCCTGACGGGCACCGATCTGACGCATTTCTATCCTGACCTTGAATTCTTCAGCAAGTACTTTTATCAACTGCCTGAAATCAACCCTTTCATCAGCAATATAATAGAATATAGCTTTAGTCTTATCTCCCTGGTATTCAACATCTCCGATCTTCATGTTAAGCTTCAGCTCTTCAGCGATCTGTCTTGATCGAAGCATTGTTGGGATCTCCATCGATTTTGCCTCTTCCCATTTCATTATATCGACAGCTTTAGCTTTACGGTAGACTTTTTTCATATCGTCAAGCGATGGTATGTTTTTAATTTCCTTCATCTGCTCAAGCACAAGCCTGCCTGTCATAGAGATTTTTCCGATATCATGTCCGGGGGAAGCTTCTACAGCAACCAGATCACCGATCTCAAACCTGAGATTGTTGATATTCCTGTAGAATCCTTTACGGGTGTTTTTAAACCTGATTTCAACAACATCATTATCTCCCGGACATTCCGGGATGTCCTTCAGCCAGTTGAAAGAATCGAGTTTGTTACACCCGGGATTATATTTTATTTCAGGCATCCTGGTTTCTTCAACCTGCTGCCCTTGTAATTCTTCATTCTCTGTCATAAAGCCTCAATGCTTCAAAATAGACCGCAAAAATAGTGAATAATTGCCAGAAAGTCAATTCCGGGTCTTTTGTTTAACGGATAAGCCTGGTGACCTTGAGAGCCAGGTCGAGAAATATGATCCGGGCATTTCCGTTAGCCTCAACATGTGAAAAGGCCAGGTTAAATTCATCAGTCAGTGAATAGATGTTTTGCTGCTGAATAAAAGGGTGGAAATTGTCTGAAAAAGAGGCCTCCTCTCCCGACAGGAATACCAGGTCATTTTTTTTCTGATCCATCGAAAGCATGAGGTTTTCCCTCAATATTCTCAAAGAAAAGGAAATGAAATTTTTCTGAGCTTCCCTGCCTGTTGCAGCCATCTCATCCGACCAGTTAATTAATGAAATGACATCGCGTTTCCAGGCAAATCTCATCAGGTTTTTAAAATTTGAAAGAAGACCCAGTGATGACCCTTCATTTTCATAGAGTTCGACAGCCCTTTTGATGTTTCCGTTTGCCACCCTTGCAATCCCTGATGCTTTATCTGCGGTAGCACGCAGTCTGGTCTTCAGAAATTCCACAATATCATCATTCTTAAATCCGGGGATTTTTAACATCTGGCATCTTGATAATATCGTTGGAGGAAGTTTATCAGGCTCATCAGAAACAAGGAGAAAAAGTGTTTTTTCCGGTGGTTCTTCCAGAAGTTTTAATAGCTTGTTGGCTGTTGCCTTATGCATTTTTTCAGGCAGCCAAATGATCATTATCTTGTAATCCGATTCAAAAGTCTTGAGATTCAGTTTTTTTATTATTTCACCCGCTTCCGATGCAAATATAAGTCCCTGTGCATTCTCTACTTCAATTGAATTGAGCCAGCTGTTAAGTGTAAAATATGGTGATGCTTTTACAAATTCTCTCCACTGATCAATATATGTATCGCTAACGGGTTCTGTATTTTTTTTGTCTTTAATTACAGGAAATACAAAATGGAGATCAGGGTGGATTAACTTTTCATATTTAACACATGATTTGCAAATGCCGCATGAATCATCCGGAGTGCGGTTTTCACAGCTAACATACATTGCATAGGCAAGAGCCAGGGCAAGAGAGCCGCATCCTTCAGGACCGGTGAAAAGCTGGGCATGACTTACTCTCTCTTCATGGACTGATCTTATCAGCTTCTCCTTTGTTTCCTTATGTCCGGGGATCCGGGCAAAGTTCATAATTAATACTTTCTTCAAAATTAGTTAAACTTTTTACATGGATACATTCCCTGAGGCTAATTATGGAACCGCTACGCGGTTTAGTAAACTAGTAATAATTACATAATTAAACAGAATCCCGGAGAGCCTGCCCCTATTTATCAGGGGGTTTCATAATAACATATCTGAGCATGTTAATTTAATATACCCATAAATTAGTAAGATAACCATCAAAGATTATCTTTAAAATTCAGTAGGTTTGCAGTTAGAAATAATTATCAAAAAATATGTAATATGAAAATGATTCAGGATTTCAACTTCAATGGTAAAAAAGCTATCGTTAGAGTCGATTTCAATGTACCTCTCGATAAAGAGACGTTTGTGGTAACTGATGATACCCGTATAAGAGGTGCACTGCCTACAATAAATAAAATCATTAATGATGGAGGATGTGCTATTCTTATGTCTCATCTCGGAAGACCAAAAGGTAGAATGGACAAATTTTCTCTCAGGCCCGTGATTCCCGTACTGGAAAAATATCTCGGTAAAAAAATCAAATTTGCAGATGATTGTCTTGGAGAATCAACTGTTAAAATGACTGCAGAGTTAAAGCCCGGAGAGATCTTATTACTTGAAAACGTAAGGTTTTATCCTGAGGAGGAGGGTAAGCCAATATTGCCTGATACAGCAACAGAAGAGGAAAAGAAGGCAGCAAAGGCAGAGATGAAGTTAAAGCAGAAAGAATTTGCAAAGAGACTGTCGGAGTATGCAGATATTTATGTAAACGATGCTTTCGGGACGGCTCACAGGGCTCATGGAAGTACGGCAGTAATTGCAGATTATTATCCTGAGGATAAACGTATGTTCGGTTTTCTTATAAACAGCGAGCTGGCTGCAATGGACAAGGTGCTTAATAATGCCCAACGCCCCTTTACTGCTATTATGGGAGGTGCAAAAGTCTCTGATAAAATAATGCTGATTGAAAACCTGCTCAACAGGGTTGACAACCTCATTATCGGGGGCGGTATGACATACACTTTCATTAAAGCACAGGGAGGGAGCATTGGCAAATCACTTTGTGAGGAAGATAAACTTGACCTGGCACTTAAGATCATTGAAAAGGCCAGGGAGAAAAATGTTAAACTTTATCTGCCGGTTGACAGTCTTAATGCTGATAAATTTGAAAATGATGCAAATACGAATGTTACAGCTGTTGACGCTGTTCCTGACGGCTGGCTCGGACTTGATATCGCCGAAAAAGCAATTAAGGAATTCTCATCTGTAATAGAAAACTCGAAGACCATACTCTGGAACGGCCCGATGGGAGTGTTCGAGATGGAAAAATTTTCAAAAGGGACATCCGCAATCGCCAATGCTATTGCTTCAGCAACGGCCAAAGGTGCATTCAGTCTTATTGGCGGAGGTGATTCCGTAGCCGCTATAAATAAAAACAAACTTGCCGGCAAAGTAAGCTATGTTTCCACAGGAGGCGGTGCCATGCTTGAATATATGGAAGGTAAACCGTTACCGGGGATTGTAGCAATACGCGGCGAATAATATTTTTGCCATACATTTGCATCAGGTATGAGAAGCATTTTACCAATATTGTTGATCGTATCATTATGCATGATATCATGTAAGAAAAAGGATGAAATTCCTGTTTCAGGTGTGGTTACTATAGATAACACTACCGGTCTGAGTATGACATATTTTGTTTACGGCTTTCTTTTCTCAGGGGCAGAGATTGTATCGACACTTAATGATCCGCCCCCTGATATTACTGTTGACAGTGATGGTGCAGCCCTGTTTTTCCAGACAAATAACCTGAAGGATTCATTTTATATTTACGGAGAATATGAAAATGCAGGTTCTGCGGAAGAAGCATTTAATAACCTGACAACTGTAAGTGTTTCACAATGGACAGGACTGGCATATCCGGTAGAACCTGACCAGGTGTGGATTTACAGATCCGGAAGTGAACATTATGCAAAGATAAGGATCGTTTCCATAGTATCAGAGGACAGAGACAATCACGATTATGCGGAATGTACCTTTGAATGGGTTTACCAGCCCGACGGATCATTAACTTTCCCGGGTAAATGAAACCTGAATTTATAGAGGGGATATTTCAAATAAATAATAAGGAAAATTTCCTCAGAACAGCTCTTGAGATTTTTAAATATCAGGCAGAAAGTAATCAGGTGTTTAATCGCTACCTGAAGAAGCTGGGTGATAAATATACCACGCCGCGGCATCTTAAAGATATCCCTTTTTTACCTGCAGGGTTTTTCAGAAGCCATAAGATAATGACAGGTAATAAACCGCCTGAAATAATATTCCAAAGCAGTGGTACATCAGGTGATTCAACAAGCTTCCATTATATAGCCGACCTGGCACTTTATGAAAAGAGTCTTTTCTCTGCTTTCAACATTTTTTATGGCGATCCAGACAGTTATATTATTTATGCTTTATTACCGTCATATACTGAAATAAAAAATTCTTCCCTGGTCTATATGGTACGCCACCTGATTATGGCAACAGGCGATAACCTGAGTGGATTTTATAACGAAGACTATAAAAAACTGCTGGAAAATATAAAAAAGGGCAAGGATCATGGTAAAAATTTGTTGCTGATAGGAGTAAGTTATGCTCTTCTTGATTTTGCTGAAACCTTTTTCCCTGATCTGTCAGGTGTTATTGTCATGGAAACAGGTGGCATGAAAGGCAGGAGAAGAGAGATAATCAGACAGGAACTTCATTCCTGTCTTAAAGAAAAGTTCAACCTTGATGAAATTCACTCTGAATATGGAATGACAGAAATATTAAGTCAGGCATATTCACCTGGCGAAGGTATCTTCCGCTGTCCGCCCTGGATGAAAATCCTTATAAGGGACCCCCAGGACCCGCTGTCAGTGATAACTGAACCAGGAAGGAGCGGAGGAATCAATATCATTGATCTTGCTAATATCAATTCGTGTTCCTTTATAGCTACTGATGATATTGGAAAGCTTCACGATGACGGCAGCTTTGAGGTCCTCGGCCGTCTGGATAACAGTGATGTAAGAGGATGTAATCTCTTGATTGACTGACCGCACGACCTCACGACTTATTCTATATCCCCAGCTTTGTCCTTATTGCCGGCGGTATTGCATCCTTATGTACCATGATAAAGATAGTTTTAGCCTTCACGAAGCTTTCTGACATATTAAGATATCCTCCGAAAGCATTTCTATCTGTTCCCCAGGAATTCTTTGTTTTATAATATTTTGTTCCATTCTGGTCTTTTACAATTCCGGTAAGGTGCATCAGGTGATCATCAGTGGTAGTGAAATTTTCATACCCTTGCTGGCGTATTTCCGGGGTTACATTAATTTCAGGACCCGGGGAGAGAATATCCTCAGTTGATGCCGATCTCTGATCAGCAGCTCTTTCAAACCTTGCCCTGTCTGTAGCAGCATCTCGATTGCCTGATTCATTAGCAGGGAGAACCGCGTATCCGTTTTTATGGGAGAATCCGCTTTCACTTACATCTCCATCCCAGTTTACAGTATATCCATTATTCATTGAATAATCCATAATTTCGATAAGCTCATCCAGGGGGACATTATAAAAACGTTCCATTGCCCAGTTATCAGGTATCTCAAGAATACCCTGTGTATAAAATGGGAAATGTGTAAATGATGTTACCTGAACATAATCTGCAGGATTTATATCCAGGCTTTCTGCAAATGACTCAGGGCTGTATTCAACACCTTTATATGTAAATGTTGCAGGATAATCTCCAAGATATGTATCCAGAATTGCATTTACTATTTCTTCATACTGCTTGCTCTCATTCTTCCGTTTAACAGGAACTTCGGCCACAGCATTAATAAATGCCTGTAATTCACTATGGTTATGTGTTTTTGACCCATAATTTAATCCCGGATAAATTTCGTCAGGGACGATTCCATATTCTGTAAAAATCCTCATCCAGTCATGAGAAAGGCTTCCGGGACCCAGGTTCCCTTTTCCCCTGCGGAGGTAATTATCTTTTAGCCTGTCAATATAATTTTGTCTCACAATAAACATTTCCGACAGGTCAAATTCTCCCTTGCCCATCCTGATTAATTCAGATTCGACAAATGATGTTGTTGCAAAACACCAGCAGGTTCCTGTAGCAGACTGGTTCTTTACTGAAGTGGCCTTCAGGTCAACAACAGGTGTAAAAACATAACCTTTATTCTCTTTTGGCTGCTTGCTTGTTGCGTTCTTCTTTTGGGCACTAACTGGTAATATTGTACATACAATAAGTGCAAAAAGTAATAATTGTTTTTTCATGGATTTTAAATTTCAATTTAAGTTTATTTCTTTCTATCTGAGTGTGGGGTAAAAGGCATCTTCAATATGATCAATCTGATAATCATTATCTTTCTTAATTACAAATATAACATCGAAGCGGCTCTCTTTATCAATATTATTCCATTTTATGTAATTTTCTGCTGCATATATTATTGACCTCTGTTTTTCCCTGTTGATGGCATTTTTAGGATGTATGATATAATCTTCAGAACGGGTTTTAACCTCGATAAAAACTATAAAATCTTTGTCTTCGGCGATAATATCTATTTCCAGCTTACTCGATTTCCAGTTTCTTTTAAGGATTCTGTACCCTCTGTTTTTAAGGTATTCAGCGGCTTTTTCTTCACCTGCCCGGCCAAGATTTTCAGGATCTGTCATTTTAAATCTCAATAAGTTTATTCCTTATTGCATAAAGTATGAGGCTTGCTGTGTTCTTCGAATTGGTTTTACCCAGCAGGTTAGCCCTGTGTTTATCAACAGTCCGTTTGCTTATGAATAATGTTTCTGCAATTTCCTGGTTTGACAGACCTTCACATATTTTAAGCAGTATCTCTTTTTCTCTTTTCGAAAGGACAGCTGTTTTAGGTTCCTGATCACGTGATTTGATCTTCTGGATCACATGATACAGAAGCTCCTGTGAAAAATAACTACCACCCTTCATTACAGTAATTATGGCCTCCCTCACTTCAGAAATATCCGAGTCTTTCAGTAAAAAACCCTTTGCACCGGCATCAACCATTTTGTAATAGTATTCATCTTCCCCATACATTGAAAGAGCTATCACATTCAGGGAGGGGCAGATTTTTAATCCTCTCCTTGTTGCTTCTATCCCGTCCATCTCCGGCATATTTATATCCATCAATACAATATCGGCCGATACTATCTTAAGTATCTTCAGGAATTCTTCCCCGTTGGATGCTTCACCGGTAATTTCAAAATCATCAAAAGAATTGAGGAGAAGTTTTAACCCATTTCTGAATAGTTGATGATCATCTGCAATTATAATCTTTGTTTTCTCCATATACCCAGAGAGCTTTTTTATAAATCATCTGTTACCCTGATAAGTGCACTGGTCCCTTTCCCTTTAGTGCTTTCAAATACAAAGACCCCTTCGACTGATTTTACACGTGTCTCAATATTCGAAAGTCCCATTCCCTGATTTTCCTCTTTCCCAAGGGATGATGAATCAAATCCTCTTCCATTATCAGAAAAATGCAAGGTAACAAATTTTTCATGTTTATTAAGCTCAATCATTATACGGGATGCTCCTGAGTGACGAATAGCATTGTTAATAAGCTCACATGCAGCACGATATATGACAACCTCCCTGTCATTCTCCAGCCGTTTTGTTGGCATATTAGATTTAAAATCTATTTCAATGATCCCTGTCTGTTTTATTTTTGATGTGAAAGCACTTATCGCACTTGACAGACCAAAGTTAGAAAGGACATGCGGGCTCAGATTATCCGAAATCTCCTTTATGGTATTCAATGCTTCATTTACCAGGTGGTTAGTATTATTCAGGATATCAATACCTGACGGATCACTTATCCTGTTACTTAATGAGGATACAGACATTTTAACTGTTGAAAGGATCGGCCCGAGCCCGTCATGGAGATCCTTTGCAAATCTTCTCCTTTCATTCTCTTCTGTATTTATTATTGCATTCAGCACCCTTCTCTCGGTACGCAAACGATCACCTTCTGCTTTTTTAAGAGAGTAGAATATCTCACGGATAAGAACTACACCAACTATAATCATAAATGAAACAAGAACACCGATCCATTCATCTATCATTTGCCATGTATAGGAAGGCGTTCCGCGGAAGAATTCAATAAGCTGAATGATTTTACGCACTGCCATAAAAACAAATGATAATGAAAGAAGAATCCATGAAATCCTGTATTTGGTCATTTTCATGAATCCCAGTGCAACTGAGGCTGCAATAATCTGAAGGACAATAGAAATTATCAGGGCTACTAATCTTATCATGAGATTGTTTTTTATAATATGTAAAATTAACAGTTATTTTTAATAAGGTACAACTGCTCACAAACCCCCTTCCGCTGCGCGGAACGCCCTCTAAAGGGGGCTTAAAACCCGTACTGCATTATATTATGAATATATGTCTGGGTTTATAGTCCCGCGTTAGCGGGAGGTTAGGGGTCAGAGAATAGAATTTAGGGGAGTTGGGGGGTTTGTGCCTTTTTTCATACCTTTGACATTCTCAAACTGATGGATGAAAATATTATATAATATTGGAATAGTGTTGTTTGCGGGATTAGCCCGTCTAATAGCACCCTTTAATGAAAAGGTAAAGCTCTGGGTTACCGGTCAGAAAAACTGGTTTGATGAACTGAGTAAAAAAATTGAACCGGAGGCTGAATATATATGGATACATTGTGCTTCTCTTGGGGAATTTGAACAGGGCAGGCCAATAATTGAAGCTCTCAAAAAGGGCAAACAGCATATCAAAATCATTCTGACATTTTTTTCTCCTTCAGGATATGAAGTGAGAAAAAATTACAGCCTGGCCGATATTGTATGTTATCTGCCACCTGACACTCCTGCAAATTCAAAAAGATTTATAAACCTTGTTAATCCATCAGCTGTAATATTTGTTAAATACGAGTTCTGGAATAATTATTTAACAAGAATTACAGTAAAGAATATCCCTCTTTACCTGATTTCAGGTATTTTCAGAAAGGAACAGCATTTTTTTAAATGGTATGGTTCATTCTTCCGGAAGATACTGGAAAGGTTTACCTGGATTTTTGTTCAGGATCAGAACTCCTTAGAGCTTATTCGCTCTTTAGGTATTGACTGTGTATCGGTTGCCGGTGACACAAGAATTGACAGGGTTATTGAGATATCAAAGGCTGTGCAGGATATTCCGGTTCTTGAGGCATTCAGGGGAAATGAAAAGTTGTTCATTGCAGGGAGCAGCT
>Ga0307445_10002069_pt1 | contig 11147 bp, 7 predicted proteins | sample SalMarSW160330MG_FD_202147 | JGI IMG/M metagenome (GOLD analysis project Ga0307445, IMG submission 202147) | Salt marsh sediment microbial communities from the Plum Island Ecosystem LTER, Massachusetts, United States - SW1603-30 | ecosystem: Environmental > Aquatic > Marine > Intertidal zone >...
TGGAATGATGAAGCATTTGAGAAAGCCAAGAAAGAGAACAAACCAATCTTCCTTTCGATTGGTTACAGTACGTGTCACTGGTGCCATGTTATGGCTCACGAGTCCTTTGAGGACGAGGAAGTTGCGTCACTGATGAATAATGCTTTTGTGAACATCAAGGTGGACCGTGAGGAGCGTCCTGATATCGATGGAGTGTATATGCAGGTTGCACAGATGATCACTGGTCGAGGAGGTTGGCCACTAACAATCATCATGACCCCTGATAAGAAGCCATTCTATGCTGCGACTTACATCCCCAAAGAGAGTCGGTACAACATACTTGGAATGAAAGAGTTAATCCCACGAATCAATGAACTCTGGACAACCAAACAAGAAGATATCGATAAAGTAATCGACCAAATCGAAGAAGCACTTTCACAACCTAGCATATCTGGGCAAACAGATGACCTGACACTTGATGACATCAATCTTGCATACTCACAACTGTCCCAAAGATTTGATGATGAGAAAGGTGGATTTGGCGCAGCACCCAAATTTCCATCACCCCATAATCTGATGTTAATACTCAGATATTGGAAGAGAACTAGTGATGAGAACGCACTATACATGGTAGAGAAAACACTCCAAGAGATGAGATTGGGAGGTCTCTTTGATCATCTCGGTTTTGGTTTTCATCGTTACTCCACCGATGCTGAATGGTTACTTCCGCACTTTGAGAAAATGCTCTACGACCAAGCAAGTTTAATGATGGCATATACTGAAGCATATCAGATTACCAAAAAGCATGAGTATGCTGATGTGGTCCGTGACATATTCGAGTATGTGACTCGGGACTTAATGAGCCCTGAAGGAGCATTTTACTCAGCTGAGGATGCAGACTCTGAAGGAGAAGAAGGCAAGTTCTATACATGGAAGAAGAGTGAGATTGAAGATGCACTAGAAGGAGAAATGGCATCAATATTCATGCAGGTCTACAATGTTCATGATGAAGGTAACTTCGATAATGAATCAACTCGGGAGAAGACTGGTCTGAATATCCTTCACCTCAAACAATCAGTCGACATTGCCACTGAATTAACGAATTTGAGCCGAGAGGAATTGAGCAGCCTTCTGGACAAGGCGAGGACAAATCTTTTCATTCGTCGGGAAAGACGTGTGCGACCAAGTCTTGATGATAAGATCCTAACTGACTGGAATGGATTTATGATTGCGGCTATGGCGAAAGCCACAGTTGCTATTGGTGACGAGAAACACATAGAGGTTGCTGAGAAAGCGCTATGGTTCATCCTTGAAACCATGCTAGATGAAAAGCAAGGCCTCTACCACAGATACAAGGATGGAGATGTGGCAATTGGAGCATTTCTAGATGATTATGCATATTTGATATGGGCACTACTAGAAATGTACGAAGCAACTTTCAAGCCAGAGTATCTGGTACAAGCAAAGAACTTGACAGATGATTTGATGAAAAATTTCTGGGATGAAGAATCAGGGGCATTCTTCTTCTCAAGCGTTGATGCAGAAGAATTACTGGTAAGGAAAAAGGATGCATATGATGGTGCTATGCCTTCAGGAAATTCAGTAGCTATGTTCAATCTTATACGATTAGCTAGGTTGCTAGGTGATAGCAAGTACGAAGATTTCGCTGCTGCCATTGGTAAAGCATTTTCTATGGAAATCAAACGAGCTCCTTCATCTTATTCGATGATGTTGCTTGGACTTGACTTCGCAATTGGCCCTTCTTTTGAGATTGTGATTGCAGGAGATCCACAGATGGATGATACTCGAAAAATGATAGAGCAAGTCAGAAAGAATTTCATTCCTCGAAAAGTTGTACTTCTTAGAGGAACTCCAGAGCAGTCAAAAGCTATCACCGAGCTGGCACCATTTACAAAGTTCCATGAGCCAATTCAGGATAAAGCAACTGCTCATGTTTGTGTTGACCATAACTGCAAATTGCCTACTACTGAATTGAGTCGGATGATGGAACTGCTAGATGAGGAAATTTATTGAGATGGTTTCTTTCCAGACCACCAGAAGAATAGAACAATCACTACCACTACACCACCACCACCAAAAGCGAGAAGAGACCCATACTGCGTTATGAAATCATTAGGCCAGATTGAAGCAAGTTCATCTCCTGCAGCTTTCCATGAATCAGCTATCCCAAGAAGAGCTTCAGAGATATTTGTAAATTCTCCATCATAGGGAGCAAAGGCAGCATCGATATCAGCGGATGCATTGTAGGAATCAGCAATAGCCTTGAAAGTCGTAGCAACAAACCCGGTAGCTTTGGTGAGATTTGTCGGATAGATGAGAGTTGAATTATCTACTAGTACTTCGAAATGAGGGAGCGCCTGCTGCCCAGCTGCAACAAAGTCGGTCAAGTCAGTATTATTCATTATTGCAGGTAAAGCTTCAAGAGCAGTACGATAAGACAAGTATTGCAATGTGACCTGTGCTTCGAGACCCAAACCTATGAACAGAATGAGTGAAGCCTTGAAACTCACTTCATTTTCAATACCATCAAAGACAGAGAGAAATGACTTGATGCCTATTGGAGTCATATCGGTACTCATTGTTCGAAATGCAGTTTCACCAAATTTGCCAACGTATGCATTGGCGCTACTTGGAGAGTATATCGATCCAACACCCAACAATTTGTCTCTGATTAATGGGCCAAGGCTATCATCTACTGGTCCCGGATTTTCTGAACTAGGAATGAATGTGTTGGAAATGTAATAACGATTGTCCCATGCAGTGTTCAATGCAGAATACGTAATAATTGAGTAATTGCCTCGTCCATCAACAGGATAACCATAATCATCACCAAAAGAACCTACACCAGGGTCAAGGTATGTTGCTGTGTGCTCAGTATCATTGTAACCTACGAGTAGAATACCGTGTCCACCACCGGAGAGACCTTCGTTTCTAAGAATATCATAATCTGCTGCGGGAAGCCACGATGGATCTACGCTGATTAGCAAAGGATAACCTGAATCAATTGTATCTCTCATAAGATCAAATGCTTCTTCTTCTCCGTCAACTACGCCAATAGTGAGACCTTCACTCTGCCATACCTGGACATTCTGTTCCAGATTGGGAATACTCGCATCAACATAGAGCGTATAATCTATGCCATATAGATCTGCGAGGTAATTGGTAGGTTCAGCTTGTGTGTAAAGAACACCAGGCAACATCAACATTGTATCATTGATGTTAAAATATGCGAATGAGAAACCAACGGACGAAGCTGCAAATACATCATAGAGAGAGAGATCAACACCAGCATAATGCATCGCCATTGCTGTCGCAGCCCATGCACAGAACCCATTGATCTCTTGCCAGACATAAGGCACTGGTGGTAGGATTGCTTCACCGGATAGAGTATAGTTTGCTTCTGAACCTGTATAGTTAGAAATAGAGTTTGCAACCATCGGAGTTAATAGCAGGAATGTCGCGAGCAAGATCATTATGGGTAGTTTTTTCAATTAGAAAATCTCCAACCGCGGGTCTTGCTGGAGTAATCATAAGCCTGTCGATTGAGCAGTGAATGTATCATTAGTTTGTATCTAAATGAATAACAATTATCTCCTAGTTTGTATCGAAGAATCCTTGTTCAAGGAGCATTAAAGATTGAAGCGCGACCATGCAATATGTGCAATTGTTCTAATTGGTCTGATAGGAACGGGGATAATTAGTATCACGTTAGGCATCATCGGACCTGCGCCAGTTGTAATAGATGCAAACGCAACATTCTCTGGATTTATTGAGAATGAAGGAGGGTACCGACTTCATTCAATTCGTGTATTTGAAAATGTGACAGGGATTCATTTAATTCTTAATTGCCCCGGAAGCGATTTCGACCTTTATGGACGATTAGGGGAAACACCCACAACTTCATTATATGATTTTCGAGGGGTTCAATCAGGGAGAGAGGAATTCTATTATGATTTCCCGGAACCAGGAATCTTGCATTTGATGGTCTATTCATATTCGGGCACTGGTCATTATGATCTCATCATAGAATTCTATTATGAATAAACAGCTCAGCAAAGACAACCTTTATGCAATCATCGCAGAGAAAAAGTAACTGTTCAAGGAGTGTTATCTGTTGAATTACCACCTCGTCTTGACAAGAAGATGCAATCTCAATTGCAAATATTGTCATGGCGGAGAAGAAACTGGTCCAGACACCGAGATTCAGTACAATCTTGATAATCTTGCCGCATTTCTCAGTAAGGATGATAATATCCAATTGATGTTATACGGGGGAGAACCAACCCTGCGAATACCTCTGATTATTGAGCTAATGGATAAGTTTCCCCATGCACGATTCATGCTCCAGACTAATGCACTATTACTTAGCAAAATCCCAGAAGCTTATGCAAAGCGATTTCACTCGATTCTCATATCAATAGATGGACAAGAGAAGGTGACTGATGGATATAGGTCTGAAGGAGTCTATCAGAGAGTCTTAGAAAACACTCGTTGGTTAGAGAGGATTGGATACAACGGAGACATAGTTGCGCGAATGGCAGTTAGTCAAGAATCGAATATATACACAGATGTAACTCATCTACTGAATCTCAGAAATCCCAGCTTCGATCATGTTCATTGGCAGCTAAATGTCATCTGGGATGCAGATGGAAACTGGCAGGATTTTGACCGATGGGTTGCCGAATCATACAATCCTGGAATAACTCGTTTAGTCAATGAGTGGGTGGACAAGATGGAACAGGGGATTGTACAAGGTATAGTTCCATTCATACCATTAGCCTATACAATGCTAACCGGAAAAACTTCTACTATAAGGTGTGGCGCTGGAATTGATACATTCGCAATTCATGTGAATGGCAGCATCGGTATTTGTCCTATATCACCTGATTGGGAGTTCTCAATTGTTGGAGATATTTGGAAATCCATTCCGAAAGATTTGAGGAACATTATGGCAGTGGATGAGCCGTGTCCATCCTGTTCAGAATTTGAAATTTGTGGAGGTAGATGCCTGTTCACTAACAAGCAGAAACTCTGGGGAGAAGAAGGATACAAGAAAGTCTGCAACACGGTGAAACATCTAACTGAAGCAATTGGGATGATAATTCCTAGAATTGAAAGATACATTGCACAAGACTTGATTACCATTGATGACTTCAGGTATCCTGAATTCAACAATGGGTGCGAAATAATACCCTAGTCTTCTATTTCTATATCGGAATCTACAAGACTCTTCTGCATTACAACTATCTCTTCGCCGAGGCGTTCCATTCTACCAGTTTCTTCATACCCCATCTTCTTATAGAAATCTAGTTGAGTCTCAACTGCTCCATAAATCTCCACCTCGATAACCTGGGCGTTATTATGAGTCATTAGATTCTCAGCATACTCAACTAACATAGAACCGATTCGTCTCCCTCTAAATTCCTGTCTTACCGCGACACGTGACACAACACCGACGTGACCGACTAAACGCACTCTCATAGTTCCAACTACGGTATCACCAACGAGTCCCACATACTGATCGCCCATCTGTATATGTCGAGCAATTTTTCCTAAACCTTCATCGAGTGCCGCAGGCATCCGTGACAGTTGCTTCTTTATTGGAGCATATGCTTCAACAATAATTTCCTTGATTAAATCAACTTCTGAAAGTTTCGCATGACGAACAGTAACTTCGGCGTAATTGTAGATTGGAGATACCTCCTGATGTATGCACATTTTATGTAATAGCGTAGTTCGTCATAAATCATTTGGAGTGGGAACATTTTTTGAGCCAAAATACATGTATTCTTGAGATAAATAGTGAGCTCTGAGGTGTTGCAACGCTGAAAATCATCGTTAGACCAAGAGAGATAGAAGATTCTGATTGGATAACTGAGGTCCTTCTCGAAAATTGGGCATCAAATATCATCGTCACTAGAGGAATTAGCTATAAAGCTGATCTTCTACCGGGTTTTGTTGCAGAGGTAAATGGAGAGCGAGTAGGTCTCCTTACCTATTCCATCAGCGATGATGAACTTGAGATAATAACACTGAATGCAATCGAGGAAGGAAAGGGCATAGGAACTGCTTTACTTGAGAAAGTGGAGAAACTTGCCAAGATGAAAAATTGCTCAAGAATTTGGCTCATCACAACTAATGATAATGTGGATGCTCTACGATTCTATCAAAAACGAGGGTATGAAATAAAGTCAGTTCATCGTTATGCAATCGAAGAATCAAGAAAGATCAAACCCCAACTACCATTCGTAGGAAAATATGGGATTCCAATTCGTGATGAGATAGAAATGGAAAAGTCGCTCTAATCGTGTATAACGTAGGTTTAAAACAGTGAAATTATAAACATAAAACGGAGGCCACCCTTTGACAGAAGATGACAAGGATAAGGATGAAATTCAGGAATCCCAAATTAGTAAACGCGATAAAAGAGAGATGGAAAGGGGAGCTTGCGTGAACTGTGCGATTGCGTCATTTGTAATTACCATTTTGATGATGATTGCTTTAGTTCTCTAAATTTATTGAAGTTCTAATTCCAAAAAATAAGAATTGGAGAGAGTCTAAGACTCTCATCCATTTATTCTGGTTCACTAATCGTCGTCATCATCGCCATAGCGCTTTGGAGCGCCTAGACGACGACTACTGTCGATTTTCAGTCTGCCATCATCGCGTTCGGGTTCAGGAGCAGAATAGCGCTCAGCTGGTTTTGGTTTTTCTTCTTCCTCCCGAATCTCTTCAGCGATGTCAGAGTCAACTTTATCAGCTTCGAGTTTCTCCCCTTTTTCCTTAGCTCGCCCTATTACACGATGAGCTCGCTCAACTCGTAGGTAATAAAGAGCAGTAAATATTGCAACCAGTGGGAATGCAATCAGTTTTGATACATCTTTGAAGAGGAACAGAAAATGTGCATCTATCAACGGATTTACTGGATTAAACCATGTCCAAATGAGAGTGTTAGTATCAGATGCGACTGCAAGAATAGAATCGACGAAGAAATATCCACTTGCTAAGAAAAATGTAAGAAGGGGACCGAAGTCTCCAGTTCGTTTTCTAGATCCTTCTACAGCTTCAGTTATTGTACTTCCAATTCCACTCATGGCATAGATAAGGAAGAATAGAGACATTGCAATACCAGTAGGATCCATTCCAGATATTTCACCGCGTCTCATTACATTAACGAGAAAATAGCCAGCATATATTCCAATGAACAGAGTCAGAATTGCAATATTAAGTGCTGCACCTCTACCTGAGTATCTAATGAATGAAATGAGCATAATCAATGCAAATAAAGCAAAACACGCATAAGCAATTAGTAAGAAGAATTGCTCTTCAATAAGATTCTGAGATGCACTACTGAATATTCCATCCACTATAGGTGAGAGCCCAAGGAAATCGACCTCGTAGGCGATTGATAGTGCAGCAATTGCTTCAGCAGCAATAATAACCAAACCAATTAGCAAAATGATGAAACTTCCCATACCTACTAGAAAACCACCTTTCTTCGGCTCTGCTAAAGTTGCTACTCGAAGGCTTGTACGAGTTGAAAGATATGCTTGAAATCCAATCCAACCTAACCAACAAACAATTGCAAATAGCATTAGAACAGTGGGTCCAGTGAGAATTCTCATGAAGACAGCTATAGCAAAGGATATTGCCATCCAAGCAACTCCTTTGAGTTCAGTAGTTCGTCCCCTACTTCGCCTAGTTATCCAAAGGTTATCAACTCCAAGGCCTGTAAAAATTGCGCCAAATGCAAAGTAGATAGTACCTGCAGAACCAATGAAAGCAAAGAAATTCACAAGTGACAATTCGGTGCTAGAACCAGCAGTCAGTGTCATTAACCACGAAACAAAGAGTCCGAGAAACGTGGTGAATACAAAAATGATGAAGTAGGCCAAGTATCTTCTAGTCTTGAAGAAAACACCTAGACCTTCAGCAATTCCAGATAATATAGGGATATCCAATGTTTCAACCTCCCTTGATACTCCACGAATGTATCTGGAAGGATATAAGCCTTAGCGGAACATTACCTAAGTTTCTTCACTGAAAGATAATAAGGCAAGACATCTCCATGAGCGTGCTATAAAGGGGGCAAGAACCCATGGCAGTACGCGTCCTAATGGTCGATGACGATTCTGTTCACTTAGAGCTCAGCGAACGTTTTCTTAATCGTCAGAGTCCGGATTACGAAATTGTTACAGTGGAATCCAGTGAAGAAGCTATCAAATTACTTGAGGCGGATGGTTTTGACGTTGCTGTTTGTGATATTGATCTCGCAGAAGATTCTAAGAGCGGACTTGATATTCTCGAGCATATCAGGGCTTCAGGAGATGATATTCCTGTTATCATTTTCACCGGAAAGAGTAGAGAAGAATTCGCAATTCAAGCATTGAACAAAGGCGCGGACTATTACATTCGAAAGAGCTCGACAAACATTGAAGGTCTCTATACTGAATTATCGTACTACATTCTCACTGCTGTAGAGAAACGGAATACGAAGATTGCATTAAAAGAATCGGAGAGTAGGCTCCGCCAGAGTCAAAGACGATTAGCTGAGGCTCAACGGATCGCACACTCCGGAAGCTGGGTGTGGAATATAGAAGAAGATCGAGAGATTTGGTCGGATGAGATTTATAGAATATTTGGTCTTGCACCTCAAGAATTCTCTGCGACCTATGACGCTTTTCTCGAATCGGTTCATCCAGAAGATAGAGAACTTGTAAAAAATTCTGTTGACGCAGCGATTCACAAGAAAGAACAATACAAAATCGACCACCGGATTATCAGACCAGATGGCACTATTAGATATGTTCACGAAGAGGGCGAGGTCACTTATAGCGATGATGGGAAACCGGTTCAGATGATGGGTACTGTTCAAGATATCACAGAACGAGTACAGATTGAAACACAACTACGCAATGAGAGAGATATGGCACAGCGATACCTCGACCTGGCAGGAACAATGATAATTACTCTAGATACCAACTTTAACATTACAATGATCAATAGAAAAGGATGTGAGATACTCGGTTGGAATGAAAGCGACATCATAGGGAAGAACTGGGTTGAATCTTTTATTTCTAAACCATTTCGTGATGAAACTCAGGGACATCTAACCAAGCTGTTAGACCTCGAATACAAAAAAGGACCTACTTACAACTTCACCATCATTACGAAATCTGGTGAAGAGAGAACAATACAATGTCAGGATATAGCAATTTGTGACGAGCAGGGAGATGTTGCCACGATTCTATGTTCAGCCCAGATTGTAGAAACTTCTTCAACAGATGTGGACCAGGAAGAACCCCTATTGATTAAATCAATCCAAAGTAGTGAAGAGTGGTGGAAAAATGCATTTGAAAGATCTCCTGCAGCAATCGGAATTTTTGATTCTGACGGTCTACTCATAGACGCTAACATAGCAGCTGTAGATCTATTAGGTGTAGAAGAAAGAGAGTATCTTCTTGGTCTAAGTTTGTTCAGAGATTCAAACCTTCCAGAGGAGGTACTTGATAATCTAAAGAAAGGAGAAGTATCTAGATTCAAGTATAAATGGGATTTTTCATTTGTAAAAGAAAGAGGGATTCTTGATACATCACGAACAGACGTCATCTACTTGGATACTGTTCTATCATCACTCAAGGATTCAAAGGGGGAGATGATTGGGTATGTTTTGTATGCAACAGATTATACTGAGCGACAAAAAGCAGAGGATGCTATAAAAATTAACGAAGAAATGTTCAGGACAATATTCGAAGAGTCACCAATCTGTATCGAACTGTTTGATTCGGATGGATTGCTTGTTGGAGCAAACAAGAAATGTCTAGAGGTTTTTGGTATTAGTGGACGTGAGGATATCATCGGTTTTGATATATTTACAGATCCCAATACACCGGAATTTGCTAAAGAGGAAATTCGTAAAGGTAATACAGTAACGTATGAATCGCGTTTTAACTTCTCAAAGGTACAAATACACAATTTGTATGAAACCTCAAAGAGTGGTATCATGCATTTGAGCAACGTTCTTTCACCATTGAAATACGGAAAGGATGAGAATCTCAAAGGATTCATCACTCATGTTCAGGATAATACTGATCGATATCTAGCTGAGCAAGCTTTGATGGAGAGTCGTGAGAGTTACAAGGAGCTTTTCAATAATGCTCTCATTGGTCTCTTTCGTGTTAGAATTTCAGATGGAATGGTCCTCGAATGCAATGACCAGTTCGCTCATAGTTACGGATATGAGAATAAACATGTTCTAATCGATGGGTCAAATTTCTTCAAGGATTTCTTTCCAAGTCCAGAAACCTGGAATCGTTTGAAGAGTACAATCAAGACAGATGAACGATTAGTAGATGAGTTGGCAGTCACAACTAGAGATGGTCAACGTTTCTGGGTGAGATTCTCACTCCGGATGTGGTCTGATAAGGGATATATAGAGGGGGTAATGGCAGACATAACTCAAGAGAAATCTGCAATAGAGATGCTTAGAAAGCAAAAAGAAGAACTCAGTGATTTTGCACATTCTATGAATCATGATTTAAGGAATATATTCCACAACATGCAGGGTTTCATTGAGCTTGCTGAGGATGAAAATGACTTTAGTCACCTGAAACGTCTTCAATCTCTTATTAGAGGAACTATTGAGTTGTTGGATCATTCTGTCGCTCTTGCGGATGCTGGTTTGACCGTCGAAGAGAATCTCGTTGATGTGGACCTTGATCAACTTGTTCGACTCGTTGCAGAATCAGCTGTTCCAGAACTGATTGAGTATGTTCAAGATCCTTTACCAGTCGTTAGAGTGGATGAAATGAAAATCACACAAGTATTCAGGAATTTACTAGATAATGCAGTGAAACATGGACAGCCGAATAGGATTGAAGTAAAATGTGAAGAAAGGAATGATACGTACTCTATAACTATACGAAATGATGGTAAAGAAATCCCTGAACCAATCCGCTCAAAGCTATTCATGAAAGGATTCACAACAAGCAAAACAGGACATGGTTTTGGTCTTATAATCGCTAAGCGAATAGTTGAAGCACATAATTGGAAAATTCAACTCAAATCCTCAGGAATAACCACATTTGAACTGATAATTCCAAAGCAAACAACAACTTAGGGCTTATCATGAATGCGCTTCAAGTATT
>Ga0307445_10002073_pt1 | contig 11140 bp, 11 predicted proteins | sample SalMarSW160330MG_FD_202147 | JGI IMG/M metagenome (GOLD analysis project Ga0307445, IMG submission 202147) | Salt marsh sediment microbial communities from the Plum Island Ecosystem LTER, Massachusetts, United States - SW1603-30 | ecosystem: Environmental > Aquatic > Marine > Intertidal zone >...
TGGCAGTAGGTGTGTCAAGGAAGTCTTTAATAAAGGAGCGTTAAAAAATGGGTGATCCGCGCAGACAGAAAAAGAAGTTCGTTGTTCCGAAGCGTCCCTTCGATACAGATAGATTCGAACAGGAACTCGATTTTATAGGAAGATTCGGTCTCAGAAATAAAAGAGAACTTTGGAGACATAGCACCGATCTATCAAATTACAGACGACAGGCAAGAAATTTGCTTGCTCTACCTCCAACTGAAAGACAACATTCTGAGATGGATCTTGTAAATAAACTTGCTAGAATTGGTGTTCTTGCAGAGCCCAGTCTTGACCAAGTCCTTGACTTGACTCTTGAGAATGTTCTTGAACGAAGACTTCAGACTATTGTTTTTAGAAAAGGAATGGCTGCATCTATGCACCATGCCCGACAACTAGTTACACATGGTCATATTGCCCTTGATAATGCAAGAGTTACAACTCCTGCCAGGCTAATAACCGTTGGAGAGGAAGATCGTATTACTTACACTAGTAAATCTGCACTTAATGACCAATCACATCCAGCTCGCATTGCTGCTTCTGATGCAGCAACAAGGGTGGTAGAACCCGTAGATGATTACGATGAACGCCCACGAGGTGGCCGTGATGATAGACGAGGTGGTCGTAGAGATACCCGCCGTGATGCTCCAGCAAAACCATCAAAACCACCCGCAACTACCGAAGAAGAAGCGCCCGTAACTGATGAAGAAGTAGCACCAATTGGAGATGAAAAACTTGAGTAAGGATGACAAATCAGACAAATGGGCAGTTGCTCATATCTTTGCCTCATATAACGATACAATCGTCCACATCACTGATATCACTGGTGCAGAAACCCTTGCGCGATACTCTGGTGGAATGATGGTTAAAGCAGATAGAAATGAATCATCCCCACATGCGGCAATGCAAGCTGCATTTCAAGCAGCCCGAGAAGCCAAAGACAAGGGAGTATACGGAATTCACATCCGTGTTCGAGCCCCTGGTGGTAGTGGTCCTAAGACTCCAGGTCCTGGAGCACAGGCAGCAATCAGAGCACTTAGCAGAGCAGGCCTCAGAGTGGGAATCATTGACGAAGTTACACCGATGCCACACGATGGTACTAGAAAACGTGGTGGACGCCGCGGCAGACGAGTCTAATTTCGCCAATCAAATCCTTTGCATTTTCAGAAAATCAGGGGTCATGCCATTTCTCTACCAGATCAAATGATTGTCCGGAATTATTCATATTCAATCGGGAGAGAGGGCGAGTAAGATGTCTTTGAGCACTGAGGGGTGGCAGATAGAGACCTGGGGTAATCTTCCTTTCGATGATTTTTTCGGATTTTGTTCCTTCACGGTCTCGGTATCCACATTTTGTACATTTGAAACCCTTTCCAGTTCCAGCACTCTTCATTCTCTTATTACATTCTGGACAGAGAGGGTTCTCTGAGTGAGTGTCTGCCGAGAGGTAATGAATCTCAAGTCCCTCCAAATTAAGAGTAACATCATGGGTTCTAGATTTTGGGCGAACGCTTGCATGAACGCTGATTCCATCTCCAATCTGTAGGTTTGTTACAATATCTCGAAAATGTCGGGTCGGTTCATACGCTACACAATCAATTGTTGATGTATCATCCTTGATGCTAAATACGACAAAACCACCTTCAAAGATATATGGCGCACTATCAACCCGCCCCTGCACTATTGCCGCCATGTATGGACGGAGGTCTCGAATTAGTACATAGTGATTGAGATGTTCACCAGTTGCTTGATTTGTTCTGAACACCATCCAACGATCTACACTCTGTGCACTTTTAACATAGGAAGCTGCTTTGATGACATCTACTGCAGTTTCACCACGAATACCATAAAGGACCGGATCGGGACCATGCGGTTCAATCAGAATCCGATTCTTATCATCAAGATTAGAGAAGACACGGTCGCCCAAGACACGGTCCATCTCAATAACAGATTCTACATCAACACCTCGTTTCTTACAGGTTTGGTCCATTTCACGATACGTAAGATACTCGAAGGTGTAATCATTATCCAGAGTATTTCCAATAGCAGCGAGCGCCCCTACTAGACCCCTTCTATTTCCAAGGGAGAAATGAGTGAGATTGTGTCGCTCGATAAGACGGCGAGCAAGTAGAATAGGAATCGTTCGCCATAGTGCTTGTTGCGAGAATTTCTGAATTTCTGTAGGGACTTCAGCTTCTACGATGACAAATCCTGGATTTGTATTTGGATAGGTTTCATCTACATAATCCCGAATCATCTCCTCGATGAGTGGGGTCACTTCATTGATTGTATTATGTTCAGATTTGAATCGCAGAGCAACTGCACCATTCCCTCGTGTTCTAAATGGAATTCCCGGGTTTAATCGGATCAGATTGGGATAGTCTAGCCACTCTACAGAGTGTTTTGATAGTAGTTCCACTACGAGACTAGCAAAATGTGTTGTACATCTGCCTCCTGGATCATCGATATCATCCAAACCGATGTGGAACTCCATACTATTCATTTGTCACTCAACCTACACTCGTCACAAATTGTTGATTCATTCTTTTTTGTCCCATGATCTTCGCAGACTAATTTGCCACACACATTGCAAGCTCGAGATGCTAGGTACTCAGTGCACAGGTAGCACTTTGCCTCTTCACAGTTCAAACAGAGACCGTTTGATTTTACAAAACAATCATTGCAGACCTGAGCTCCACACATTTTGCACTGTGATTTTTGTGAATCTTCGACTCCACAAATCTCACAAGTCGTGCTTAATGTGAATAGCATTCTTGGTTTCCTCTCATTTGATGCGTATGACAACACAGAAATCCTTTGTCCTTCGGATTGAACCTGCTACAATAGAGGCTTGAGTATGCAGCCGAGAGTCCTAATCTACCACGCTGAGCAGTGTGCCCCAAAGAAGTGCACAGGTATACGACTCAGTAGAATGAAGAAAGGAACTATACTCAAGAATATGAAACAGATTCCTCCTGGAGCAGTTGTTTTGAATCCCGTTTCAGAAGTTGCGTTTTCTAGGGCAGATAGAGACCATATTCTTCGGACAGGATTAGTTGGATTGGATTGTTCTTGGAAACAGGCAGAAACAATCTTTGCAAACTCAAGATTGGGGGCACAAAGAGCTCTACCATATCTTCTCGCAGCAAATCCAATTAATACATACAAACCAATCAAGCTGTCAACCGCAGAAGCCATCGCGTCTGCCCTCTATATTGCAGGATTCAAGGAAGAAGCAGAGGAAACCATGTCGATATTCAAATGGGGACCCTCATTCATCACTCTCAATCAGGAAATGCTGGATGCTTATGCAGATTGTGCTACGAGCACTGAAGTAGTTCAGATTCAGAAGGAGTACATGGACTCTCAGACCAGATAAAGAGAAAGAGTGGCTCTGGTCCAGTGAGTAGCCCCAATTTTGTTCCATCCGAGATTGTTGCCAATCAGGGATTCTATATGGGGTGATTGATTTCATCTTACAGATAATGATTCGTGGGTTTGGTCAGACTCTACGGTAAACTCGCGAAATGAAGGATGATAATAGGGCAGATTAACTTTCATCCTCTAAGATTTCGAAATGGAGTGATCTTCTCATAGACCCTGCAATTATCAAGAGTGTGAGTCCTGAGGTGTTACCTAAACTGGTGAAAGAGAAACGTGGAATATAGTATAGAAATGAAACCACTCCTAACCAAAATAATACAATTCCAAGCAGAAGACAAAAGTAAGAAATCCTTTCTCTCATCAAATTCAGTTTCAGTTGTACTTCACCAGTAACTTCCCGATATCTCACGAAAAGTAGACCTCCTATAATTACAAAGAGCGCACCGATTGGTCCTAGGAATAACGAGTAAAAACTAGAAGTCCAATAAAATCACCAGATTCGTGTTTTCAAAAAATATCGTTCATTTTCTCAAAGGGATTTACAGAGTTGCGCAATGGAAATGAATAGACACACGATGGATACTATAAGTCCAATTAGAGCGTTTATTGGAGAGTATACCCATGTACCCATGTCATTTATCATCTCTTGCAATGTAAAGAACATTAAGGATGCTACACCGGATCCAAGTAACCCTAATAGTGCTCCAGCTTTTCGAATTTTTATTGGCGAGTTGAAAATGAAACAAAATCCTCCAAGGACTAAGAATGGACCACACATTGAAGCCAGATCTCCAAATATGTTAGGTTTTAGTAGGAGCTCTGATAGAATCCACAGACCAAATGATATGAATAGGAGCATGTAGATAATATCTTTTGGATTTCTTGTGAAAGTGAACTTCTTTTCATTTGATTCAATATCTGGTTTGTCACTATTTTCATTGCTTTCTATGTGCATGTTTTTAATGTGGATTGGAATATCTGACATTTTGAGAACACACCTCTCATCGATTTGAATAGATAGTCAAGACTAGCAGAACCATCTGGGGGGAAGAAAAGGAAAAGTGTTAGTTATTTTATATTAAATGAAACTTGCCTGCGAATGGCTCAAAACATGAACAAGTTCAAATTATATACGGTGTTGTTAGCTAGGCTATGTGTTTTAGTCAATTGTTAGGGATACTATGCTCCATCTTCCTGCAGTGCCTTGATATATGCTTTCACAAAATCGCTATCAATCTTTAATCGGTAAAGGTATTTCATTCCACCCCAAGAAGAACTGGATTTCCGTTTTTCAATGATCTCAAGAAATTCCATCCTATCAATTATTCCGTTCTTTCCATATACGCGCTTTTGTGAAACGTTAGATTCCTGAATGATATTGTGCTTATTCATCCACCCCAAATTCTCTTGATCTGGATGGTTGTCTGTCAGAATAATCCCCTGTGAAATAAGGAATTTCGCCATTACCTCTAGTACTGCTACCTCATCGGGAAGAAGAAATTTTCCGAGAAATTCATTGAAATCAATGGCGGAAAATGATTGCCATCGTTCTTTTGGAGTGTCAGAAATTGCTGTAATCATTGATTTTGTACGATTTGCTATTAATTCAGGTCTCGTCATAGCAAGATAAAATGCAATTATAATAATAATGACTGCAAGTATCGAGGTTATGACTGCAATCAGTGGTAGAATTGAAACAATCGAGATTTGAATTAGGGTCGTATTGAAGTAAATTTCAGGATGTATTACCCTACTAATTGATGTAATCATGTGTGTATGATTTGACACAATATTTCACTTCTCAACGATAAACTGGATACGGAAATATTACTACGCCTTACCAAATGTAACCAATGGAAATCAAACCAACTTATCAATCATCTGGATATTGTCTAATCAAGTTAATACGTTTCTCTCCGTAGACGGATTTCTTTCGCAATAACTACTAATCCAATTACAATTACGATTGACGAAGTCAGGGTTGCAATACTGGATATTAGGATCACATTACTGTACTCTGATGGAGAAATCTCGACTACAAAATTCTGAATCGCAGATATGATATAGTTGCCAGCTCGATCATAGGCAATAATCTGATAGCTTACAGCTGATGAGCTATTAAGGGGAGGAATTATTGCGAGCCACAGTCCTTGAATTAGAGTCATTGAAATATTCATCCAATCTGAACCGCTGTTTATTGTGTATCTGAGAAAAACTGATGTTACTTCAATATTATCAGTAACATTCGCTCTAATGATAATCGATTCGTGTACAATCGGATTCTCAGGTTCTTGAGCAACACTATGAATAATCGGAAGAGTTGTATCTTTTGGAGAAATCGAGAAGGTGTAGTAGTTGCCAAAATTATCGTTTATAGCTGTATTATGATTAAGAGAATCATCCTGAGCTGAAATGTAGTATTGAATTGTGTCAAAAGCTTCGAAATTACCTAATTCAATGTGAAAGATGTCGTCTACTAAATGCTCCATGGATACACCTTGCCAGTCATCATCATTCACACGATAGTAGAACATCGTAGAATATACACCAGAAATATCTCTAATCGTGGCATTGATATTTACAATTTCATCAATTGTGGGTAAGGATGGATATTGAATAACATTGGAAATTCCCGGTCCTGTCCAATCATTGCTTCCTACGTAGAAGGTGTAATTAGATCCATTGTTATCATCAATCGCAAAATTGTGATTCGCAGAGTCATCAATAGCATTTAGGTAATAGTGTACAGTATCTCCGGCTTGAAGAGAAGAAAACGTATACTCGTAAAGATCATCAAGTTCATTCTCCAATCTTGATGATATCCAAGGTCCTTCGTTTATTCTAAATGTAACATTGACCGAGAAAATACCAGAAACGTCTCTTACATTTGTTCTCACAGTGACCAAATCTGTATCCAGAGGAAAAGTTGGCTCGTGAAAGGTGTTCTCAATTCGTGGAGCAATATCATCTGGATTCTTGAGAAAATTGCCAAATATTGATAGCATCTCTAGGATAAGTCCTTGTGCTAACCATTGTTTCCATGTGTGGATTGTACCATCAGCTTTTCTTCGCATGTACATTCCACCATATGTTGTATCAAGCAAGTCATTATAGATCGCAGATTTGAACCGGTATGCTTCTTGAAGGATTGTATCATTTGCTAAAATAGTTCCAGTCCAAAGATATCCGATTGCAGTATTGGGATCTTTTTCTCCACCTATTTCATTATTCACATAGCTTGTCCATTCCCTGTTCATTTCCATTAGATAACCTGCAGATGAATTTGCGTTTGCGATGTCATCAAACATTTTGTTGGCATAGTCAAGATACGTGTTATTCTCTAATATCCTGTAGGCATCAATGAACATTCTATAATTGTCAAACCATCCCTTAGAATCCTTGATTACAGTGGTCCAATTTGCTGCAACTCTATTATAGAACCAACCGTACGTTTCATCATACATGTAATTAATGAAATTGTCTATCAACTCCATAGCTCTGTTTCTATAGGTTTCATTCTGAGTTACTTCGAATGTTTCCAATAGAAATCTGGCGCACCAGGAAATATCATTGATGTCATTCATATCTTCTATTGGAGAAAGAGTAGATGACAGAGTTGTGAAGTAACTACCATCTGTGGAATCATAATAATTATCATCCACAAAGGCATATAGTTCCTCAATATAATCCACGTAGATACTTTTTCCTGTTGCTGAATAGAGCTTTGCTAAGGCAACACCAGTCAGGCACTGAAACCATAGTCGTTTATTGCCAACTTCGACACTATTATCCTGAGCAAGTCTTTCATAGTACCCTCCGTATGTAATATCCCAGAAGTGAGCTCGATCCCAACTCCAGATATTTTCTGCATATTCAAGGTAGGTTTGATTCTCAGTAAATTTGTAAGCTTCTACAAGACCAACAATGCATTGAGCATCGAAGTAGGCTTTCTTCCCTACAGACCATGCATAATCAGTGAAATTATCCCATACTTCTACTTGCCAACCTCCTCCAAATGATGTCAAGTTGAAATAATTGAAGATAGAGAAGAGATCTGCAACTGCATCCTCATAATCAGGTATAGTCCAGTTATCAGCTATTGATGCAGGAGCCATCACAATATTTGGTTCATTTTGTATTGGGCGAATATTGAATTCTCCAAAATAGAAAATTGAGCAGAAAATTGGATTTAAAATTAGTAACACTCCAAATAATACTACAATTCCTCTCTTACAAAATTTCCCCATATTGATTTCCAACCTTATAGTTCTTGGAACTTAGTTCTTTTATGAACAGAACAAAAAGAAAAGTGTGTTCTTTTTCTTCAAGTAGGCTTTTTTTACTCACACCATTCCATCTCTTTGTCAACAAACATACTATTCTATCTCACGTCCACTTGTTTCCGATGTGTGTTGTATTGCTTTGGTCGGAAATCTACTTGGAGAGAATCAGGGCTTTCGAACAAAGCTGAGAAACTAAGACGATATTGGTGTTTTTGCTGGCCCCATCTGGATAGTGAAAGACGTCTTTCTACAACACCTTGCTCAATGAGTTCTTCCAAAATACCACATTCTTTGTAGATTTTTTTTTGCGAAACTCCACTCATCAGATGGATATTGTACTTATTTCTCCACCCCAGCTCTTGCTTATCTATTCTTGCTACTTTGTGTGTCTGAATGTCTTGAAATACCGCAAGTATGAGTGAGATAACGATTGCACCATGAATACTGGTTGTAGCTGCTATATTTCTTCCCTGCGAACATACGGATTCTGAATCCCCGATAAGTTCACTATTCGTCATTGGTTCAACTTCAGAGTAATACATCGATTTGACCTGCCTACGGCTCATTGAATATACAATGATCCTTCTACTGAGAGGTTCTCTTTGGAAGGGGCTCCCCCCTTACCTAACACGCTCAGTGTACGAGAACCATGATATTGTATATAGTGAGAAAAAAGGATAGGTCTTTTTTCTTCATGGGTTTGGAAATATTAGAGTGCTTTTTCCGTCAAATTGGGCGTTATGGTGGTCATAAATCAGTTTTCAAGCGTGGAGAAAAGTTATATTTCATGTTGGTCTTACGCCGGTGAATTAGATACTAAAGTTACAGATTCAGTTAGGATAATGTGATGAAAAGAAAGCTTATGCTTTTCTTCCGTATCTGTTTTTTCGTTAACTTATCAAATCACAACATGTGGCTATGGAGGACCTCTTGATGCATAAGAAAAGAATTACAATTTCACGTCTCACTTTTGTCTTGATAGTATCATTCCTTTTTGGATCGAGCAATCCATTTGATCTAGCTGCAGAGCCAAAAACTCCTATTCAAGGGGAAGCTATTGGATTGCTAGCCAGCGAGTAGCCCCAATTTTGTTCCATCCAAGACTGTTGCCACTTCATTATTACCTAGTCATCCTAGCTAAATCTATGAATAGATTTTCAATATTCACTCTGGATTTAGTAGATACTTCTTTGATGAATGTCATTTACATGAGCCCTACCAACATGAGTTCTACCACTGTTTGTATATTCTAATTGTCAGAATCGTATCACCATAGTTTTGTTCTATTTCTTCTTCAAGATAATAACAACAACAACCAGTACGCCAATCGCTCCACCACTCACGAGTAGAATCAGAGTTGCATCGAGATTTCCACTAGTTGTGGTTGTTGATGATGTTGTTTCAGTAGTGCCAGAACTTGTGGTTATGGTCGATGATGTTGTAGTAGTTGTCGTGATTGAAGTTGTAGTGGTTTCAGTAACAGTTACAATCACTGAATCACTTGCTGAATTTCCACCCATATCAAATATGACCAATGTATAATTGTAAATTCCTACGTCAAGTCCATCAATATTGAAAGTTATATTTGATTCAAACCAAGTTCCTGTATTATTTAGAACCGAATCTATATACAACTGGAAAGAATCGGGGCTACAATCTACTGGAAACCATACTAATTCATTTCCAGTTTTACCAGATTCATACTCCACATCAGGTAGACTATTGAGTATAGGTGGCGTAGTGTCAACAACTGTGACTAGTACGGTATCGCTTGATGTATTATTATAGGTGTCATTTACATGGAGTGTGTAGTTGAAAACACCAAACTCCAATCCATCAAGAGCTATTGAGATAGGACCTCCATTCCATTCACCTGAATCCAGTACGCCTTCATTTCTGAAAATGATGTAGGAATCCGGACTATAATCATGGGGATTCCAAGTGATCATATATTCTAGACTTCCAACTTCAAAGTCCACATCGTTTGGGTGATCAATAGTTGGGGGAAACTCTGTGATATAGTACTCCGCTGTTTGAGGATACCTGTCTTCAACACCCATATTTGTGTATGGACCTGTTCCGTCATAATCGCTCCAGAAATTACCAAGGTCTACAGAATCATCCCATATATTCAACGTTCCAGAATCAATAGCATTGTAATAACTTGGATTCACTCCATTGTACATAATGAGATTATAGTATAGTCTGCATCCAGTTCCACTGTCACGAATCCAAATCCCGTGATGAGTTTGATTTGAAACTTGATTACCGATTACTGTACAGTTATCTGAATAGTGCAGCTCGATGCCCACATCCATGTTTTTGTGAGCTGTATTTCTGATTAGAGTGCTATTATTAGAATAATAGACATAGTATCCATCTTCATTATCTTCAGCATAATTCTGCTCCAAATAGGTATCACTAGAAGATTCTACAAAAAATCCAAAGATATCATTGTGTTCTACATCATTTCCTCGGAGGAGGCACTCATCAGAGCTGAGAAGGTGGACTCCATTCTCTAAGTTAAGTGATACATTGTTGTCAATGAGTGAAACACCATCGGAGTGCCAGAGGTACATCCCTGAATCCCCGTTTTCTGAGGCTGTATTATCCGAGATGGTAGAACGGCCTGAATTCCATGCGGCCAAACCATGAATTCCGTTCATACTCATCGAGTTATTTTCTACTGCACAGCGTGGTGACCAGTAGAGAAAGAGTCCATGCCGCTGATTATCAAACGATCGACAGTTTTTCAGAATGGACCTCTGTGAGTAATCAAGCCTAAACCCGTCCGAGAGCGCACTTGCAGAGTGAGATCCAGTTGCCTTATTGTCCACAAGGACACAATCTTCGGACTCGTAGAGATAGAAACCTGAGCTGCAGAGATACGCTTCGTTCCCAGTCAGAATGCTCTCACCTGAGTGTATCAGCCAAAAACCGTATACGGTGTGATCATCAGCGATGTTATCTCTGAGTGTGCTTCGTATCGAATAATCAAGATAGAACCCGTAAGGCGAAAGGGTGGCCGTGTTGTTCTCCAAGAGGCAGTCTTCTGATTGCGACAAGGTGAAACTCGGGCCATCGTTATTTGAGGCAGTGCAGTTTCGAACTACACACTTCTGTGAAGAACTCAGCAAATAGGCTCGATGTTTATTCTGAATCCAACAGTCCTCGACCAGACCATTGGTGGTCTCATTGAATAGAATCCCGGTGCCAATCTTCGTACCAACTGATGAGATGAAGCATCCTCTAATCGTGAAATAATCGGTGGTGTTGTAGATGATGATACAGTCTTCATCACTCGTGATGTTGAGACCCTCAATCAAGTAGGGGTTTTCTGCAGATCCCTCTCCTGGCCATCCCTGAGTTTCAAAGTCATCGTCACTCTGGATTAGAATGGGACTACTTGGGGAGTATGCGGGAACGCGCACCTTAGCTTTGGGAGTTTGACGTAT
>Ga0307445_10002077_pt1 | contig 11122 bp, 12 predicted proteins | sample SalMarSW160330MG_FD_202147 | JGI IMG/M metagenome (GOLD analysis project Ga0307445, IMG submission 202147) | Salt marsh sediment microbial communities from the Plum Island Ecosystem LTER, Massachusetts, United States - SW1603-30 | ecosystem: Environmental > Aquatic > Marine > Intertidal zone >...
GAGCCCCTGTCGCTTGACGAGGCGTATCTCGACGTAACGGAGAATAAGATCGCGGAAGCTTCCGCAACCGTTATCGCCCGTGAGATCAAGCGGAAAATATTCGAGCGTACCGGGCTCACCGCTTCCGCCGGGGTGTCGTTCAACAAGTTTCTGGCGAAGGTCGCTTCAGACTTCCGGAAGCCGGACGGCATCACCGTGGTGACTCCCGAAACCGCCGCAGGTTTTATAGACGCGCTTCCCATCGGCAAATTTTACGGCATCGGCCGGGTCACCGAGAAGAGAATGAATGAGCTGGGCATCAAAACCGGCGCAGACCTCAAGAAGATTTCACGGGAAGACCTCGCCAGGCTTTTCGGCAAGGCCGGCGGCTATTATTATGACATCGCGCACGGCCTGGACGACCGCCCGGTCGAGCCGTATTACGTACGCAAATCCATAGGCAAGGAGACCACGCTGGAACATGACACGGACGACTGGAAATTCATGATTTCGATCCTGAAGTCCCTGTCCGGCCAGGTTGCCGCGTGCCTTGACGGGCTTCGGTCAAAGGGTAAAACCGTAACCCTTAAGATAAAATACGAGGATTTTACGGCCGTTACCAGAAGCATCACCACCGGCGATTATACAAACGATCCGGACATCATCCTCATGCATGCGGTAAATCTGCTGCATAAAACCGAAGCCGGGGAAAGGAAGGTGCGGCTTCTCGGCATTTCCCTGTCTGGTCTTGATACCACAGAGCTTGAATGTAAGGAACAGCAGCTTGTCTTTTCATTTACTTGAATAAGCGATTTTTTTTTAATGAAAAGCAGTCCTCTTCACTTGATGCGAGCGCTAAAGCGTGGCGCTCAGTCCGAACACCGTGTAGAGGGAGACGCCGAACGAAACCCTGTTATAGTCGTCAATCGCGAAGAACAGGCCGAATCTCACATAATCGGTGTTGAACATACCCGGATAGATATTGACCCTTATTTTGAAATTTTCTGTTCCGTTCAGGATGAGCGAGGCGAGCAGGTTCCCGTTACGGTCGTAGAAAATACCCCCGCTCGGCCTGAATTTTTTGATCGAATCCCTCAGGGTATCGTGGTTCGGGTCGAACCCCTTCACCACCGCCACCCCTGCGCTCAGAGTGACGAAATCGGACTCATTGACCTTGAAGCCGAAGCCCCCCAGATAGTGGTATCCCATGAGGATGAAAAAGCGGACCCGGTCCTTATAGATGAGCGGACGGAACACGTAATTGCAGGCGGCGTTGTAGACCCTTTTTTTCCGCACGTCGAACATCGGCTGGCCCATCCAGTTCCGCATCTGCAGGGTATCGTTAAAAAACCTCGCCACGTGATCGCTGAGAAACAGGAGCTTGCCCACCCAGTCGAAAAAGAGGAGATCCGCGATATGATCGTGAGGCGTTAGATTCTTGTTTGAATTTTCAAGCGCCTCGTTGCTGAAGTGGGCGGCATAGCAGGTGACGAGCGAAAAAAGGTAGGGGAGGGGCACGTGGTTGTACCGGTACCATTCGGCGATCATGCGAAAATCGTACCCGCCTCCGATGATGTGCAGGGTATAGTTCGGGATCGCCCTGGTCGAGGTCCACTCGTCGATGAGAAGCTTCCTGAGTCCCCCTCCCTCCTGTATCGACCGGGGGAGGTGGATGAGTATGTCGGCGATCCTCCCGTACCTCTTGAAGTATCCGGCCTGCTTGAATGCAGTCGGCACCTGGGCGCTGTCGAAAGCGGAATTAAAATAAAAATTAAGCGGAAGCAGAAAATTTGAGGGGGTCCTTTTTTCGGGCGTGTAGATTATGTATGGGTGACCTCCGTCTTCTTTTGGGTTGGCGTCATCGTTTACGCCGTCGTCCGCCTTCGAAACGGATGCCGCGCATATAAGTGCCATGCAGGCAAATGATATGAGTGCCGGTCGCGTGAACATGCGTGAAGTCATAACCTGTCCGGATTAAAATTCAAGGGTATGAACCGCCCGTGGGAACGGGATGACGTCCCTGATGTTCTGCATCCCGGTGACGAATTGCACCATTCGTTCGAAGCCGAGCCCGAAGCCCGAATGAGGGACGGTGCCGAAGCGGCGCAGGTCGAGGTACCACCAGTAGTCGTCCGGGTTGAGCCCGCATTCGACGATTCTGTCCGAAAGCTTCGCAAAGTCCGACTCGCGCTCGCTCCCGCCGACGATCTCACCCAGCCGGGGCACCAGGATATCCATCGCCCGCACGGTTTTATCGTCCGCGTTGACCTTCATGTAAAAGGCCTTGATCTCCTTCGGGTAGTCGGTTACGATCACCGGAGCCGCGTATATTTTTTCGGTCAGGAATTTTTCATGCTCGCTCTGCAGATCGGTGCCCCACGCCGGGGGAAATTCAAACTTGGCCTTTGATCCGAGGAGCTGCTCGATGGCCCGCGCGTATGATATTCTCTGAAAACTGCTTTGAATTATATTCCCGAGGTTTTCAATGAGTCCCGGGCTGACCCTCTCGTTGAAAAAATCCATGTCATTGGGGCAGTTGTCCAGAAGATATCGGAAAATGTACTTGAGGAACTCTTCCGCGACATCCATGTTTCCTTGGATGTCGCAGAATGCCATCTCAGGCTCGACCATCCAGAATTCGGCGAGGTGCCGCGAGGTATTTGAGTTTTCCGCCCTGAAGGTGGGTCCGAAGGTATACACCTTCTTCAGGGCGCACGCGTACGCCTCTCCCTCAAGCTGCCCGCTGACGGTGAGAAGGGCCCTCTTCCCGAAAAAATCCTGCGAAAAATCGACCCGGCCCTCCTGAAGGGGTACCCGGTCGAGGGGTAGGGTGGTCACCTGGAACATCTCGCCCGCGCCCTCGCAATCGCTGCCGGTTATGATCGGGGTGTGCACGTACACGAAGCCCCGTTCCTGGAAGTAGCGGTGGATCGCAAAGCTGAGCGCACTCCGCACCCGAGCCACTGCGCCGAAAGAATTAGTCCTGGGCCTGAGGTGCGCGATTTCGCGCAGAAACTCGAGAGTATGCCTTTTTTTTTGCAGCGCGTAGTCCTCTGGCGGCGCGTCGCCCAGGATGACGATCTTCCTCGCCTTCAGCTCCACGCGCTGGCCCGTGCCCTGGGATGGGGTGAGGGTCCCCTCGACCTCAATGCTGCAGCCCGTGTGCAGATCCTTTATCATCGAGTCGTAGCCGGCGTAATTTTTCTCGACCACGACCTGGAGGCTGCGGATCGATGAGCCGTCGTTCAGCTCGAGAAACGTGACCTCCTTGGATTCCCTCTTGGTCCGGATCCATCCCTCGGCAACGATTTCAGAGCCGTCTCCCGGCATCGTGAGAATGTTTTTTATGTCCGGCTTCCACATTGTGTTACACCTTGATCGTTCGTTTGCAACAGCCCGGGGTCGGGGACGAGTGACGGCGGTGGTGTCGCCAACGCCTCCGCGAATCGCTCAGTAAATTGGAATTATATACATTCAATGTCAAATATAATTTACACGATCCCAATGAGCGGGTATTAGGGAGTGAATTATTTTTTGGGTTACACCTGAGTAATGAAGAATGTTGCCCGGGTCCTTCTTTTGAAGGCAGAGGGTTTATAAGAACTAATTTACAAGTACGTAACATTGGGAAACAAATTTTAGTATAATTTCGGGAGCCCGCGGTTTATGGTTCGTACAGGCAAACGTGGATAATGCTTATCATTTTGAGATTGAGACGGGAATAAGCATTTTTGGTCTCTTTAAAAGGAGATTGCATATGTATTCCAACAGGCTGTTAATCGAAAACCTCGACTCATTAACGACCGAGAATACGATTGAAACCCTGTTTTCCATGTATGGAGACGTCGGCAAGGTCAAGGTGAGGCGCGAGCGGGGCATGGGATTCGTCGAAATGACCTCGATTTCAGAAGCCAGGCGCGTGTGCGCGCACCTTGACGGATTTGTTCTGTGGGGCAGAACGATGAAGATCCAGAACATGGAAGATACCCTGCGGAACCGGTTTGTTTACCTGTTCGACAGGTTTTTGAGATAAGCGGCGCACTGGAATAGTCAGAAATCAGTGGACTTATCTGATGCGACGAAGGCAATAATATTCGAATTTTTTTGTGAAACTTGATGCCAAGGAGGAATGGCGCTTTCGCATAAAAAAAGGCATACTGAAGGTTATTTACTTGAATTTTTCAGATAGTCGGGTTACATTAATGATACGTTCAATAGAGGAGGTCAAAACGCATGGCCATACCCAAAATAACTCCCGATATGCTCCCCAAGGGAACATTGGATAATTATGTCAATAAAACCAACGCGACTCAAACGAACACGGTGCAGAATAAAACTCCGGTGGAAAGGGCTAATGTAGAGAATAAGGGGATCAAGATAGACACAAGGGCCTGAACGTAACGTCTCAGTCGCACGCGCGCGCACCAACATACCTCATCAAAGAACCAGTGATTGCGGTGGCATCGGCGGGAAGAATTGTATATATTTCATTGATTTTAGCATTTTTAAGCGTGAGCTCATGCACTTCACTGCAGCAGCGGCTTTCCCTCAAAAAATGCACATTCGCTCTCACCCGCGTGGATATCGGTGGGTTCACCCTTTCGGATTTGACCCTCGAGCTTTATATCGCCGTGACGAATCCCAACCCCATCGATGTTTCCATCGACCGGATGGATCTGGACTTTTATATAGAAGACCAGAAAACCTTAAAGGTGACCCTGAAGCCGGTTATGATCCAAACACATAAAACCAGGACCGTGGACGCCTCCCTCATCATTCCCTATGAGACTTTGGGGATGCCGCTGATTCATGGAATAAAAGAAGGGAGGGATATTAAATACAGGCTTTCCGGAACGGTCAGCATGGACACGGCCATCGGAGCGATTTCATTCCCTGTAACGATATTGCAAAATTAATCGTTCATATGGTTACTCGTTGACGAGATAGGCGGGCTTGTCGCCGTTCAGGACGGAAATGACGTTGGTGATGGCCATCGACATGATGCGGAACTGCGACTCCCGTGTCGCACCCGCGATATGCGGGGTAAGGATAACGACGTCAGGCTCGAGAGAGAGGAGGGGGTTTTTTATGCCGAGAGGCTCTTCGGCAAACACGTCGAGCACGGCGCCCGCGATCCTCTTTTCCTCAAGTGCCCGAACGAGGGCCGGCTCGTCGATCACCTCCCCCCGAGCGACGTTGATGATGACCGCGGTCGCTTTCATGCGGGAAAGCTCCTTTTCGCCGATCATACCCTTCGTCAGGTTTGTAAGCGGGCAGTGCAGGCTTGCAATATCCGAGACCGCGATCAGCTCTTCCATTTCGCAAAACGACGTGCGGTATTTTTTCTCTTCATCCGAAGACAGCTTTACTATGTCATAGTATTTGATCTGTACGCCGAACGGCGCAAGGCGCTCCGCTACCGCCTTCCCGATCCTTCCCATTCCGATGATGCCCCAGATCTTGCCCGAAAGGTCGCCCGATCCGACGTCGATCTGCCTCCATTCGCCTGCGGACGTGGTGCGGTGTGCCATCATCAGCTTTTTCTGCATGCAGAGACCTGCCATGACCGTGTATTCGGCGACGCTGATCGTATTGGCGCCGGCGGTATTGGCCACGGGAATGCCCGCTTCTGAGCAGGCCTCTATATTGATGTGCTGGTACCCCACGCTCGGCTGCTGGATCAGCTTCACGCTCCGGGCGGCCATGGCGATGTCGCGCGTGATCTTCCTGTTGAAGGTATAGTCGCCGATGATGATCGCCGCGTCCTTAACCAGTTCGATGATCTCCGCATCGTCGAGCCTGTTTGCGTTGATTATCGCTAAGTCAGCGGGCATAGGGCGGCCCGTACCCTTGAGCAACGACATGAGGAGATCGGGATTGAGGGGTGACATTGAAATTATTTTTGTGCTCATATTATTATTCCTTATGTAGTGTCATATCGTGCGATTGTTATCTCAACGGGTAATCCATATTTCACAATGCATGTGAGGCAGCCGGCGGGAAGCTGGACGCCGGTCACGATCCGCGATATGTATGGAATTGATATGCAGACATTTTTTTAATTTGCAAGTTTTTTATCGCAGCGCGCCCGAAAATTCCGTCCCGCGCTCCGGGGATGAGGCGCGCAAAAGGAGACGGCGGCCAGGGAATTATGAGGAAAAATTTTGCTTGTCTTTTATTTAAAACAATCCAATGTAAATCCGGCAGTTTTTCGATGTGCGCCGTATCCTGATTTCGGAAGCCGTTTCCTGCATGGAGTGCCCGTCTGAATCAGGATCTCGTCACGGCCGCGGCATGGCCGGTCGGACATTAATGTCGCATTTTTTTGACGATTTCCAAGAATTCATATATAATGGCGGTATTGCAGCAAGTCAATTGATGGAGGGTGAAGAAGATGGATATCTCCGTACCGGAAGGATATTATTATTCCAACGAGCATGAGTGGGCCAAGGTGGAGGGCGGAACGGCCAGGATGGGGATCACCGACTACGCCCAACAGAAGCTGGGGGACATCACCTATGTGGAGCCCCCCGAAATCGGGAAGGAGGTGGCGCAGTTTGAATTGCTGACCGGCATCGAATCGGTCAAGGCGGCGAGCGACATATACGCGCCCCTTTCGGGCAGGATAACCGCATTCAACGACTCGCTCGAGCAGTCGCCCGAGATCATCAACAAGTCCCCCTACGAGGACGGATGGATCGTCGAAATCGAGCTTTCGGACCCGAAAGAGGTCAAGAACCTCATGAACGCCAAGGGCTACAAAGAATACGCCGACGGTCTGGAATAGGCGTGCCGGAGTTTACGCTTCATACCGACGCGGACGCGGCACACAAGCCCTGCGAATGCTCTCCCAGCCGGACGGCGACGACACCGCGGCGAAGGAGCTGAGACTGACATGCCGTCGATAGAAGCCCTTCTCATTCCCTACGCGCGTCTCTCCGGATACGAAAACATGGCGGTAGACGAGTACCTCATACGCCTGCATGAGTCCGCGGGCGCGCCGCTGTTCAGGGTGTACGGGTGGGGGAAGCCCGCGATATCACTGGGGAGATACCAGAAGCCCGATTGCCTCGACCTGGAGGCATGCGCAAGGGACGGCGTCGAGGTCGTAAGGAGAATCACCGGGGGCGGCGCCATATTCCACGACGATGAGGTGACCTACTCATTCGTCTGCTCGGACGAGTTCGCCGGTTTGAGGAATCTGCCGGTCACCCGGTCTTACGAAAAGCTGAACGGATTTGTCATCGACCTGTACCGGGGATACGGCCTTACTGCGCATTTTGCAAAGGACGCGGCTACGCGGTCAATGCCGGACACATCCGCGCCGTTCTGCTTTTCCGGGAGGCAGGAATACGACATTTTCATTAATGGCATGAAAATCGGAGGCAACGCCCAGAGAAGAGCAAAGGGGGTCGTGTTCCAGCACGGAAGCATACCCCTGACCATACGCATCGATTCGGTCCGAAGATATTTCAGCTTTCCGATCGAACCGGGGGAATTCACCTCGTTGAGCCTGGCCCTCGGCAGGGAGGCGGACGTGCATGAGGTCGTCCGTCGCCTCGAGGATTCGTTTAAAGCCATGCTCGGCGTCGAATTGGCTGCGTTTGACGGGGACCCCTTAAATGATGCGGCGCTGCGCCGCATTCTGGAGCATAAGTATCGCTGCGATAGCTGGAACCTGGAGGCGAGGACCGTACATGATGAAATTGCAGCCTGCTGACGGAAGCAAGAAAAAGATAGATTACCGCGCCATGCACGAAACCGAATCGCTGCTCAGGGGACTCGGACTTCACACCGTGTGCGTCCAGGCCAGGTGCCCCAACATATCCGAGTGCTTCCACCGGAAGACCGCGACGTTCCTCATCCTTGGGGAGATATGCACCAGGGGCTGCGGATTCTGCGGGGTAGGGCGGGGCGCACCCCGTCCGGTCGATCCGGGCGAGCCGGGCAGGGTCGCCGAGGCGGTGATAAGGATGGGCCTGCGGCACGCGGTCATCACCTCGGTCACCCGCGACGACCTCCCGGACGGGGGCGCCGGGATCTTCGCGGACTGCATCCGCGCATTGAGGAAGCGAGACGCCTCGCTGAAGATAGAGGTCCTCGTTCCTGACTTCGGGGGGGACGAGTTATGCGTATGCACGGTCACCTCGGCCGGTCCGGACATATTCGGGCATAATATCGAAACCGTGCCCTCGCTCTACGGGTCCGCAAGGGACGGGGATTACGGCCGCAGCATCAGGGTGCTGTCATACGCGAAAGCCTGCTCACGCGGTCTGCGGACTAAATCGGGCCTTCTTGTCGGCTTGGGGGAGACCGCATCGGAGCTTGAGGCAGTGTTCCGCGATCTGAGGGGGGCGGGGTGCGATTACCTCAGCATCGGCCAGTATCTGCGGCCCGGGAAGGTGAATCTTCCCGTTGCCTCGCGCCTTCCTACTGAAGCGTTCGAGTGCTATAAAATCAGGGCGCTTGAGGCCGGGTTTCTCCATGTGGAGAGCGGACCGTACGTGCGGAGCTCTTACTGTGCCGATCGGTATGAATAGGCTCAGCGGACCAGCCCGCTTGACAAAAATTCTTCGTAAGTTAGCCGCCATGTGCTCCAGTCGTGGCCCCCGGGCGCGCGGAAGACCCTGTTTTCCGGCAGTATGTCCGCAAGGAGCCGGTTCGCCTTTACGTACCGGTCGGAATCCCCGAAGCCGATCGCCAGAACGGGAAGCCGGTCCGGCGCGTTGATGTACCGCTTGAGCCATAGCCACTGCCCGCGCTGGTAGTCGCCTGCGCGGAGCGGAAGGGCCGGACTCCATTTTTTCAGTCCTCCTGCCGCATCGATCTCATCTATCACCGGTTTGTCCCCGAGAAACGGGGAGAGAAGGAGGGCCCCCTGTATCGTGCCCGGATGCTCCTTCGCGTACCAGAGGGCACCGCTCCCCCCCATGGAAATTCCGATGAGCCAAATTTTTTTGTATCCCGCCCTGCGTGCGGGCTCGATCACGTCACTGAGGAGCCGCTCGGGCAGCATCCTTTTTATATAATAGCCGAGCCCCGCATCGACCGCGACCGAGTCTATCCGTGGATGGTATCGCCCCAGCATTTCGATGAAATGCTCCCTTACGAAATCCTGCGGCGAGCTCAGGTGGCCGGGGAGAAACACGAACAGGGTGTCGCGGTCCGCTCGCCTTCCTTCCTGAAAGTAGTCGGCGCGGAGGGGCACGGGGGTTTTATACAAAACGGCGCATGAGATGCAGAAGAGGCAGAATAGCAGAATGGATGAAATTGTTTTCATGATCGCTCCTCAGAAGCCCTCGTACGCATTATTTGTTTTTTTTCTTTTCTCCTCCTCTTTGAGGTTCCTCTCGTGGGTTTCCTTGAGCTTCTTGAGGTGCAGGTCGACATAATTCACATGGATGACGCATGGTATGAATTTCCGGTTTCTGCAGTAGTAGCTCTCCCACAGGGCTATGGAGTATTGCTTTTCGATCAGCCAGCGTCCCATCAGATACAGCTTGTCCCCCTCGTTCCATTCCTCGGTCGTATAATCGTTAGGCTGACCGTATTTATCGACAAGCCGCTTTCTCACCTCGGCGATATCCACGTATTTGAGCTGGACATTTATTTTATACAGCCGTTGATTTTGATCAAATGAAAATCTCGTCCGTATCATGTCCCCTAGATTCATCAAAATGTCACCATTGATGAAATACTTTACCGCGTTCCCCCCGTAGTGTTTCACGATGATATGCTTGATCTCGTCCCTGTCGAGGCCCAGGTTGAAATCCCTGTACCCGATCCGCAGCTCGTAGGGACGGATATCCAGTGGAACAAAAAGCAACAGTGCGGCGAGCCCGGCGCAGGTTATGTTCACAATGACCCTCCTTGATAGATACATCGATTATTTTTTTCCTTTTTCCATGGAAGAGATCAGCTTCGCTGTTTTTTTCAATATCAGCTCGGCCGTTTCCGGCGTTCGCCTTCCGAGCCCGCATGAAGAAGACACGTCCGCTTTCCGGCCGAGAAAGCTTTCAAGGACCGATAAAATCTCCGCGTGCTCTTTATCGCCGAGCTCTTCGTGGACGAATCCCGCGATGAACCTCGTTTTTTTTGGAAGATCAAGCTTTCCCATCGGCTTGTAAAAACGCGGAGCCGTGCTGGGTGGTATGTCCGCCATGGCGAGCGGATAGTGGATGAACTCAAGCGCCCGGCCCCGCGGCCATTGCTTTACCAGCTCATTCGAGAACGCGACCAGTGGTGCGGCGCTCCGGATTCTGCTGAAGGGCTTGTTGTTCAGATCGCCGAGACAGAGGTGTACCCCCATCGCCGCGTCCCTGTCTATTTTTTTTACCAGGGATATGATGCTCTTCACCGCCTGCCTTACGGCCAACGGCCTTAGGACCGCCGGCAGCTTGAGTGAAAGGCCGAGCTCGACCGGAACCTCGATCTGAAACAGCACGTCGTCACCGGCTATTTCATGCATGGCATTGACCTCGTAGGCAAGACGGTCTTCAAAAGCCTTGCGCGCCCTGAAGCCGTTGATGAACCCGAGGCTGAACAATGACAAGTCAAGGGCCCCGGGTATGCCGAACTGGAATCTGAGGTTTTTCAGCCTGTGCTTTTTTTTGAGTGATTGGAAGATTTTGTAGTTTTTCTTGAAATATTCAGGATATCCGAAGTCAAGATACCGGTGAAGCTCGGAAATAGGAACGTTCAACCGGTAGCGGAGTCCGGACCGGTAGTCCGCCCACAAACCCAGCCTCCTTTCAAATGCAGGTTTTTTGACCAGGCTGAACGCGGGAGTTTCTCCCAGGCCTTCGACCACCCATTGAATCCAACCCAATCGCTCACCGAGCTTGTGGCGTCGCGATTTTTTGCCGATCTCCCCGTCCGGCAGGGACCTCAAGCCGTTTGAAAGGTACTTTATCGCCTTGGTCATTGCCGTTCTTTCATCTTTAAAAGGAATGCTTCCCACCAGGTGCGCGTTCCGTTGTTTCATTATTTTGTTTCCTCCTGGTAATTAAAATTATGTGGTTGGATCATTTTTCCGCTGATACCTGTCTCGTTTAATGCTTCATTATTTGTTTTAAAACTGATGCTTGTTCATTATAGTTATACTTGAACAAAATTATATTTATATATATTTTTTTCTTTTTGA
>Ga0307445_10002082_pt1 | contig 11111 bp, 10 predicted proteins | sample SalMarSW160330MG_FD_202147 | JGI IMG/M metagenome (GOLD analysis project Ga0307445, IMG submission 202147) | Salt marsh sediment microbial communities from the Plum Island Ecosystem LTER, Massachusetts, United States - SW1603-30 | ecosystem: Environmental > Aquatic > Marine > Intertidal zone >...
AGACGAAGGATATCCACCTCACCACCAAGTTTTTCATAGAGCTTGTTTAGCCGCTGGTTCACGTCAACTGATTCTAAAATCTCCTGCTTATCGGAGACCCTCAGCGCTAAATGGCCGGCTATAGTATCAGCTAAACGTCCCGGGTCTTCTATGGAGGTCACTGCCGAAACTATTTCTTTCCCGATTTTGTTATTATATTTAGCATATTCTTCAAAGCTGCTGTTAATAGAGCGCACTAATGCCTCGATTTCAGGAGTGGAAGCAATAGAATCCTGGCATTTGCTGACCTCCACCATGAAAAAGCCCTGCTTGTCCATGAAATTTTCTATCATGCCCCGTTCTTTACCTTCAATAAGGGCTTTTACTGTCCCGTCAGGGAGTTACCAAAGAAAAAGATATCCTTTGGAGATGGATCATCCACTTTGGCATCTGCTTGAGCTGACAGAAAGATCTGTTTGTCATGAGACAAAGCATGTTCAAGGGCCTTTATAGACTTCTCTCGCCCTACAAATAGAGGTACAACCACGTTTGGAAAGACAACCACATCTCTCAACGGCAAAAGTGGGTAAAAATGTCTTTCATCAGTAGCAATATCACTAAAATCTTCTTTAAGAGAATTTAACATAGTATCATCCAAATTTGGCCTCATTTTCATAAAGCAAAAGAGGCGATTCACCTTTCGTAACAACTTCTTCATTTATTATACATTCGCTGATTTCGGGAAGAGACGGTATATCATACATTATATCCAACATGGCCGTTTCGAGGATTGCCCTTAGACCTCGAGCGCCGGATTTTCGCTTGATGGCATCTTTGGCAATGGCCAATAAAACTTCATCAGTAAATCTTAGTTTAACATTTTCTAACTCAAACAGCTTCTTGTACTGTTTGATAAGCGCATTTTTAGGCTCCTTCAAAATCCTTACCAGAGCGTCTAAGCTTAGCTCGTTTAGTGTAGTGGTGATAGGGATTCTTCCGACAAATTCAGGTATAAGGCCAAATTTCACAAGATCTTCGGGCTGAACTTGCGCCATTATTTCATTGATCTCTATATCCCCCTGCCCTTTTATGTCGGCCTCAAATCCGATCAATTTACTTCCGAGACGATTACTGATGATCTTGTCTAAGCCATTAAAAGTGCCGCCGCAAATAAAGAGGATATTGCGCGTGTCAATCCTTACAAAATCCTGCTGCGGGTGTTTTCTGCCACCCTTGGGAGGAACATTGGCCAAGGTCCCTTCAATAATTTTCAACAGGGCCTGCTGGACCCCCTCTCCTGAGACATCGCGTGTAATAGACGGGCTGTCAGATTTTCTTGCGATCTTATCAATTTCGTCAATGTACACGATGCCTTTGCATGCGGCTTCCACATCGTAGTCGGCGAACTGCACGAGATGCAGGATGATATTCTCAACGTCTTCGCCCACATAACCAGCTTCTGTCAATGTGGTAGCGTCAGCAATAGTGAACGGAACTTTCAATATCTTGGCTAAAGTCCGTGCTAAGAGCGTTTTGCCTGAACCGGTGGGGCCAACCAGGAGGATATTGCTTTTCTCGATCTCAACTTCCTCCATATCGACCTTGGTGCTTATCCGTTTGTAATGGTTATGAACGGCCACTGAAAGGACCTTTTTTGCCCTTTCCTGCTCTATAACATACTGGTCAAGAGTCTCCTTTATCTCGGAAGGCTTCAGGAGTTGATTATCACCTTCTTCGCCTTCCTGGCTATACTCTTCGTCAATAATCTCGTTACACAACTGAATACATTCGTCGCAAATATAGACCGAAGGACCTGCAATGAGTTTTCTTACCTCATCCTGACTCTTTCCGCAAAAAGAACAGAGCAGGTCGTCATTAGAAACGTCATTTTTGCCCATAATTTATTACCTTAGCCCGTAGCAATATTAAGATAAGTGTAAAGTGCCTAAAGTTGTTGAATTATACCAAATTTAAACTTGAAACTTTAGTCCATTTTTAACTTTGTCGGCTTATTGAGGGTTATTTTTTCTTGGCAAGCTGTTCTTGCATCTCCCGCTTGCTGATGACCTTATCTATAATCCCATACTCTTTGGCCTCTTCGCTGCTCATAAAGTAGTCTCGCTCGGTGTCTTTACGGATTTTTTTAATATCCTGGCCAGTATGTTTCGCTAAGATCTCGTTAAGCTCATCCCTCATCTTTAATATTTCCCGCGCGTGGATGTCAATGTCAGTAGCCTGCCCCTGAGCGCCGCCCAACGGCTGGTGTATCATAACTCTGCCATGGGGAAGGGCGTAACGTTTGCCTTTTGTCCCGGCTGCTAAAAGGAGCGCTGCCATGCTCGTGGTTTGCCCCATACATATTGTGGCAATATCAGGCTTTATGTACTGCATAGTATCGTAAATGGCCAAACCGGCAGTGACAGACCCTCCTGGAGAATTAATATAGACATTAATATCCTTGTCCGGATCTTCAGACTCCAAAAAGAGCATCTGGGCGATGATTGTATTGGCCATACTGTCAACTACCTGCTCCCCCATAAATATTATGCGATCCTTCAGAAGCCTCGAATAAATGTCATACGCCCTCTCCCCGCGGCTTGACTGTTCTATAACCATTGGTATTAGCATAAATCTATTTGTCCTCCTGTTCAAGGCCCACGCCCTGGCTGAGCGCATCTCTCTCCACCTCTGAAATATTAGCATGATCAACAAGATAGTTCAATGTTTTTTCCTTCAGCATTTCTTCCTTCAGGGAATCCACCTGGTCTCTTGCCTCATAATATTTTTTAACGGTTTCAGAATCTTGCCCCATGCTTTCTGCCAACTTTCCGTACCCTTCCTCAAGATCATCATCGTCTACATTGATCTGGTCCTGTTTGGCTATCCGGTCTAATATAAGCATTTCTCTGACCCGTTTTTCTGAAGCAGGCCTGAATTCTTTTTTTAATCCTGCCTCAGAAATGCCCGCCTTTTCCAAGCTTGATCCGCTTCTTTCCAGGTTATCCTTAAGTCTTCTGAAGGAAAAATCAATCTCCGCGTCTATCAAGACCTCGGGCAGTTCGAAATCAATACCCTCGGAGATCTTTTCAAGCAACCTCTGTTTTAGTTCTCCATCGATCCTCTTCTCTTCCTGGGAAGTAATGGCCTTTTTTAGCTCATTCTTGAGGCTGTCCAGGTCTTTCAGATCTGCCCCGAGATTACTGGCAAATTCATCATTCAATTCCGGAAGCACCAATTCTTTGATATCGACTATCTTGATCTTGAAATTAACGCTCTTCCCTGCAAGTCCTGTGTGATAGAAATCCTTCTCAAAATCTATACCAACCGCTGTTTTATCCTCTTTCTTAAGCCCGATCAGGGCCTCATCAAATTTGGGATGAAAGTCATTTTTTCCCACCTTAACAAGGAGGTTTGAGGACTTAACATCTTCCAGGGGCTGGTCATCCTCAAATCCTTCGTAGTCAACAATAACAAAATCCCCATCCGTGATTAGTCTCTCTTCTTCGATGGAGACCATCTTTCCGTTGGCTTCCCTTATCTCTTCCAGCCGTTTTTGGACATCCTCCTCGCTAATCGAGAGCATCTCTTTTTCCACATCCAGACCGAGATACTCCTTAACTTCAAACTCGGGTCGGATATCCATGATGGCAGAGTAGTTAAAATCCTGTCCCTGTTTCAAGGCCTCTTTTTCGAGTATCGGCTGACCAAGGGGAAAGGTCTTTACCTCATCAACTGCCTTTGGAAAAGACTCGCTAATCAGTTCTCTTGTCACATCATCTATTACCTGATTGCCAAAATAGGTTTCAAGGATCTTCCTCGGCACCTTTCCCGGCCTGAATCCAGGGATCTTGGCCCTCTTCCTGATTTCTCCGTATGCTTGATTCAGCCTCATATCCACTTCCTTCGAGTCTATCTCAATCAACAGTTTTTTTTTGACAGGGCTGATATCTTCCAAAGTTGTTTTCATATTTTCCTCATTATTTCCTAATTCGGATTCTGCGGCAAAAATATTCCCTCTTGCAGCGAGAGTTTCGTAGCAGAGGGAGTGTTAAATAGCCGAGGTGCCATAAAATAAGAATGATTTTGTCAGTTTCAAGTCATTATGCACTGTTGTTTTTCTGCCCCGGGGTATGCCGTGGTCGTTTAAGAGAAATGTGGTGCGAGAGAGGGGACTCGAACCCCTACGGGATATCCCACTGGATCCTAAATCCAGCGCGTCTACCAGTTCCGCCACTCTCGCAAAGCTTATGTTTATCTAATTTCTTTCGATAATCATGGAACAATTATGCTTAAATGTCAACCTTACAGGAAAAGGTTTTCCATAAAGGTCAAAATCAGACAAATTATACCTAAAATAGAAACAAGAAAGAATAATCTGGCCAAAACTTTCTTTCTCAGCGGACCCCTATGATCTCAGCTATAAATATACCCTCTCTTTGATCCACACAGCCTTAAACTCAACATTGTCCATACCGGCGGTTTTTGATCGTTTTCCTGTTGCGTTTCTTATGAAAATGTCATAAACGAATATTGATCAAGTGCCCGGTAAATGGATGACCCTCTCACGGGTCACAGGATCTACAAGTTCTCCGAAGCGTAGGCTCTCTACGAGCCGGCGGCCGGAGGCCAGTTAGTGCTCGAACGAAAACTGTCTTTTTTGCTCCCGCCTCGGAGGGACGTCAGATAAAAATTTTAACCCGCCTGAGGCGGATTAATCCGCAAAATACTCAATCTATTCCTGCGGTTAAAATTTTAATCTTCCTTGACCTTGACAAAAAATCCTAGTTTTCGTTCAGACACCAGTTAGGGAAGGGAGGTGAAGTAACCTAAATTATAGCTTAATTGGTGTGTTAGTCTCTTGAGTAATTTTGGTCCTACTATTTAGCAAGGAGGATGCTACGATGAAGAAAAAAATCTTTTTGTTTTTCCTGGTTGCCGTTATTGGAATCGCCTTTATGACCGTGGGCGCATACAAAGCTCAAGCCCAACCCATAAAGCTTACCTACAGCAATTTTTTCCCACCAACCCACATACAGAGCAAATTGGCAGAGGCCTGGTGTAAAGAGGTCGAGAAGCGGACCCAGGGTAAGGTCAAGGTGGAATACTACCCGGGGGGAACTCTTACCAAAGCTAAACAGTGCTACGATGGCGTCGTAACTGGGCAATCCGATATCGGTTTTTCAGTTTTGGCCTACACCCGCGGCCGGTTCCCGGTCATGTCGGCCGTTGATCTCCCTTTAGGTTATACCAGTGGAAAGGCCGCCACCGAGGTGGTAAACAAGGTCTATGCGAAATTCCAGCCTAAAGAACTCAAGGACACCGAGGTCATGTATCTTCATGCCCATGGACCCGGACTTATTCACACAAAAGGAAAGGCAGTTAGAAAACTGGAAGATATGAAAGGCCTGAAGCTCAGGGGCCATGGAACCAGTGCCAAGGTCGTAAAGGCATTAGGCGGCACACCGGTCCCCAAACCAATGCCCGAGACTTATCAGATGATTCAGAAAGGCGTGGTAGACGGCGGTGTTTTTCCGTTTGAGGCCGATAAGGGCTGGAGATTGGGAGAAGTGACCGATTATATCACCGCCGATTTCCCCGCAGCCTATACAACCTCCTTCTTTGTGGTCATGAACAAGGATAAATGGAATTCGCTGCCAACAGGTATAAAGCAGATCATCACCGGGATTAATAAGGAATGGGTCAAAAAGCATGGCGAGGCCTGGGATAGCAGCGACATGGTAGGGATTCGCTATTTTCTCAACCAGGGAGGCCAGATTATCGGTCTTGACGAAAAGGAAGGCCTGCGATGGAAAAAGGCCGTCGCACCCATCGCTGAAGAGTATATCAAGGAACTCAACAAGAAGGGTTTTAATGGCGATGAAATCGTTGGTTTCACCATCCAGACCCTGGCGAAATCAGGCAAGTAGCTGTCAGTAATGGGGGTCGGTCTTTATAAGGGTGATCGACCCTCCTGTCATGACGGGTCTCTTGGTTGGCCTCATTTCAACTTTTTACCCGCAAGGGCCTAAAAAGAGACGCTTGGGAACCCTTTGATCATGCGCACATTTTGGAAAATTATTGACTGGATTCTGGACAAGCTCAAGATAATCGGCGCCATCTGTCTGGTGGGGATGACATTTTTGACCTGTGCGGATGTGGTGGGCCGGTTTTTTCGACATCCCATCTTCGGCTCGGTCGAGATTGTGGGATTCATGGCGACCCTTGCGGTCGCCATGGCATTGCCTTACACACAACAGCTCAAGGGTCATATCGGGGTAGAGATACTGGTGAGGATCTTTTCAGAAAAGACGCAAACCATTATCGACCTATGCACCAGTTTTCTAAGTTTCGGCCTCTTTCTACTTACGACCTGGCGAATGACCATCTATGCCCACGAAATGCATGAGTCCGGTGAAGTCTCAATGAATCTGGAATTGCCGGAATACTATATCATTTATGTGACTGCCTTCTGTTTTGTCATATTCTCACTCATTATTCTGCAGGATATTATCCAGAATATCAGCAAATTGAGACACTCATGAATCCTACCCTGATCGGTATAATCGGAATCGTGGTAATGGTCATTATTTTCATGTCCAGGATGCCCGTGGCCTTTGTCATGGCAATGATAGGCTACTTGGGCTTTAGCATCATGATTTCCGAACAAGGGGCGCTCTCCCTTCTTTCCAGGACGATTTATGATGTTTTCTCATCTTACGGCCTGACAACCATCCCGCTCTTTATCCTCATGGGCCAGCTCGCATTTAACTGTGGCATAAGCCGCCGGCTATATGACACGGGCTATAAATTTTTGGGGAGCACCCCCGGCGGTCTTGCAATGGCCACTGTGACCGCCTGTACGGCCTTCGGTGCCGTGTGCGGATCGAGCCCCGCAACGGCCGCCACCATGGCAACGGTGGGGCTGCCCGAGATGAAACGCTATAAATACGCCGATGAATTGGCAACCGGCGCAGTGGCATCGGGAGGGGGCTTAGGCATGATCATGCCTCCCAGCATCGTGCTGATCGTATATGGGATACTGACGGAACAGTCCATCGGAGCACTGTTTGTTGCGGGGATCCTCCCCGCCATTCTGGTCACGATCCTGTTCATCATTTCCATATACATCAGGTGCCGACTGAATCCGGAACAGGGTCCTGCCGGAGAGAAATTTACCTGGAACCAGAAAATAAAGTCGCTCTTAGGTATGGGCGAGACCTTGGCCGTCTTCGTCCTGGTCATGGGAGGTCTTTTCATCGGGCTGTTTACGCCCACAGAAGCGGCAGCCGTAGGGGCCTTCGGCGTTTTGGCCGTATCTTTGATCAGACGTCAGCTTACCTGGGAGGGGTTTGTCAACTCTCTTTATGAGACACTCAGAACCTCCTGCATGGTCATGATGCTCATAGCCGCGGCCGTCATCTTTGGAAAATTTCTTGCCGTTACCAGGATACCTTTTGATATGGCAACCTGGGTCGGCGGGTTTGACCTGCCCCCCTATATGATCCTGGCCGTCGTCGTGCTGATCTACTTCTTTGGCGGCTGTTTTATGGATGCATTAGCCTTTGTCATGCTGACCGTTCCGATCTTTTATCCCTTAGTCACCGGTCTTGGGTATGATCCCATATGGTTCGGCCTGATCATCGTGATGGTAACGGAGATGGGTGTGATCACACCTCCTGTGGGGATCAACGTCTATGTGGTTTATGGCGTGGCCAAAAATGTCATCGGAGAAGTCCCCCTTGAGTCCATCTTCAAAGGGATACTCCCCTTTTTGTTAGCCGTGATCGTTGGAATTATTATCCTGATGATCTTTCCTCAGATCATCCTGTTTCTGCCCAATCTTATGTATTAGCGATCGCCGCATGAACAAACGGAAAGCTCTGCAAAAGGCCCTCTCTTGCTTTCAGAAGAATAGGCCCACATACAGACTTGTTATACCCTGCACCTTTGGTGCTCAACCAACGACCCGTGATATACCTTTGCCAACAGGTGCAAGCCGGATCGGCGGGCATCGACCTCCCTTTTGAGATCCGGGAAGCCCTGTTTTTTGCCGGCAAAGCAAATTTTCTCGTGAAACGGAATTTTTTCTTGACGCGTAATCATATAATAGAATATGTATAACATATATTGTTATAAGGAGTGAGATCGTGGGATATACTCAGATCCGCAAAGAACGTTTGGCAGATCTCGTGGGTAGCCAGCTCAAGGAATCCATTTTCGAAGGCAAATATGAGTCAGGGGTGCGCATACCATCCGAACACCAGCTGGTGGAGATGTTCGGCGTCAGCCGTCTAATCGTCCGCGAGGCGATCAGAGATCTGGAGCGAACCGGCCTACTCGAAGTGAAGCGCGGTCCTCTGGGAGGAGCCTTTGTTCTTCCTATGAAACACGATTCCGTCTCACGCGTTATTAGAGATGTGCTCAGATTAGGGAAGGCAAATGTGGCTGACATAATGGAAGTGAGGTTGGGTACTGAACCGGTGGTGGCGGGTCTGGCCGCTGAAAGGAGAGATGAAAAGGATCTGGAGATGCTCGCCCAGGCTTTAAGGGCGGTTCCTGAAGACCCTGGTGGAGATGAATATGTTGCCTGGAATGTGAATTTCCACAGGCTCGTGGCCAGTGCGTGCCACAATCCGATGTACGAAATCCTGGTGAACATTCTGATGGATTTTACAGAAGAGCTTGTATTGAGTATCAAACCCCCGGAAAGGGTGATACATGACACGAATTCTCATCCAGCCATATTTGAGAAGATCAAACAGGGAAATCCTGAAGGAGCGAGCCGAAGGTTTCGGGAACATCTCGAGGACATAGTCCCCCTGCTTCAGGCCCTCGAAAAAAAGCTGCCAAAAAAGCGATTGCACTGAAAGGAAAAAGAGCGATGCAACATCATGATTTCCCAAAACGAACACGTGAATATGTAAATGATACGCTGAACTCCAAACACTGGGATGCGGTGAATTTTCGTAACGATGACATTCTGGTGTGCACCTCCCTCAAATCTGGAACAACATGGATGCTTCGCATTTTAAGCCTATTGATCCACCAGAACCCCAGAGTTGATAGTGAGGTGATGAAGACGCCCTGGCCGGACTATCGCCTGCTGGCATCCATTGAGGAGGAAGTGAAGAATATGGATGCAATAACACACCGCCGCTTCATAAAAACCCATATTCCACTGGACGGGCTACCCTACAATGAAAACATCAAATATATCCAGGTTACACGGGAGATGCACGACGCCTTCTTTTCGCTTCAAAATCATTGGGAAATTCTTGCCGATGACAATCTCGCCAACAAGGACAAGTATGGAGATAAGCCCTTTCCTCGCTTCAAGGACGGCGGTGATGTTCACCAAAGATGGCACGACTGGCTAGCAAAGAGCACCTTCGAATGGGAGCAGGACGGATATCCCTTCTGGTCCATGTTCAGCTATGTTGAAAGTTTTTGGCCCTACCGTCATTTGCCCAATATCTTAATGGTTCACTTTACCGATTTATTAGAGGATCTAGAAGGGCAGATGCGCAGGGTGGCGAGGTTTATTGACGTCGAGGTTCCTGAAGAAAAATGGCCCGCCTTGGTGGAATCCGCAACCTTTGATTCCATGAAAAGAGATCTGAAAACGCTGCAACCCAAGTTCGACAAGATGTTTAAGGGGGGTGGCGATGCGTTCATGGATAAGGTCGACGGCATATGGAAGGATATCCTGACAAAAGAAGAAGACCATGCCGTTTATGAAGCCAGAGCCAGCCAGTTGGATCCCGAATTACGCGAATGGATTGAAAAAGGAAGTCTGGTGGTGGGCTATCCTGATGGGAAACCAGATGTGAAACCCGTTGGGAAATAGGGACAAAAGAAACCGTCCGCGATTTTGAGATGTCAGGACTTGCTCAAACCAAATGGCGTGTTAGAGGTGCCGCCAATGTTCCATCTGGCATGAAAACCAAAACCTTTCAACGTTTCCAAAAGGAGGACATGCGATGAAAAAGATGAACGTGAAAAAGATTCAGCTCATCGGGTTGGCTGTCTTGCTGGGGCTGGTGCTCCTTCCTGCTTCGTGGGCTTTGGGAGGGGCCTATCCGGACAAGCCGATCCGGATGATCTATCCCTTTCCGGCGGGATCCGGCGGTGACATCGCCACAAGGATTTTTGCCGACGCCATGACAAAGGAGTTAGGTCAGCCTGTGAAGGTCACAAACGTAACCGGTGGCAGGGCAACCATCGGTGCGGCCAAGGTGGCACAGGCTAAAAAGGATGGGTACGAGATCGGTTCGCTGCCGATTGGGCCCGCTGTGACACAACCCATATTTTCCAAGGAATTACCTTACAAGACAGAAGATCTGGAACCGATCTGCCAGTTTACCTACCTCCCCATTGTGATTGTGGCGGGTGCCCACACGCCTTACAAGACAATCAAGGGGCTCGTTGATTACGCCAAGAAGAACCCTGGAAAAGTCACTTTCGCACATCCTGGCTTAGGCACAGTTCCCTACCTGATGATGAAGGCACTTGAATCGGCGACTGGCATCGAAATGAAGGGGGTCCCCTATAAAGGCCTGCGCCCGGGGGTCACGGCTGTGGTCGGGGGCCATGTTGATGTTGCCCCGGCGGTCTTGGCAGGAGTCATCGGCCTGAAAAAGGCTGGAAAATTGAGTGTTATGGGACTGTTTGCAAGCGAACGGATGCCCCTGGCTCCGGACGTCCCCGCTGTTGAGGAAGATGGCGTCAAGGTTTATCCGCAACTCTGGACAGGTATCTTCACCCCAAAGGGAATTGACGGAGAAGCGCTGAAGAAACTGGAAGCCGCTTGTGCAAAGGCTGCGAAGAGTCAAAATTTCATCGAGGCCATGACCAAGGCCAAGCAACCGGTGCTTTATCTTGACAGCAGAGCGTTTCAGGCAAAAATCAAGTCCGACATCAAATACTTCAAGGCATATAAAGCCGATAGCCAGAAATAAGAATCCGGTCCCAGAGGGTATTCTGTTTGTCGCAATTCGATTAATATTACTGGAGGGATGGAGTGTTGGGAAAGCAGCTCGTCACGAATATAGGGATTATTTAAGCTTGGTACCTGAAAAGCCCTGGAGCTGTTTATCTTATCCAATACTCCAGCTCTCCCCTCCAATCCTCCC
>Ga0307445_10002084_pt1 | contig 11105 bp, 8 predicted proteins | sample SalMarSW160330MG_FD_202147 | JGI IMG/M metagenome (GOLD analysis project Ga0307445, IMG submission 202147) | Salt marsh sediment microbial communities from the Plum Island Ecosystem LTER, Massachusetts, United States - SW1603-30 | ecosystem: Environmental > Aquatic > Marine > Intertidal zone >...
CAGATCAGCCCGCCGACGCGGATCGCGCCATAGTCAAAGGTGCGCAGCGGAGCCACGGCATAGTCGTTGATCTCGCCCTGCGGCGGGTCGTGCCACGTGCCGCAGGTGAGGGTCTTGCTGTGGTAGCCGAGGTAGGTGCCGCCGGGTAGGTAGAAGCGCAACTGGTTGTAGCAAGCGCCGCCGGCCTCGACGGCACAGGTACCCAACGCCAGGCCGACGCCCGCGTCGCGCGCCGAGCGCGTCACCACCCGCAAGCCCTCCTCGACTGCCGCCCGGTCAAAGGCCGGGGTGTAGCCGCTGAGCGAACCCTCAGGCGTCAAGAGCACATCGGCCCGTTCCTGGGCCGCGTAGGCGATGGCGCGGCGGATGGTCTGCACGTTGTGGGCCACGTCGCGCGTGACCGGGATCTGTGCCCCTGCTACGCGTAGCTGCACAGCTATTGCCTCCTCGTGCTTCTCCATATCACCGGCGCCAGGAGCGGCGTCTCGGCGTTCACAGCAGCGGATTCAGTCGCGTTCTAGCCACCTATGAGAGCCGGGGCACTTGCGGCGCACCCGGTGGTGTACTCTGTTGAGCTGACTACAAACGCTGCCTTCCCGTCTGCGCGACTGCGCTTGGCGCGGTATACCGGATCAAGTGTCCAGCCTGGCCCCAACGCCACGCGGAACGCATAATCTACGGTTGGGACCGACCTGCATCACACATCGGTCCTCAGTCGATGTCGTACCGTCGCTACGCCCATCTTTGCTGTGATCACGGCCCTTGGGCTGCATATCGCGGCGCGCCGCCTACGTCCAGCACAGGCCACAGACCCAGCTCGGCAGCGCTGGCTAGTAGCCGGGACCGTTCTCATTTCGCTCATGCAGTTGGTCGCGGTAGCGACGCTCGCTGCAATGGCCCCGGGTAGGCCCTGAAAGTCTCCCGGACCCATAGGGTTCTGCTATCCCCGCTCGGGCAGGGAGGTGGGTGGAACTGGACCGGATCGGAGCGTGAGACAGCGCACCAACAGCCAGCCGTTGAGCCCGACCTGCGTGCCGGTGCTCAGGCACAGCGCCAGCATCCCGGCCGCGGACGCCAGGACCGAGCCCAGGAGGTTGAGGACGGCGGCAAGGGCGTAGGACAACCCCCAACCCAGCAGAAAGAGCGGCGAGTGGCGTCCCATCACCTGCCCGTCGCGCAGGGTGAGCCGGGTGACCAGCCCGCGCAGGAGGCCGATGCCCAGCCCCAGCAGCAGCGCGGCGCCGGTCAGCAGCGGCTTGACGCCCGGCCGGGCGAGCAGGGCAAAGGTGGCCAGCATGACGACGCTGATCGCGACGTTCAGACCCAGGGTTCTAGCGCGGAGGGCGCGCTCGCGGCGGTAGGTGAAGACCATGAGGATCGCCCCCACGACGGTCAGTGCTGACGAGAGGACGGTGACAATCTGCCATACGAGGTCCATCTGCTCTCCTTTGTCGGGCCAGATCCGCTCGGTCAGGTGATCTGCGCGCCACAGCGGGTGCAAAAAGCGCGACCCGGCTTGAGCGCGGCCCCACAGGAGGGGCAGATCCGCCCGCCGGGCAGCTCGACGCGCAGGGTCACACCGCCGATCGCGATCGTGTCCCCGTCGACAAGGGGCGCCGGCCCGTCGATGCGCACGCCGTTGACCAGCGTCCCGTTGCTGCTCCCCAGGTCGACGATCGTATACCCCGCCGGCGTGCGCCGTACCTCGGCGTGATAGCGTGAGACGATGCTCACCGCCAACACCAGGTCATTATCGCCTGCGCGACCGATGCGCAGCCCATCCCGCAGCGGGCAGCGCTGCCCGGCAGCCGGGCCATCGACGATCACCAGGTCGCCCTTCGGGGTCGCTGGCGCCAGGATGGTGGCCTGGCCCACGACCAGAGAGGCGCCGCAGGCGGTGCAGTAGGCCTTGTCCGGGCCGTTGACGGCCCCACAGCGAGGGCACGACTGCCCGGGCCGCGATGCAGCGGACTGCGCGGACGTGTGGGCAGCCCTGGCCTTGTGCAACAGCGCGATCGCCCCGTCGCTGCCCTCTGTGTCGAGCGTCTGCCACAGTGAAGCGGCCGCCTCGTCTGCCAGGGCGTGGAACGACGCTGCGGCCTGCAGCTTGGCCTGCGGATCGGTTTCCAAGTCGGCCACCGCCTCGGCAATCTCGGCCAGCCAGGCCAGCTCGTCGCCCTCCTGGTGCAGGGTGTTCTCCCAGGCCAGTGCCCCGGCCGCGGCCTCGCCCAGCATGGCCATCCGCTCTTCCAGGATCCGCTGCGCTGCTGCGTCGCCCTCGTGCAGGACGTGCACCTGGGCCAGCACGTCGCCGCACGCTATCAAGAGGGCAGCCGCCGCTCCCAGGCGCACGTCGCCCGCCAGGTCGGCCTGATCGAGCGCCCGCTCACAGGCAGCGACGGCCTCCTGCATGAGCTGTGCCTGGCCTTCCTCTCGCTCCTGCGCCGCCAGGCCGGCGAACGCATGACCTCTCGCTACCTCAGCCAGGGCTGCGCCCCAGGGAAAGCGCGCCCCGGCATAGGCCTGCGCCGCCAGTTCGGCGTGCCGTGCCATGCCCCGCAGTCGCACCTGGCGCTCGGTCGGGTCCTCGATCTCGGTCAGCTCCTCGGCCCACACATCGACGCGGTCCATATGGCCGTCACCAACACGGATCGCCTCGTCCCGCCCCTCGTGGTGTCCACGGCGTTCTGCGGTCTCGGACATGGCCACTCCCTTCTTCCCTTGCCCAGAGGCCCATGGAGCCTATTCCACCATTCCTTCATCGTGCGGATGATCTAGCGCAGGGCTACCGGTTCAGTGGCAGCTTTCCGGGCCGATTCCACCACTCTTTTACTGAACGGATGATCTGATCAGATTTCGTTTCGCGCGTCCTGGGTGGCGGTGACGGCTGCTGGAACACGTCATCCGTCTGAAAGGGGTCACCGGGGTGTAGCGGCTCGAGGCCCTGGTTGCGCTGCGATGCGCCAGTGACCTTTCTCACCGTTGAGGGCGGCGCTTTTCTGATCTCCTCAAACAAGCCGGCCGAGTCTTTGCGATGCTGTTCGAGCGTCCCTGCACCGGGCTTGCCGGGTATCTTGTCGATCACCTTCTTGGCTGGATCGATCACGTACTGCTCGTGTGCCTTTTCGGCGGCGCCCGTAAGGACATCCACCCCCCGAGTCAGCCAGACCAGCATTTCCCGCTGATGCTCGTTCAGACGCCGGTAGGCAGGGCTCTTTTCGTACTCCTGGCGACGGTTCAGTGTCTTCTCCAGGCGGTCCACCAGGTCGAGGACCTTGGTCGGATCGGTCCAGCCGTTCACCTTGTCCAGGAGCGGCGCGACGCGCGTCTTCCAGTTCTCGGACTCGCGCACGGCTTTTGGCACACGGCCGACCAGTTGTTGCAGGCTCTTCCGGCTCTGCTCTAGCGCCTGCGCATAGTTGCGCACATCCCGCACGCCTCGCTTTGCTCGCTCCTCCGCCGATTCGCCGGCTGCCTGTCCCGGGATAGGAGGCCGCGATCGCTCGGGAAGAGAGGGAGCTGCGCGCCGTTCGGCCGGCTCCTTCTCCTTGGCCGGTGTCCCCTGCTTGGCCGAACGGTCCCCCGCGCGCAGGTTGAGCAGCACCGCGGCGATGTACTCCAACGCTGCTGCCCCCGCGGCGACGCCAGCCGCAGGCACCTTGGGAGACTTGGCCTGCTGGACGGTGATCAGCCTCTCGAGCGCCCTGGAGCGGGCCTCGCCCTCCTCATCGCTACGACCGGCCGGCGGCACAACCTCGCCCTCCGCCGGCGGCTCACCGCCACCTCCTCCCGACGGCTGTTCCCCCGTCCCACCACTCGGCGGATCCTGCCCGCCCGTACCGCTCCCCGTCGAGGAGGGAGGCGCCACAGGCCCCGCCTTGGGCTTGGGGCACCCGTCCGCCCCTTCGCCGTACTGGCCGCGGCAGGCGTCCTTGTCGTCGGGTACGGCATCCCCGTCATCATCGCCAGTAGCAGCCGTTTGCACCTTGACGGACACCGTCTTTGATAGTGACCGCGCGTCGCCCATCACGTCGACGCCGATGTCGTGTCCGCCGGCGACGGCACTATTCCACGTCCATGCGGGCGACGTCGTGCGGGCCGCTTCGGTGGAATCCACGTACCATACGTAGTTGAGCTGCTCGCCGGGCCGCGCGCCCTGCACGGTCACCGAGCAGTTCAGCTTTTGCCCTGCCACCGGGCTCTGAGGCGTGCATCCCAGCACGGCCTCGAAATCAGGGCAGCCATCGGGTGGCTTGCCTTTCTGGTCGGGACAAGCATCGTCGGCGTCAGGCACGCCGTCGTCGTCACGGTCAGACGGCTTGGCCGGTTCGGCCGGAGGGGCTGCGTCGCCGACCGGGATCGAGATCTGGGCCTCGCACTTGGACTGGGCGCGGCTCTGGTCCGAACAGACTCCGAAAGCGCCAACCGCGTCCTCCGGACACCACGAGGCCTGCACCTTGACCTCCGCGGTGCCGCTCTCCTTGCCTGCGGTCACCGTCAACTGCGCCGGAAACTGGACATCCACGGCAACGGCAGGTTCAACGGTGGCTTTGGTCGCCGAGACGAGCAGGCTGAACTTGCCCGGCCCCGAGACCTCGCCGCCCCAACAGGCATCGCTGAGGCTGGTCAGCGTCACTTCGAGCACCGTCCTGCTTGTGCCGTCGGCCTGGAGCGTGTCCGAGTGGCCGGAGGCAAAGCCGACGTCGATGCCTCCCGGCGCAGCCAGTGCCCCCGCTGCCAGCGCCAGGCACAACACGATCGCCAGCCCTGCTGTTGGTACAACAGAACGTCCCCGGACGGCTCGTACGCAGAATCTACGCATTGCCGCCTCCCCTCTAGGGCTCGAATATCGCCAGGTCATCGAAAGCGACCAGCGTATGGGTCGTGGCATCATCGTTGCTCACCCACAGTACCACGGTCCCGTCGGTGCGGGTGCTGTCCTCCAGCTCGGCCACGACCGCCTCGTTCAGCGTGAAGCGCAGCGCCGGTCCGATCGCCTGGATCACGATCCAGTTCTCCTCGTCCGCCTTGGCCGGGCACGCCTTCCAGTCGACGGGGCACCCGACCTCCCCATCGCCTGACTTGACGCAGACACAGCACTGCCCGTCGCCGCGCACATGAAACCAGTACCCTCGGCCCGGCTCTGCCAGCTCCGGGTCCGTGCGCACCGCTACGCCGTACGTGCTGCCGGGGTGCAGGCGCACCGGGCGAGCGATGACGTGGAAACGGAAATCGTCGGCCTGGTAACCATCGAACCGCACCTTGATCGAGCGTCCGGCGGCGCTGACCAGCAGCCGTACCTCTCCCTCCTCCCAGCGCACCTGTCCCGAGTCGCCGATCACTGGGTCCTTCGGCACCTCAAAGTCATTGTAGTACAGCAGCTCGCGAGTGCGCAGCGTGGGCGTCGGGTCCGTCTGAGGAATCGCTGTCGAGGTCGGCCGAGGCGCTGTAGGCGCGGTAGTAGGGCGCGGCGTGGGCGTTGCAGATGCGGCGGCTGGCGGCGCGGCGCCCATCTCGGCCAAGGCAGCTGCGGCATCCTGCCTGGAAAAGCACGCCTGATCGTCGAACTGGAGCACTTGCTCATAGTCGGCCCGCGCCCGGCCCTCGTCCCCACTGCGCTGGTACATCCGTCCCCGCATCAGGTAGGCAAAGCAGTCATTCAGGTCCAGGGCTACCATCCGGTCGAGGTCGGCGATGGCCTCCGCATACCGGCCCAGCGCGCTCAAGTGGATCGCCCGCTGCATGAGCAGCCAGCTATTGTACGGAGCGAGCGCGATCGCTCGCCCATAGTCGTCGGCGGCGCGCTGGTAATCGCCCAGCTCTGCATAAGCGGCCGCGCGCCCCTGGTAGGCGGTCACCGCCTCTGGATCGATCAGGATGGTTGCCGAGTTGAGAAACAGATCGCCGTAGGGCGCTGCCAGGAGGAGGATCGCCGCGGCGGCGATACAGAGCAAGAGCAGGGCGGAGGGTCCTGCGATCAGCCACCACCGGCGCCGTGAGGGCCGTGCGGCGGGCGGTGACGGCACAGCGCGAGCGGGCCGATCGCCCGCAGGGGGGTCGCGTCGTATCCACTGTTGCCCATCGTGCCAGTACCACGCGCCAGTGTCCGCGCCCAGCATCCAGTACCCGCTGCCGTCCTCGACCACCAGCTCGGCCAACGCCGTGTCATACGCGGCCTCGTCCAGCGCGCCGGCCCGGTAGCGGTCGCGCAGGACGGCAAACTGGCGCGCAGCCTGCTCGAATGGGGGGGAAAACGAGACGCGCGGCGCGCCACAAGCACCGCAGAACTGGTCTTCTGGGGCCAGCTCGGCATCGCACACACGACAGCGCATCGTCGTCCTCCTGTCGGGAACAGGGCGCTCCCTTGCTTCATCTGCGCCACCACCCCATCGTATGTGGCGGCAGAGGCGCGGGGTCACGGCAGCGATCTATAGAGTTTGGGCTACAATTGAGAGCTCGACGGCAGAGGTGCGATGCGTCGGCGGCGGATAGAACAGGCACGCTATTTCCAGGGTACCATAACATGCCCGGGAGGGCAAGTGAGGGATGAACCGTTCAGTGCGCTTTGCCGAGGTGAAACGAATGTACTTGCTCGTACCGCCGACCCAGCGCGACGTCGATCGCGCCGCCGTCCAGATCGTAGACCACTGACCAGACGGTGATGGGCTGGGAGACGTCCGCCAGCAGCGACATGGCATCCGCTGCAGAGAGGATGCCGTTGGCCTGCGCCAGGCGCTCGTAGGCCAGGTTGTAGCGCCAACAGCTCGAGCTCGCGCCAACCGGCCGCTCCTCGGCCAGGATGAAATTGGTCGAGACCTGCCACGGCTCCTCGTTACGCGTGACGACCATCTCGCCGTCGACGTACTCGATCACCGCCGAGTGGCCGGAGGCGTCGGCGACGAAAAAGTGGAGCGGCGGATTGCCAAAGCGGACCCTGACCCCCTGCAAGAGCGAGACGGCCTCCTCGACGTCCGCGGCATAGTCCAGCACGAGGCGGATGGCCTGGAGGTCATCGAGGGTCACGCCCCCCGGCTTGGCGCGGTCGCGCGCGTGGGACACGGCCATCATGCCCACCGCCACGCCGCGCTCGTTCATGCCGTCGAAGGGCAGATAGGGCGCCTGCAGCAGCACCCTGCGGTCGAGCAAGGTGGGATCCTCGCGTGGAAAGCCCAGGTAGGAGGTGTCGACCATGGAGACAGAGGCGTAGGCGCCGGGCGGGTGCGTGAAGAGGAGGAGGGCCTGCTGGTGGATCCAGTCAAAGTTGCGCCCGACGACGACGCCGGAGGAGGTGGTCCCGGCAAAGCCGGTGCAGGCCCAGGCACCGCTCGCTGCCAGGGCGGGCGCGGCCCATCTGGCCGTGACCGAGCGGGCCGTGGCCGAGCGGGCCGTGGCCGGCTCCAGCAGCTGCGAGAAGCCGTAATCGCCATAGTAGTGCATGACGTAGAGCGGATAGTCGTCCACCCTGCGCAGCGAGGCCAGCGTGCGCAGCGGCGCCCGCCACAGGAGCAGGCACAGGCCGAGCAGCAGCACTACCCCCAGGGTAACAAACGCAGCGCGCTTGACCATGGCTCACCTCGCGGCGATTGCGAGACGCGGGTACGAGGAACAGCCACGGATCATAGCACAGCGACGGGCATTGGGCAAGCCGGGGAGGGGCCACGCGGTGCGCGTTCGCGCCGGGCGAGCGCGCGGATGCTCACGGTGTGATACGTGCTTTTCCCGATTGGCTCGAACGGGAATAGATAATGTGCGGAATTGAATGATTTGTACGTATTTGTGCGCATCCAGACATGCCGGTTGTCCCGTTCCGTTCGTACCGGGGGATTTTTATGCATCGATCGGGAAACGGGAGCGCGCGGCATACGCTGTATTCCGTGGCCCATGGTAGGGGATCAGGGGCTGCCTGTCAAGGGGGGTCGTGCCATTTTAAGGTTGGGGGAGTGCGGGGTGCTTTGAATCACTGAGACACTGAGGGGGATGAGTGCACTGAGGGGTCGGTGGCGGATATGGAGATGCCGTGGGGAGAGGGTGTGGGGCGGTGCCCGTCACCGGCAACCTTGGGCTGCGGCAACCTCGGGCTGTGGCGACCCTCGGCTGCGACAACCTCCGGCTGCGGCGACCCTCGGCTGTGGCAACCTTTGGTTGCTGGAGGTGACGAGCACCAGGGAGGCCCCGCCCTTTTCGCGCCCTGTGCGTGCTTGTGGGCCTACGGATCAGCTTCCTACGGGACAGGCGAGCTCGCAGCGGCGGCAGTAGTGGACTCGCTCGTCAATGGGCGGCATGCCTTCCATATCCAGGGCAGCAGAGGCGGCGGACGCGCCGGCCTGTACGCCGGAATCCTGAACATCCTGGTCCATCTGAACCAGGCACCTGGCACGGGCGAAATGACCGTCCCGCGCGGGAAGCGTCGACATGCCTGTGCCGACAGGCGAGAGCACGGCCTCGCCAAAGGCGTGCTGCGGGCAAGCGTCCCGGCAATAGCCTTCACAGTCCCGGCAGGGGTCAAAGTCGATGGGACCGGTGGGCGCCAGGTCTGCCTCGAGCAGCATTGCGCGGAGGCGGACGCGCGGCCCGAACTCGGGCGTGACGAGGAGGTTGTTCCTGCCGATGCAGCCCAGGCCGGCCAGCACGGCGGCGTCCTTGAGGTAGACTCCCCCACCCTCAACAGAGTAGGGCAACCTCTGCGTCTCGACGCCGAGCTGTTGCTGAATCCACCGGGAGAGCTCCCTGCAGATCTGGATCAGCGCACGGTCCCCCGGAGAGCCCCCGGCATCCCACCAGTCCAGTTCGGGCTCGTTCCTGGGATGGGCAACGGCGATCACGAGGGAGGAACGGGCGGCGCCCGGCCAGGCGATGCGGGGGAATCGGCTATCTCGAGGCCGGTGTGCGTGTTCAGGATACGGTGCGAAGGGGAGTCCTTGAGCTGCTCGACGCCGGCGATGCCTGCGAGGGAGGCGCCCATTTCCCTGGCCACGTCGATGATCTGAGCACTCTTGTCCGACGCCATTAGCGACGCTCCTTTCGGCTGACAGCCGGAATCCGAAGACGGGAGTAGATGCAGGATCTGCAAGAGGGCTGCTGCGAGCAACGGTGTAAGCGCGAGCCGGGGACAAGATGCGCACCAGGGCGGGCTCACGCGTGGCCCTATCATAGCACGGATCCGGGGAGGGATCAAGGGGTAGCGACCTCATTGCATTTCGGCGATCCGGGTGGTAGAATGGCAGGCCACAGTGGATGGACCGGTGCGGGCTCGACCGGATGGACGGACGGGCCGAGGCCGCTTGGAAAGAGGGAGGCAGCCGTGACAAAGCGTGATATCCCTCCGTGGATGACGGACGAATTGGCAGAGAGGCTGCGGCGACGCTTGGATGCGGGGTGGACGTTCGAAAAGATCGAGGCGATGTCCGCCGAAGCGATTTTCGCCAAGCTAAAGCGGCTGGGGATCCCGATCACGCCAAAGCGCTTCCGCCAGGACGCGGCGCGGTTCGATTCGGCGGAGCGCATGGCCGACGGGTGGACGGCGCGCCGCCGCCTGCGCCCGGAGGGCCCGTACGACGAGGATTTCCCGTGGATGGCGGCGATCGTGCTCTGGAAGCGGCTGGTGCCCGACCGGGTCTCGTTCGAACAGATCGATGAACGGATGCAGCAAGGATACAGGCTGCTGGAGGAGGGGCGCACGGCGGAAGCGTGCGATGCCTGGTGGCAGGCGTGGGAGTGGCTGAAGGAAAAGGTCACGCCCAAGCGCAAGACGATCGAGGCCCTAGACGCCGATTTCCGCGGGACGCAGATGGTCTTTAACTGGTGCCAGGATTTCGAGATGGAGCTGGGCAACGCCGGCCTGGACGATCCGGCCTGTTACCGGAGGCGTATCCGCTACTGCCGGGCGTTCCTGGAGACGTTTGAGGACATCGAGGCGTCGATGCGCGATGATTTCCTGGCCGCCGAGGCCGAATCGTACTGGCAGTTGGGCGAGGTCGAGACGGCAGAAGGCTGTTTCGAGGCGCTGATCGCAGAGCACCCGGATTGGCCGTGGGGGTACGTCCAGTGGTCGGACCTGTACTGGTTGTTCGACGACAGCCCGAAAGATTATGCCCGGGGTGAGGCGATCTTGCAGCGGGCGCTGGCCCGGGCCAACCTGGAGGAGCGGGAGGTGGTCCTCGATCGCCTGGAGAAGCTGCGCGCGGAGCGCGACGCCGCGGGCTAGCGGACGGGGATCCGGAGGCACCCCTGGGGTCTCTCGTCCAGAAAGGAGCGGATCGATGCGCACTGTCTATTTCGAGAAGAACATCCCGAAGGCGCTGCTCGTCCGCGCGCTGCGCCCCGTGTGGCCTGGCGTGGTCTACAGCCCGCTCTCCCCGACCCGCTCTGCCGAGGTCCCGGACCCTCCCCTGCCCGGCCCGCGCTGGGTACGCGTCCGCAACCGGCTGTGCGGGATCTGTGCCAGCGATCTCAGCATCCTTCTCGTCGAGGCAGATCCCCGAGTGGCACCGGTGGCCCTGCCGGGTACGGACCGGATCTACCTGGGCCACGAGGTGGTGGGAGAAGTGACCGAGGCCGGCCCGAGCGTGTCGGCCCTGGGCGTGGGCGACCGGGTGATCTTGAGCGCGCTCGGCCCCAACTGCCTCAACCAGGAGATCGACCCACCCTGCTGCCACTGCCGCGAGGGGAACGTGGGCCTCTGCGAGAACGCGTCGCTCGGTCGCGGGGGCAATACGGTGGGTGGCGGCTGGAGCGACAGCATGGTCGCGCACGAGACGAGCCTGTACAAGGTGCCGGACGAGCTGGACGACGAGGCGGCGGCGATGATCGAGCCGCTCTCGGTCAGCGTACACGCCGCGCTGCACCGGCTGCCCGAGGCGAGCGAGCGAGCGCTGGTGGTGGGCTGCGGCACGATCGGCCTGGGGGTGATCGAGGCGCTACGCGCCCTGGCGCCAGGGCGCGCAGCGCACGCGATCACAGCAATGGCGCGCTACCCGCAGCAGGAGGCGATGGCCCGCAGGTTGGGGGCGGACGAGCTGATCGTGCACGAGGAGCCGTATGCAGGGGTCGCGCGGCTCACGGGTGGCAAGCTGTATGAGGGGGCCCTCGGCAGCCGCACGATCCTG
>Ga0307445_10002085_pt1 | contig 11103 bp, 10 predicted proteins | sample SalMarSW160330MG_FD_202147 | JGI IMG/M metagenome (GOLD analysis project Ga0307445, IMG submission 202147) | Salt marsh sediment microbial communities from the Plum Island Ecosystem LTER, Massachusetts, United States - SW1603-30 | ecosystem: Environmental > Aquatic > Marine > Intertidal zone >...
AGGAGTAGACCGCCTGCAGACGGACGGGAAGGTACGCTTCCGTGGTGTTTCATGCCACGGGCACAGCTGGTGGGACAATCCGGCAGAAACTTATGAAGAAGTCCTTATGACAGCCATCAATGACGGGAGGTTCGATGTGATCCTTTTTCCCTATAACTTTTTTGAAAGAGAAATGGGTGAGAGGATAATTGAAGCGGCAAAGAAAAAGGATATCGGCACCCTCGCCATGAAATCAAATCCCATCTATGAATTTGAATACTTCGATAATTACAAAAAGGAGACCGAAGAAAAAGGCGAAACGCTCAGTGAAAGATATGCAATGGTCTGGGGGAAATTCAAAGAGCAAACCGAGAACTCCGGGAAATTTTTTAATAAGTACGGCTATGAAAGTATGGAGGAAATGAAAGACGCAGCGATTCAATTCATACTTGGCAATCCCGACATGCACAGCATCTGCTTCTGCTTCATGAATCTTGCCACGATTGAAAAATACATCCGGCTGTCAGGCACGACGCTCGATGACGGGAAACAGGCCATGCTGGATGATTTCCACAGGATGTACGGTCCCCTTCAGTGCCGCATCGGATGCAACCTCTGCGAACCGGCCTGTCCCCACCGCATCCCGGTCGGCACCATCATGCGCTACAGCTATTACTTCCACGGCAAGGGGATGGAAAAATATGCCATGCAGCAATACCATGAACTTTCCGGATCAAAGCCGGATGTATGCCTCAGCTGCCAGGGGTATTGCCAGCAGGCCTGTCCCCACGGTGTGCAGATACAGGGATTGCTCGCACTCGCCCATCAGAGCCTGGCATTCAATGAGACACAATATACATAACCCTTAAAACCAACGCCATGAAAAATCTTTTAAGAATTCCATTCATCCTGTTTTTCACGGTCATAGCCATGACCGGTTTCTCGCAGAACGATGCTACCATAATGGTAATGTACATGAAGGTTAAACCCGATGATTCCAATAAATACCTTGAACTTGAAAAGGAGTGGACAAAGATCCACAAGGCAAGGCTGGAGAAAGGCTATATCACCGGCTGGCAGCTCTGGCAGAAAATGTATACCGGCACCGAAGACGAGTACCAGTACATTGTAATTAACTGGTATAAGGATTTTCTCTCCACGGGCCAGACGGGGTATATGGAGGTAATAAATGAGATGTACTCAGAAAAGGAGATCAAGGAACTAATGGACCGCACCCTTGACGCCCGGAAGGGGATACGTACGGATGTCATGCATCGGGTGGTAAATGCCGAGATCACCAAACCGACGTCTTACATAACCGTTTACCAGATGAAGGTAAAACCGGGAATGGATGATGAATATTTGAAGATGGAACGGGAGATCTTTAAACCCCTGCATGAGGAAGCCATACGCCGGGGACAGATGAGCACCTGGAGCGTATGGTTCAAGTGGCCGTTTGAAGAAGGTGATTATCAATACGTCGCGGTGAACGGTTTCGAGGATTTTTCACAGCTGGTCAACCTGGATTATACGGATCTGTTTAAAACAGTCCATCCGGAAATGAATGTTGAGGAGCTCATGCAGAAGATACCTGAAATCAGGAGAAACACAGAGGTCCAGGTCTGGCGCCTGGTGGATTTCGTCATGCCTGAAACGGGCCACGAGTAACCTGCCCTGCCGGGGAATCAGGGCCCAACCGCAATAAGGGTGTTGGTTCCCCGGGCATCGGGAGTCAGGTTCCTGCCGAGATCAGGAAGCCAGTTCCCCCGGGATAACCTTTACGGACTGCAGTTTCCCCTTGCGAAGGATTCCCATTTCCATGGTTTTGCCGATGGTGGACTCATCCAGTAATTTCTGCAGGCTGTCAACGGAGGTTACCGGCATACCGTTGAACAGGACAATCACATCTCCCTTTTGAAGGGGACTGTTGTCGAAGAGGCCGCTTTTTTCGAGGGATTCCACCTTTATGCCGCTGCCGGTCTGAAGCTTGTTGTAATGGATCACCCTGAGCGGAAGCTGCATGTATTGTCCCGCAATACCCAGGTAGCCCCTTCGAACTTTTCCTTCGGTGACCAGTTTTCCCACGATAAATTCAGCGGTGCCGGAACTGATGGCAAAGCAGATGCCCTGTGCCTGGTAAATAATGGCGGTATTCACCCCGATCACCCCACCCGAGGAATCGACCAGGGGACCGCCTGAATTTCCCGGGTTAAGGGCTGCATCGGTCTGTATGACATTATCAATAAGCCTCCCGCTTCGTGTCCGCAGGCTCCTTCCGAGCGCGCTGATCACACCGGTGGTAACCGTGTACTGGAACCCGTAGGGGTTACCCAGTGCGATTGCCAGTTGTCCCACCTGCAGACGATCATACCTTGCAAATGAAGCATACGGAAGGTTCCCGGTGTAGATCTTCAAAACGGCCAGATCGGTATGGGGATCGAGTCCCACTAAATCTCCGAGGAAAATTCCCCCATCCTGCATCTCCACCTCGATCCTCCTGCTCCCTTCCGCCACATGGCAGTTGGTAACGATGAATCCCTCGGGCGAGACGATGAATCCTGAACCACCCCCGGGTGCATCCTCTCTCCTGCCGGTATGGGAAGACCTGAAGGATTTAATATTTACCACGGACGGGCTCACCTTCCGGGTGGCCGAGATAACGGCATTTGAATAGGCATCCAGCAGGTGACGGTCCTGCAGCTGCTCGTCCTGCAGGTGCCGGTCTATGGCTTCTCCAATCGGATCCCCGAATTTATTCTGATCCCGATCCGTATTTTGAACCTTTATGATCATTTGATGAAAATTGAGTGGTTTCTTTAATTTCTACCGGTGTCGAAAATCATGCCATGGACAAAACCGGACGGAATTGTCATGGATCACAAAAATACCGGGCAATATGTCATATGCATCTTATAAATTTTTTAACTTGAGGGGTCTTCTTGAAAGGAATAAAAACGAAGAAAGAAATGGCCCGGTCAGCCGAACAACCGAATACTTTTCTCTGGGTTCTCAGGGGACTGACATCCGTTTTCCTGCTCGGATACCTTTCAACCATCTACCTCGCCGTGTTCATCAGTAACCTATACCCCTCGGGGAACCTGGCCGAGGATCTTATTGCAGCAGGCCTGCTGCTCGTGTTCGGGCTGGGGTATTACCTGATGTGGATCCGGAAGGAGGTTCTCGCAGGCATCCTTTTCATCCTCTGGTATGCAGCCTTATGGCCGATGGATTTGCTGGCCGGGGAAGATTTGTTCAAGGATGCCCCGACTTTCGGGATCCTGATGCTTTTCCTGGGTATCCTCTTCCTCGTTTACCGCGCCGGGGTCTGGCTCCAGGTGAAAAAAATCAGCGGGGGAAGCGGGGGACAAAGTTGAATTTAAAACCGGTTACCGCTTCCGGGTTTCTGCCAGCCGATCAGGCGGTAGATGGAACGGTCGGACAGTTGCCGCATCCTTCGGAAACCGAAGATCCACAGGAAGATCATGTAGGGCACATACACCAAAAGGAGGTAAGGATGCCCGGACATGAGTATAAAATCATACAGTCCATGCAGGAGGACCGGCAGGGCCAGGGCAAGGAAAAGGCGCCTGTTTCTTTCTCCGGGGTAGAATCGTGCAAGTCCCGCCTGGTATCCCATCAGGATCCCGAACAGGGCATGTGCGGGTACCGCCGTAAACGCCCGTACCAGTCCCACTCCCATCCCCCCGTCCGCCACGTAAAGGACGTTTTCCACTCCTGCAAACCCCAGGGAGATAAAGCTTGCATAGACGATCCCGTCAAACTTCTCATTGAAATTCCGGTTGTTCCAGAACAGGATCATCAGGGCCAGGAACTTCAACAGTTCCTCCGTGACGGCCGCCACTGCGAATGCATTCCAGGCAACGGATGCATAGCCCCCGAGGGTTGAAAGCGGGACAGAAAGCCAGTTTTCAATGAAGCTTACAGGGATGGTGATCAGGCACCCGGCAGCCAGGGCCAGGGCCAGCTGACCGGCAGGTTCCCGCTCATATTTATCCCTCAGATAAATGTAGAATGCAAGGATCAGCACCGGTGCGACTGTAATGATAATCAGGTTCACAGGCTTAAAGTTCCATGCGGGATACGCTCAGCACCCCCTTGATCTTTGCCAGCCGCCTGATCAGTACGTCCAGGTGGCCGGTATCCTTCACAAAAAGGGTAATTGTTCCTTCGAACATGCCCTCGTTGGAATCGATGGCAACCGAGCGCATATTTACCCGGAGGTCCTTTGAGATCGTATCCGAGATCTTGCTGAGTATCCCGATGTCATCCACCCCGGTTACCCGGATGGTGGCTGGGAGATAGATCTCTTTCCCTGTAACGGCCCACCGGGCTTTGACCACCCTGTACCCGTGCCTGGAGATCAGCTGGGCGGCATTGGGACAGTTGACCCGGTGAATGGTGATGCCCGCGCTCACGGTTACAAATCCGAATATCTCATCCCCGTATATGGGATTGCAGCATTTTCCAAGCCTGGTTTCCACCCTGTCCAGGCTCTTGTCTATAACCAGGTAATCGTCATGCCTTACCGTTGAGGAGACGATCTTTTCGACCGCTTCCTCAACTATCTCGGTGGATTTTACGGAAGTACCGTCATGTTCCTTTTCCCTCAGTAGCTCCTTGATCTCCATCAGGTCGATTTTTTCCCGCGCCACGAGGTAGTAGAGGTCAGTTGCCGTTTTCAGCCTGTAGTGCCGCAGAAGTTTATTGATGTTCATATCTTCGAATTCGAGTTTCCAGTTGCGGAACCTGCGCCTGAGAATTTCCCTCCCGTTATTGGCATCCGTCAGCTTTGCCTCCTGCAGCGCCTGCTTGATCTTCGATTTTGCCTTGGAGGTTTGCACGTACTGCAGCCAGTCCTGCTTGGGTTTCTGGCTCTTTGAAGTAATGACTTCCACCTTGTCGCCGTTGCTGAGCGGATGGCGTATGGGGACCGTTTTCCCGTTCACCCGGGCTCCCACGCAGGTCATCCCGACTTCAGTGTGGACATCGAATGCGAAGTCCAGCACCGTGGCTCCTGCAGTGAATTTCCTGAGATCTCCCTTTGGGGTGAATACAAATATCTCCTGGTTATAAATACTCTGCTTGAAATCATCGATGATGTCTTCGGCATCCGGCTCGGGACTTTCAAGCACTTCACGCACCCGGTTCAGCCAGGTCTCCATGGAGGACCGGTCGGTTCCCTCCTTGTATTTCCAGTGAGCCGCAAGTCCCTTTTCAGCAATTTCATTCATCCTTTCGGTACGGATCTGCACTTCGACCCATTTCCCACCGGGGACTACTACGGTGGTATGCAGGGATTCATACCCGTTTGACTTGGGAACCGATAGCCAGTCCCTCAGACGGTTCGGATTCGGCTGGTACTGGTCGGTAACGAGGGAATACACCTTCCAGCAATCCGATTTTTCCTGCTGGGGCTGGGATTTCAGGACGATCCGGATGGCGAACAGGTCATAGACTTCCTCGAAATCCACGTTCTGTTTGTTCATTTTATTCCAGATGGAATAAACGGATTTGGTCCGCCCCCTGATCTCAAATTCAAATCCATCAGCCTTAAGCTTTTCACTCAGCGGAGCAATGAATTCCCCGATGAACTTTTCACGCGAAGCCTTGGTTTCCCGGAGCTTGTCAACAACCTCACGATAAGCGCCGGCATTGGTGTATTTCAGGTGAAGATCCTCCAGCTCCGACTTGATGTTGTAAAGGCCCATGCGATGCGCCAGCGGGGCGTAAATGTAAAAGGTCTCGGCAGAGATCCTGAGCTGTTCCGCCCGGTCCAGTTTGCCGAGCTGCCGCATGACGTAAAGGCGGTCGGCCAGCTTCACCAGGATCACCCGCATATCGCTAGAGAGGGTCAGCAAGAGATTACGAAGGTTTTCCCCCTGATTATCGGATTTCTGTGTATCAATGCGGGAAATCCTGGCCACTCCTTCCACGATCTGGATAACCTGGCTGTCTGCCACCTTCCCGATGTCTTCCCGGTTCAGCTTTTCCTCGAGATAAAAATCAAACAGGAGGGCGGATACGATGGAGGTTACACTCAGGCCTATCTCTCCGGCCACGATGGAAGCAACACCCAGGGCATGGAAAACAGCCGGATCTCCGTACTTTTCCGGCATGTCCTCGCAGGCATCAAGCGCCAGGCTCACCGCCGCCTTCAGCATCCTGAACTCTTTCTGGTCCAGTTCCTTCTCGCCCATCCTGAGAAGTTCCCGGTACTTGATCAGGATCCTCTTGTCGTTGCGTATGCTCACAGGGTAAAAATACTATTCTTTTTACTATTTTCGGGAGGTGAAACGGCGGAACCCTGACCCTCATAAACGTCATCATTCCGTCAGGCTCCGCCAAGGCGGCCCTGACCATGCCTATCATGGCCTTTCAGTTCGGGGACGGATTTACCAACATGATCACCCCTACATCCGGGGTGCTGATCGGAGTTCTTGAAGTTGCCAGGATCCCCTATGAGAAATGGGTCAGATGGATCACCCCTCTCATGATCCTGCTGGTCCTCATCGGGTCCCTCCTGCTCATTCCCACGGTCAAAATGGACCTGAACGGGTTTTAAGCCTGCCCGGGGAAGGGAAAGAAAAAAGGGCCATCCCGGGAAGGCAGCCCTTTCCAACGCTAATTGTGCTATTCTATCTCAGTGAAATTCCGAGTCCCGCTGTAGCCACAGAGTAATTCGCATAAGTGTAGTCAAAATGGATGGTGACCACGGCAAATTTGAACCGGATGCCGGCATTGAACCTCGGCTTGGTGGTGCCTCCATCCTGATTCTTGATCTCGATATCGATGGGGTCCTTTATGGCGGACTGATTGGTTACCTCCGGGTATGGATTCAGCGGATTATCCACATTTAACGTAGGTATCGGATAATACCCGTTCGCCTTCAGATTGGTCTGGGTGATGGAAATCCCCACCCCTCCGTAAAACGATACCACGGGAAGGGTTGCACCCACAAGGAAGTTGGCAGTATGCCCCTGGGTTACCAGGTCAAGGTTCTGGTCGGACCAGGATATCCCGGTTGTATTGTCGGCAATACCGGGAAAATCCGGGGCAGTGAGGTCATCCGGTGAAATACTTGTCAGTTCGGCATTGGCATTCAGGTGGGTGTAGCCGTACATGATGGTAAAATCGAGGATTGGGAGCCTTTTTACAAAGGGGATCCACTGGCCGATGTCATGTTTGAAACCCACACCCCAGAGTGCGGTTGACAATCCACCGTACCTCAGCCGTGGCATGAAGCGGCCCATGACCTCAAACCCTTTCGGGATCCCGATTCCGGCATTGATCATGGGGGAAGGAACGAAACCCAGGCCGGTCCCCCCCGGAAGGTCATACTCGAGGTAAGTTACATTTTGGTTTACACCTGGTGCTATTTCCACATTTTCCTGATAAGTCATGGTAGGTCCCGAGCCTTTTTCTCCGGAAAATGTCGGAGAAAGGGGATCACTGGGTATTAATACATTATCACTCAAGGCTAACTTGCTCAGATCAAAAAGCTTGGCCGCATCGGGTGCAAATGAGGCGCTGATTGTGAAGGTTACGTCGAATCCCAGGGTTCCGTGGACCTTGGCGGTGTTGTACCAGCCTCCGTTCAGATTGGCGCCGAGGGAGTTGGCAAGCGGGCGCAGGTATTCGGTCAGGACCAGTTCCGCATCATTCACCCCGCCGGTCAGGATGTTCCCGATGTCATCAAGCTGTCCGAATCCGGTGCCAAGCGCCAGGAGCGACAGACCTGTTCCCAGGATAAAGTTTTTTACAGTTTTTTTCATGGTTTTATGTATTAAGTATTCTGTTTAATGGTGGATACTAATATAAAACAATCTCGTAATATTCAAGACGCAGTTTTTCCACAAAGCGTTGCATCCTGCGTTACCGATGCTTTGTGATTCCTCCGGGTTTCCGTATTTTTAGGCATTCAATCGCAGATGGGATTCCGGAACCCGGATTGAATCAGTTATCAGGTATTTTGTTAAGATCGTAAATCCGGTTAATAAAAAAACTGTTCAAATGGAGATACCGAACCAGCCGCTGGCGGACCGGATGAGGCCGGCGACGCTTGATGATTACATCGGGCAGGAGCATCTTGTCGGCAAGGGGGCCGTGATCCGTCGCATGATCGAATCCGGATCACCCTCCTCTTTTATACTCTGGGGACCCCCGGGTGTCGGGAAGACAACCCTTGCCAGGATCCTGGCGAACGAGCTTGAAAGGCCTTTTTACCAGTTGAGCGCAGTCCAGAGCGGCGTCAAAGACGTCAGGGAGACCATAGAAAAAGCAAAGAAACAGCAGTTTTTCAACAAACCCAATCCCATCCTTTTCATTGATGAAATCCACCGTTTCAGCAAATCGCAGCAGGATTCCCTGCTGAGTGCCGTGGAGCAGGGGATCGTCGTGCTGATCGGGGCCACCACGGAAAATCCTTCGTTCGAGGTGATCTCCCCCCTCCTTTCCCGCTGCCAGGTCTATACCCTGAATCCACTCTCAAGGGAGGATCTCCTTCGGCTCATTGACAGGGCGCTGAAGAAAGATGTTCTATTGAAGAAAGTATCCCTTGATATTAAGGAGGATGAAGCCCTGCTGAGGTTCTCGGGGGGTGATGCCAGGAAAGTGCTGAACATCATCGAGCTGATTGTGAATGCGGAGATTGCGGGGAGCGGAGTGGATAAGACTTCCCCGCGGATCACGATTACCAACGAATCGGTCAGCGAGAAAATACAGGAAAACATAGCACTCTACGATAAAAACGGGGAACAGCATTACGATATCATTTCCGCATTCATCAAGAGCATCCGGGGCAGTGATCCGAATGCGGCGGTATACTGGCTTGCACGGATGGTCGAAGGGGGTGAGAAACCGGAGTTTATCGCACGCCGGCTTTTGATCCTGGCTGCAGAGGACATCGGTCTGGCCAATCCGAATGCCCTGCTGCTGGCAACCAGCTGTTTCCAGGCTGTCCACATGGTCGGCTGGCCGGAATCCAGGATCATCCTCTCGGAGGCGGCCATTTACCTTGCCACTTCCCCTAAAAGCAATGCTTCCTACATGGCTATCAGCGATGCCCAGGACCTGGTGCAGAAGACCGGCGATCTGAGCGTTCCACTGCACATCCGGAATGCTCCCACTCGCCTGATGAAGGACCTGGGATACGGGAAGGATTACAAGTATGCCCACAGTTTCGAGGGCAATTTCATCGATGATAATTTCCTCCCGGAGGACCTGGAAGGGAAAAAACTGTACGATCCCGGCAACAACGCACGGGAACAGGAGATCCGTGAAAGGCTGAGGCAATGGTGGAAGGACCGGTACGGCTATTGAATGCCTCCCGTTCCGGGATCTTATTTAATCATCTGTAATGCATGCGTGTCCGAAATTATTTCTATTTTTAAAAAAACCAATGGGACCTGAATGGACCCATTAGATCTTCCGGAACAGAATGCTTGAAAACCTGCCATTAATAAAAAATCTTGATTCGGACCAGTTCTTTCTTATCGCCGGACCATGCGTCGTGGAGGACGAAAGCCTTTGCTTCAGGGTGGCGGAAACGGTTTCGGTTATATGCGAGGGACTGAAAATACCGTATATTTTTAAGGCCTCCTACCGGAAGGCCAACCGCTCCAGCATGGATTCCTTCACCGGGATAGGCGATCTTGCAGCGCTGGATATCCTGCGCAAGGTCAGGAACCGTCTGAAATTGCCCGTGATCACGGATATTCATGCTCCCGAGGAAGCGGCGGTTGCAGCTGAATACGTTGACATCCTGCAGATCCCTGCCTTCCTGAGCAGGCAGACCGATCTCCTGACAGCCGCTGCGGAAACAGGGAAATATGTGAATATTAAAAAAGGACAGTTCATGGCACCTGAAGCGATGAAATTCGCTGCAGAGAAAGTATCCCGGCGCGGGAACGAGCATATTCTGCTCACCGAACGGGGGACAATGTTCGGATACCAGGACCTGATCGTCGACTTCAGGGGCATCATTGAAATGCAGGCAACCGGTTACCCGGTCGTCCTGGATGTCACCCATTCCCTGCAGCAGCCGAACCAGCCCGGCGGCGTAAGCGGGGGAAGGCCCGATCTGATTGAAACCCTCGCACGTGCAGGGATTGCTGCAGGTGTTGACGGCATTTTCATGGAAACCCATCCCGATCCGCGTAAGGCCTTATCCGACGGTGCCAACATGCTGGAGCTTGAAAACCTTGAGTCAGTATTGCAGAAGCTTGCAATGCTCAGAAAGACTGTAAATAATATGTAATCCTTAATAAGCGATATTCAAAACCATTACATCATGAAAAAAAGATTCTTCACAATCCTGGCCCTGACCTGTTTTACTCTGGGAATCCTTCCTGCGCAGGACCTGCAGGAGATACTGGATGCCCACTTCGAAGCCATCGGGCAGAAGAATCTCATCAATGTCAATACCCTTGTAATGACAGGCAAGATCCTCCAGATGGGCATGGAAATGCCTTTCAAAACCATTACCAAACGCCCGGATAAAGCCTACATTGAAGCAGAGATACAGGATTCGAAAATGAAACAGGGATGGGATGGGAAAAATGGCTGGATGGTTGCACCGTGGACCGGTTCGGCGGAACCCATTGACCTTACGGGACCGGATCTCCGGGGCTTGCAGGATGCAGCTGACATGGATGGACCGCTGTGGGACTACCAGGCGAAAGGCCATAAGCTGGAACTGGTCGGCAAGGAGGATATGGAAGGTACACAGGTTTATGTTCTCAAGCTCAGCCGGAAAGACGGGAACATCGATTACATGTACATGGATGCCGAAAATTATATGGTTCTCAAACTTGTATCCAAAACAATCGTCAACGGTTCGGAGACGGAGATTGAAGCACGCATGAGTAATTTCCAGGATGTGGACGGATACACCATGCCGTTCACCATTGAACAGACCTTCGACGGACAGCCGGGCATGAGCTTCAATATTGAAAAGGTCACCCGGGACGATGAAATTGATGACAGCATCTTCAGCAAACCGGTGGTTCCTGCGAAAACAGAAACGGAATAATTCCTTTTACTTTATTCCAAATTACAGGTAATGAAAACTGTAAGGTTTTTACTGGCATCGTTATCACTGGTTGT
>Ga0307445_10002088_pt1 | contig 11092 bp, 13 predicted proteins | sample SalMarSW160330MG_FD_202147 | JGI IMG/M metagenome (GOLD analysis project Ga0307445, IMG submission 202147) | Salt marsh sediment microbial communities from the Plum Island Ecosystem LTER, Massachusetts, United States - SW1603-30 | ecosystem: Environmental > Aquatic > Marine > Intertidal zone >...
TATATCCTAATGGAGTAGAAAGGGCAATGATAGTATCGTCCAGCATGATGAGTCTATATTAAATGAGTAAAGCCGATCCGCAAAGCTTCCCTGTTCATCCATCCAATTGTCTAGAATATTTATAAAATCGATAGATCTATAGTATATTATGATCGGCTGTCCTTTTCCGGAAAAATTTTCACTTGTTTCAGAAATCCTTCTCCGATACTTTCTGATGTGATTCCTTGGACCTGATTGGCAGCGATGTGAACGATGCGCCTTTCGTAGGGATTCATAAAATCCAGGATCTCGTTTTCCCCGGTCTGTTGAACTTTGTGAGCGATCTCCTGGGTTTTTTCCTTGAGCTCTCTCTCTTTCCTCTTCCGGAAAAAGTCACAGTCGGTTTGAACTTTTTTAGCCGAAAGTTTATTGAGCACATGTTGGAGGGCTAGCAACAGGGCTCCATCTTTCCTGAGCAGCAGATATTTGTCCATTCCATCGAAGATGAAGTACAACATATCATTTTTTTCTTTGATCTGGTAATGGAGATCAAGAGGGAAAATGGCGAGGAATTTTTCTAAAAACTGGGCGGCAGGATAATCCCCCGCCGGTCTCTTAGGCCAAGTGCGGATGACCACCTCTTTGCCCCCGATGCCGAAAAGTTTTGTCTTTTCTGTCACGACTTCATAGTTGAATCGGGCACGCTGGAGTTTGAGGGTGAGCTCGGCCAGACTGATGGCGTCTTCTAAGTTTCTCCCTTTGAATTCTTGTTCGATTTCGTTATTTTTTTCGTTTTTTTCCATGCGCTTCACTCTTTTGTTTTTTCCTAAGGCGGTTCATGATGTATTGCTGGCCGATTTGCAGGACATTGTTGGTGAGCCAGTAAATAACAAGCCCACTGGAGAAATTCATAAAAAAGATGGTCATGACCACAGGCATGATCATCATCATCCTCTGTTGAGTGGGATCAGCGGAGGTGGGGGTCATTTTTTGGCTGATATACTGGGTGATTCCCATCAGGATGGGCGTCACATAAACGGGATCATGTACAGAAAGGTCTTTGATCCAAAAGATGAAGGGACTCTGCCGGAACTCTAAAGAAATAGCCAACATCCTGAAGAAACCCCAAAAGATCGGCAGCTGGATCAGCATCGGGAGGCATCCCCCGGCTGGATTCACTCCGTGCTCCTTGTAGAGATTCATGATCTCCTCGTTCATTTTGCGTCGCTGGGCGATGTCCTGTTTGGCTTTTTTGTATTTGGCGCGGATGGCTTTCATTTTAGGCTGTAATTCCTGCATTTTGGCCATGGATTTAGTGCTGCTGTAGGTCAAAGGGAAAAATAGGATTTTTATGATGATGGTTAAAATAATGATGCAGAATCCCCAATTGGGAATGGCCGTATGGATCGCTTTGATGGCTGTATGCAGGATGGACGCCATCCATCCAAAAAAGCCGTATCGGATGATCTTTTTTGCATTCGGATCCAGTTCCATCAATCTGTCGACATCTTTTGGACCGATATAAGCTTTTACCGGGATATCAAAAACGAGAAAGTAGAAGGGGACTTGGTTGACCTCTTCTCTCACGAATGCAGCGCTCATTTTCTGCGGAGGTGCGAGAAACAGGGCGGTGAAGTAGTTGCTGTCGTAAGCTACCCAATCGGCAAAGTTGTAAAGGCTGTTTTCCAGTTTGTATCTCTGCTCCTCGTTCCGCAATAGCTTGTTGCCGGCATAAACCGTCACGCCAGCCCCTCCTCCGCCTATGCGCTTTTTCAGCTCCTCGGCGGTGAGATTACCGAAGCTCGGTCCCCAGATGATCCGCGGTGTGATTTTTTGTCCGTTTCTCCAGAGGTTTATCTGGATGTCAAAATCGTACGATTGTCCGTGAAAGGTGAATATCTTTTCGATGCGGGTTCCAGTTTCTGTGGCATACTCGAACCGCAATTCTCCCTGCTCGCCTCCTGTCAATTCTAACCGGGAGCTGGAGAATCGATAGGGAGCATTGTTGATCATGTCATCGAATTCGACGTTTTCCGTAAGCAGAAGGAAAGGAAACCGGCCCAATTCAACGGATTGGACCGAAATAAGCTCAAGGTTTTCCCCGTTATCGTTTTTGAGCTCCTTCAGTTTCCAACTCAGGAGCTGGGCTCCCTTGTTGTTCCAGATGGCTCTGTACAGGGGTGTGTCCACAACGATATCCTCTTCTGTCTCGGCCGCAGCGGCCTTAAATTCTTGTGCGGTTGAAGTTTCTTCCGGCTCCTTCGGTTGTTCTATTGCCGGCTTTTGTTCAGGCGCTTTTTCAATTTCGGCGGTGGGTTGGGCAACGGGCTGTGAAGGGGGCTCTTTTTTCAAAAAAACAAGATTATAAAGAAACACCACCCCGAAGGATAGGACAATGGCTAACAATAATCTTTTTTCCATGAGTAGGTCCTTTAGGGAACGGGATCGACTCCTCCCGGGCGAAAAGGATGACAACGGAGGAGCCTTTTGGTTCCTAAGATCAATCCTTTGAGCAAACCATATTTTTCAATGGCCTCATAGGTGTACATCGAACAGGTCGGGTGATATCGGCAGTGTTGGCCCAAGATCGGGGAGACAACGGATTTGTATCCCCGGATCATGAATAAAACGCTTTTTTTCATAAAGCTTAGCTTTTTTGTTTTAGAAATTTTAAAGCCGCTTGGTAATCGCCTTCGAGATTCTGCCATTTTGCCTCGTGTATTTCCTTTCGAGGGATGAAAATCAAGTCGAATGGTTTCTCGAGCAATTCTTTGTTCCTCCGGAAGAGCGTGCGCAACCACCTCTTCGTCCTGTTTCGTTGGACTGCATTTCCAAGTTTTTTGCTGGCAACGACGGCCACTCTGGAAAAAGTGAGCTCGCTGGAGAGGTAAATAAGGATGAAATATTTTCCTCTGTACCGTTTGCCCTTTTTATAAAGATGCAAAAAATCTTTTTTCTTTCTTATTCTTTCTTGTGGTGTGAAATTTTCATCCATCAAGCGGCAAGTCTTTTTCTGCCCTTGCGTCGGCGGTTCTTGATGACGTGCTGGCCACCTTTTCTTCTCATGCGCACGAGGAAACCGTGGTTCTTCTTTCGCTTTCTTTTGTTAGGTTGAAATGTCCTTTTCATCTTTCTTTCAGTCTTTCTTGTTTGAAAACAGTATGTTAATAAACCAGTCTTGATCTGTCAAGCGAAAAAGGAGAGATGGGCGTCTGTTATGTGTTGACTCTTTATGATTTATTGCATATAATATTCTAACACCATGAAGGCATTAAAGGTTGGCGATAAGGTAATTTATCCCAATCAGGGGCTCGGAATCATAGAAAATATCCAGGAAGAGAATTATTTCGGGCAAGATTTTCAGATCTATCATGTGAGAATTTTGGCCAATGACACATTGGTATTAGTCCCTTCCGCAAACACTGAAGAAATCGGGATCCGCAAGCCTATCTCGGAAGACTCCATCCAGGATATCTTTGATTTTATCCGGAATGGTGGCGTTGACGTGACCATGAACTGGAAGGGAAGATACAAAGAACATGTCGATCTGATGAAGTCAGGAACGATCCAGGATATGGCACTCGTCCTCAAAAGCCTGTACTATCTTCAGTTGGTCAAACCTCTATCCTTCCGCGAGAAAAAAATGATGGAAAGGGCGAAAGAACTGATCGTTACGGAAATTTCTGAGGTTTCCTGCAGTCCGTTTGAAGAAATCGAGATTCAAGTTCTGGAAATGCTCTCCAATTGTTTTGAGGACTGCATCGCCCACGCAGATTCCTGATTTTTTTCTTTTTTGCTCTTCAGTGCTGGTCATTCTATTCAAGCCACGCCCTTTTTTTGGGATGGAGAATCTCCGGTGACTGGAAAAAAACCTCAAACAAAGATCATTGCCAAAAATAACAAAGCTTTTTTCAACTATGAGCTTCTCGAAACTTTCGAAGCGGGGATTTCTCTTCTTGGGAGCGAGGTAAAGTCTATAAGAGAGGGCCGGATCAGCTTGAAAGAAAGTTATGCGGAGGTAAAGGGCGGCGAGGTTTTTCTCCTCCATTGTCACATCAGTCCTTTCGAAGCAGCCAATCGGTTCAATCATGAACCAAGACGGGAGCGAAAGCTTCTCCTTCATAAACGCGAGATCAAGCGTTTGACAGGCAAGATCAAGGAAAAGGGCTTGACACTCGTGCCGACAAAGGTCCTGATCAGCGCTAGAGGAAAGGTCAAGGTGGAAATAGCCCTGGCTAAAGGGAAGAGGATCTACCAGAAAAAAGAAGTCATCAAGGAAAGAGATATCCAAAGGGAAGTGAGGGCTGAACTCAAAAGGTGGCGCTGATATTATATGCCATGATCATCTAGAGTAACGATCACCGGGGCATGGTCTGAAGGCTTGGGAGTTCGGCGTCGCCGTGGCCAGAGATCCACTTCCACATCCCTGATCAGGGGAATAAGCGTTTCTGTACACAAAGCGTAATCGATTCGCATCCCTTCGTTTTTCCATATGGCTCCGCCGATGTAATTCCACCATGTGAACTGGCTTCTGTCCGGATAGAGATGCCGGAATACATCCGTCAATCCCCAGTCGAGGAGATGCTGAAACGCTTTTCTCTCCTCGGGTAGTGTGCCGATCGTGCCTTCAAGGCTTTTCGGATCGAAAACGTCTTGGTCCGTCCTGGCAACGTTTAAATCCCCCACGATCAAAAGCGGGTCCTTTGGGGAGAAGGAAGCCTCGAGGAAGGAGATAAGCCGCTCATACCACTCCTGTTTGTAATGGTATTTTTCCTCCCCTTTTAAACCTCCATGTGGAGCGTAAATATTGAGGATGTTGGCGCCGATATTCTTTATTTTTGTCGAGATGATTCTCCTTTGCTCATCCCACTGCGAATCACCGAATCCTTTCCTGGTGGCTTCAACAGGGAGACGAGAGCAGATGGCAACGCCGTTGTAGGCTTTTTGTCCGAATACGTCACAGGAGTAGCCCAATTTTTCAAAATCTTCGAACGGAAAATCCTCTTCTGTTGTTTTGAGTTCCTGAAAACAGAAGACATCCACATCTTCATCTCTGTGACTCAGCCATTCGACGATCAAGTCCTTCCGGACACGAATGGAATTGACATTGAAGGAACAGATTTTCATTTTATGCTCTTATGCGGTCGATGCAAATTTATGTGCGAGTCGGATGGCTTCTTTCATGCTTCGGGGATCGGCAATGCCCTTCCCGGCAATATCGAAGGCTGTCCCATGGTCGGGGGATGTCCGGACAAACGGAAGGCCTAAAGTCATATTGACTCCCCGGTCAAAAGCCTGGAGCTTGAAAGGAATAAGGCCTTGGTCGTGGTACAGGCCGATCACGATTCTTTCCGGTTTATTCAAGGCATCGCGGAAGACGACATCCGGAGGAAAAGGGCCGCTAACAGGAACACCCTGTATTTGTGCCTTTTCGATCGCGGGAAGGATGTGCTCGCTTTCCTCTTTCCCCATAAGCCCTTGCTCTCCCGCGTGCGGATTCAATCCAGACACCAGGAACTGAAACCTATGGGATCGCAATTTTTTTGTGTTTTCATGAAGCCGCAGGATGAATTCAAACAAGGATTTTTCGTTTATTTTTGAGATCGCCTGCTTTAAAGACAGGTGGTGCGTGTACAGAGCGACCTTCAGCGCATCCGACCAGAAAAACATGATCGCTTCAGGGTATGACTGGCTGAGATACTGGGTATGGCCGGCCCATGATATGCCTGCAAGATTCCAGGATTTTTTGGAAACAGGGGCTGTGACGATGGCCTGGAGGTTTCCTTTTTTGGCTTCTTGGACGGCCACATCGAAATAGCGGAAGGATGCGGCTCCATTAGCGGAACTCGGTTGTCCCTTCTCGAAAAGAGGGGATGATCCTTCGACCTCATGCAGGGAAATTGAATCGTTGGGGATGGAAAAATCGAGATTCAGGACATCTCGTTCATTGTCGATAACGGTTTTAGATCCGAACAGGACATAGCGGGCATCGGGAAGAGAAGAAAGGGAAAATAGCGATTTGAGCGTAACTTCCGGGCCGACTCCCCCGGGATCCCCAAGAGTGATGCCGATCTTGGGAAGGATCATTTTTTCTTTTTTTCGGGTTTGCTCTCTGTATTTTTATCTTCCAGCTTATACATGTATTTGATACTACGTTTGTAGAGCAACAGGTTCGGGTTTTTATCTCTGTTGAGCTTAATGCAGTTTTTATCATACCACTCGATGTATCCTTCGACTGTTTCTCCTTCGATCAGCACAATGGCCATGCGGGTTTTTTTGTTCATCTGCTTGAGATAATAATAATTTTCGGCATGGGTATCGTAGGAGGGATGTTGCTTTTTTTTCGCCGAATCTTTGTTTCTTTGTTCTTTATAATCCGTGAGGCTCGGTCGGATAAGTTTTCTATTCATGACTGCACTCCAAGTGTCTTGCTGAGAGGTTAATACGGAGAATATCTTGCCTTTTAATATAGCATGATTGAAAGAAGATTTCAAGTTTGAACATGACTTCGGGATTGAATTCCGAGGAAAAATGTGATAAGAAAATAAGCATGGCACGAGTGGTGATTGTCGAAGACGACAGAGTGACGCAAAAGATCCTGGAGAAAGCCTTGATCGAAGCCGGATTGGAGGTGTTGATCGCGGAAGACGGGATGAAAGGTTTGGATTCCATTCAGACGACCAAACCGGATATCGCTATCATCGATATGCTCATACCCAAATTACATGGTGTCGAACTATGCAAAAGGATCAGAGAAAACTCCTTGCTTAAGGATATTAAAATCATCCTGATGTCAGCCGTGTATCAATTTTCCACTTTTCGGATGGAAATCGAAGATGCCGAGGCTGACTACTTTATCAACAAGCCTATAGATATGAATGGACTCATGGAATTGATCGACAATATTTTGGGACCCGGACGATAAAAGGGGCTGGTATCGATTTATTCGAGAGCGATGTAAAAAAGCCCTCTTTTTTTATTGATCGCCGCGTCGATGAATAGATTTGGGCCCATCCTGTACACGATGTTGGCCAGCATGACGTTCTGGATCCGGATTCGAATAACTACTGTGTAACCTCTTTGGTCGACCCATTCAGCGGACTTATTGCTGTAGTTCGTGTAAGCCAAGCTGGTTTGCCAGGCCGACATATCGAATTGCGCTCCGGCGGGGAGATAGGAGCGCAATTCAGGGGGGATGATTCCCCAGCCGCGGCTGCGGGGCCAGGAGTTTCTTTCTATGTGATAACGCAGAAGAGTATCCCGGATGATCCGCGAGTCGCTGACGATCCTGGATGCGCGGCCTTTGTAGTGGGCCTGGACGATGTTGGGGACCAGGAAACTAGCCAGAATTCCGAGGATGGCCACTACGATCAAAACCTCGATCAGGGTGAAACCGCTTCTTTTTTTCATTTTACTTGATTTCCTCAGTGTCCTTAGAAGAATCGTAGGATAGGGAGACTTGGCCGTCGTCATAGGAGAGGAGGAAGGATCCATCGGATAAAAGGACATAATTCAAAAAATCGGAAAAAATCATGTCTTTGATGGACTCAGGATATTCCCCTTGATCTAACTTGATGTTCTCGATATCGTCGCAAAGTTCGTAGAATTCCATCGACAGGGTTTCGATGGTTGTGGCCGAATCTGTTTCGACCGGTTGACTCGCCCGGGAAATAACCAAGAAGCTGTAGGCGAGGCTTGCGCTGACCAACACCGCCAGGATGGCGATGTAGATGGCCAATCTTTTTTTGGGGATTTTTCCAGCCTTTTGTCTTTTTTCAGCCCTTTCTTGTCTAGCGAATCGGGCTTTTGCTTTGGCGATCTGCGCTTCTTCCTCTTTTTTTGCTTCAACACGTTTGCGATCGATCTTTTTTATTTCCATGATATTTTATCCGTCAAAGAAGAAGTGTTATAGTTTTTCTCTTTGTTTTTATGTATATCATAAATATTCATACGATTCAATTCTTTTTCTACTGTCCCTTGATCCCGCTCTTTTTTAGCGCGGCAAGCCAGTTTTGCGCCAGCACCTGGTAACCTTGGTCAGAAGGGTGGACCTCAGGAAGCAAATGAGGGGAGCGCAGAAATACAGTGAAATTATCCACTATGGCACATTTTTTTTCTGCCGCGATTTTGTGGATGATGGGATTGATTTCCTCCTTGACTCTGTTTGCGGACTTGGTAGAGAACGGGAAGGGTGTGCCTTCGGGAATGGGCGGGATGGTGGCCAGAAGGATACGGGGATCTTTGCCCGAGCGTGTTTTGAAATGCTGAAAAATGCGGATGATTTCTTTCATATGGTCGTAAAAATCGTCGGCCGATGTTTGGTCATGGTCGTTCCTTACATCGTTTGTCCCCAGCTGAAGAAGGACAAAATCCGGATAGCTCTCGGCCAGTTCCGATTCCCTTTTTTGCAGGAATCGCAGATACTCTCCTGATGTATGCCCGCTTTGGCCGAAGTTTATCACCCTTGCCCGGATTCCCTCTCTCTTGAGAAGCCGATCCAGAAACGGTGGATAACCCATCTCGGTGATGCTGTCTCCGGCGCAAAGGACGATATAGCTCTCAGGGGGAGGAGAAGAGCAGGAAAACAAAAGGGCTAGAATCAGGAGAAGCGATCCGGGTGTCAACAGGAATAATCTGTTTTTATGCACTTTATCTTTTTACTTTTTTCAGTGCCTGAAAAACAAGAGGAAGAACGATCAGGGTGACAAGGGTCGACGTGATAAGCCCCCCCACCACCACGGTCGCCAACGGCCGTTGGATCTCGGCTCCCGGGCCTTGGGCCAAAAGCAGGGGGAGAACGCCAAAAATCGTCGTAAAAGAAGTCATCAGCACAGGCCTCAATTTGACGCTGACTCCTTGGATAACCGCTTCCTTCATGTCCAGGCCTCGCTTCAAGTTGTGGTGGAAGGCGGACAGGAGTACGAGTCCGTCTTCCAGCGCGATCCCGAAAATCGCTATAAATCCGATGGATGCCGGTACGCTCAGGTAGAGGCCGGACAGCTTCAAAACCAATATCCCCCCTGTTAGGGCTAAAGGGATGTTTATCAAGATGATCAACACTTCTTGGAAAGAGTAGAAAATGGTGAACAGCAGGAGAGCGACCAGTGCCAGCGTGATGGGCATTATGAGAGCAAATCGTCTGTTCGCCCGTTGCTGGAGCTCGAACTGTCCTCCCCATTTGATCATGTGTTCCGGGGGGAGCGAAATATTTTCCTCGATTTTTTTTTGGGCCTCATCCACGAAGCGCCCGATATCCCTTCCCCGGATGTTACACTGGATGTTGATGAATCGTTTGTTGCTTTCCCGGTTGATGACACGGGGTCCGATCGCTTCTTCGATCGAAGCCAACTGTTTCAGGGGAACCTGCCCTCCTGCGGGAAGGCTTATCAGCAAATCTCCGATTTGCTCGAGATCTCCCCTGAACGCGGATTCGAACCGAAGGAAGATATCGAATCTTTTTTGTTCCTCATAGATCTGTCCGAGAGTGATCCCTCCGACCGCCATCTCGATCGTTTCCTGCACATCCTGGATGTTGACGCCGTACCTGGCGATTTTTTCCCTCTGAAGGAAGATCTGGATGTGATTTTGTCCGGTGAATTGTTCCACCTGGACATCGGCTGCTCCTTCCAATGAGGCGATCAGATCTTTGACCTGAATGGCCGTTTCCTTCAGCGTGTCGAAATCTTCTCCGTAGATCTTGATGGCCAGCTGGGCTTTGACCCCTGTGATCAGTTCATCCAGATTGTGCTGGATGGGTTGGGTCATGTTGAGATTCATCCCAGGGTATTTCTCCAGCCGGTGTTCGATCTCCTGGATGAGCTCGTCCTTGTTTTTGAAGTTTTTCCATTTCTGGATGGGATTGTACTTGATCAGTATTTCGGCATCATTGATAAAATGGGCATGGCTGCCTACCTCCCCGCGTCCGATCCGGGTCAAAACCCCCGTGACCTCGGGCACATCTTTTATCGTGTTTTCTATTTTGGTGGCCATCGCAATGACCTCTGGGAGGCTGATGTTGGGATCCATCGTGGCGCGAAGATGAAGAGTCCCCTCCTCGAGATAGGGGATGTATTCCCTTCCGATAAACGGGATCGTCGAGACTCCGGCCAGGAACAGCACGATAGTGACAAGAAAAACCGTCTTTTTGTGTTTTTCACACAGGTGGAAAAAGGGGATGAAGGCTTTTTTGATCTGTTTCATCGGGAACGACTCTTCTGACCAGTCTTTTTTCCGTTTGAGAAAAATATAGGCGAGTGCCGGGGCCGTTATCAGAGCAAAGATCAAGGAGCCTGCAAGAGCAAAAGAGATCGTGAATCCCATCGGGCGGAACATGATTCCTTCCACCCCGGTGAGGGTGAATATCGGGAGAAAGACGAGGACGATTATAGCTATGGCAAAAAACAGGGGTCTTCCCACCTCTTCTCCTGCTAAGATGATGGCGTGCGCTTTGGATTCGTGCGGCATTTGGATATGGCGATGGGCGTTTTCCATAAAAATGATGGACGCATCGGCAATCAAACCGATCCCAATGGCAAAACCTCCGAATGAAATCAGATCAGCAGCGAGATGGATCCGCTCCATCAGGATGAAGGAGAACAGGATCGAAAAGGGTAAAGAAAACACGGTGATCGTGGCAGAGGGAAAATCGCCCATGAACAGGAAAAGCACAAGGATGACCAGCAAGATGCCGATGATCAGGTTCGTTTGGACCGTCGAAAAACATTTTTTGACCAGCGAAGCCTGGTTGTAAAAAGGAACGATTACCACCCCTTCGGGGAGGGATTTGTTGATCTCTGAGATCCTGTCTTCCAGGTTTTGGATGACTTTTGCCGTGTTGGAGTCGAAAAGCTTGAGGACCATCCCGACGACCTTCTCCCCTTCTCCGTTGACCAAAGCCGCCCCTCTTTTGATAGCCGGTAGGATTTTGACGGTGGCCACATCCTTGAGATAGATGGGCGTTCCCAAGGTGTTGGCCACCACGATATTTTCCAGGTCTTCGATGGACTGGGCCAAGCCCACGCTCCGGACGATATACTCCTCTTGGCCTTTAGTGATAAAACTGGCGCCGACATTTTGGTTGTTTTCCCTAACTTTGTCCGCAAGTTCTCCTATC
>Ga0307445_10002089_pt1 | contig 11089 bp, 12 predicted proteins | sample SalMarSW160330MG_FD_202147 | JGI IMG/M metagenome (GOLD analysis project Ga0307445, IMG submission 202147) | Salt marsh sediment microbial communities from the Plum Island Ecosystem LTER, Massachusetts, United States - SW1603-30 | ecosystem: Environmental > Aquatic > Marine > Intertidal zone >...
GTCCCGTCACTCGGTCCAGATGAGACCGAGGCGATCCAGCGGCAACCCCTCGGCGGCGTCCAGCAATCTCGTCAACCCCTGCAGTGAGATCGGCGCTTCCTCCAACCACGGGAGGGAGGCCATCGCCACCCCGAAACGGCCCGCCAGCTCGTCGCGGGCCTGGCGCTGGCGCCGCGACTCGTCGGCCCAGCGTTTCAAGTTGTCGCGCAGGGCCCGGCGGGTCGCCTCGGGCAATCCGGGGGCGCGGAGCCGCCCACCGGCGCCCCACGCCTCGGGCAGGGTCCGGTTGAACACCACCAAGTCGGGCCGGCCCGCCGCCACCGGCAGCTCGGTGAACAGGCGTGTCGCCTCTCGCAGCGGGGTGGGCTGGGCGGTGGTGACCACCACCGTGACCGCGGAGCGGAGATGGCGTTCGATCGAGCGGGCCCGGTGGGAGAGGCCGTCGTAGAGGGTGCGGAGATCGAGGAGGAACTCGGCGATCTCCTCCAGCAGCGGACCGCCGAGGACGGTGTCGGCGAGGCGCAACACCGGACGGGCGGTGATCCGGTAGAGGGTGCGCCGGGCAGGAATGTGGGCGCCGGTGAGCCAGCGCAGCAGGCGACCTCCGACCAGGTCCCTCATCCGGCCCGGGGCGAGGAAGAACTCGATCCCGCCCACCGCCGGCGGGGTGTCGACGATGAGGACGTCCCACGTGCCACTCTCGATGAACTCGGCCATCTGCTCCCCGGCGGCGTAGGCCTGGGCGGCGGGGAAACGATCGGCGACCGCCCGGAAGAACGGGTTCTCCTCGAGCCGGTCGGCCACCTCGACTGCGGCGTGGCGTCGCACGATCGCCTCCCAGGAGGCGGTGACGTCGAGCATGGCGCCCCACAGGTGGCGCTGTCCCGCCACCCGGGTGGGTTGGTTGCCGAGCTCGCTGAGCCCGAGAGCGTCGGCGAGACGGCGCGCCGGGTCCACCGTCACCACCAGGGTGCGTTTCCCGTCACGGGCCGCCGCCACGGCGAGGGCGGCGGAGATGGTCGTCTTCCCGACGCCGCCGGCGCCGGCAACGAGCACCGCGTGGGCGTGGCGACCGGGGGTCACGGTGTCTCCCAGACGGCGGCGAGCCGCAGCGCCACCTGCTCGGGACCATCCGACCCGAACAGGTAGGGGAGGCGGGGGCCCGAGGGGAGGGCGGAGAGCCAATGGCGTTGCGACGCCCACAGGGCCTGGTGCAGCTCGGCGGCGCGGCGGTGCGGTCCGGCGGGGAGTCGCGCCACCGCCTCGGCAGGGACGGCCAGCTCGGGGAGGGTGCGGTTGGTGACCACCGTCACCAGGTCGATCACCGGCTCGCGCCCCAGCCGGTCGAGGGCCTCGCGGGTCTCGGCCACCGGCAGCTCCTCCGGGGTCGTCACCAGCACCAACCCGGCCGTGGCGGGATCACCCAACGTGACCTGCATCCGCCCCGCCTGTTCCCGGATCGGTCCGGCGGGGACGAGATCCGCGATGGTGGCGGGAGCACGGAGATAGGAGAAGAGCTGGCCGAGTGGTGGGGCGTCCACCAGGACCAGGTCGTAGCTTCCGCGCCACACCTCATACACCGGCTTGCCGATGGAGATGATCTCCCGCACCCCCGGGGCGGTGTCCACCAGCACGTTGAGGGCACGCGCCAGCTGGCGCGTCGGGGTGGGGCGAGGAAGCCGGAGCTGGACCCGGAGGTACTCGTCGAGGGCCCGCGACCGGTCGACGGCCAGGGTGTACACCCTCGGGGCCACCTCCCGGGCCTCATAGTCGAGGTCCTCCGCCCCGAGGTGGGCGGCCAGGCCGAGGGCGTCCAGCATTCCCATCGCAAGCACGGTGCGCCCGGCGCGGGCCGCGGCCAGCGCCAGAGAGGCGGTGACGGCGGACGAGCCGACGCCACCCTTCCCGGAGATCAGCAACAGCTTGCGGTCGAACACCGTGGGCGGAGCGTATCAGGCCGTTGCCGCTCCCCGGTGCGCTCCGGTAGCCTGACCCGGGTCCGTCACGAGGAGGTCGGAGTGGCCGAGTTGGACGTCGAGCAGTTCCTGGCACGTTTCCGCGACCGGGCCGCCGCGGTCGCCGAGCGGGGGATCCCCCCCCTGGAGGGAGAAGCCCGACGCGCCTTCATCGCCCAGGCCGAGCAGGATCATTTCGACTACGCGTTGGTGGGGAACGCCTCCTGGTCGGTGGAGGAGGGCTCCCTCGTGCTCCGGGTACCGCTCGCTTCCTGAACCCCCGGCTCACCCCTCGTCGGGGGTGACTCCGGCGGCGGCGCGGCGCGCCTCGGCCCGGCGCTCGCTCTCCAGCCGGGCCAGGTCGTAGTCCTCGTAGTCCACGTACGCCATGGCGTCGGCCAGCAGTCTGTGGCCGGCCTGATCTCGGATGAGCCGGTGCATCTCCTGGCATACCCTCCGGTAGCCGGGGTGGCCGCCTCGTCCGGTGCGCAACTCGAGGAGGTGGAACGCCTCCCGGGCGTTGAGCTGGAGGTAGAAGCGGATCTTGTAGGCGAAGGGGACCGCGTACTGGGCGACCTCCTCTCCGAGGTCGGCCGCGATCGCTTCGTGGAGGGAGGCGGCGCGCTCCATCGCCTCCTCCCAGGCCCCGGCTTCGCCGACGTCGGTGACCGCGTCCGGGGTGACGAACCCGTGGCGGGGGGCGAGGCGCTGCCAGTCGATCGAGAGCATGCGGTGGCGTTGCAGGTCGCGGAAGATCCCGTAGTCGCAGAGGATGTCGAAGCGGTAGAAGGTGCGCTCCATCCCCCGGCCCGGTTTGTGGCGGCGGTTGCTGCGGTCGCCGGCGTAGGCCTGCAATACCGCGGCGCGCTGCTCGGCGTCCATCTCGCGGGCGAGGCGCAGCAGCTGATCGTCGGGGAGCGCGGTGTGCCGGTAGAGGGCGGCGGCGACGATCTCGGTCTCCGCCTCGGGATTCCATGACACCAAGGTGACCTCGGGACGGTCTTCGGGGACGGCGGCGATCTCGTCGGCGATGCGCTGCATGTCTTCCCCGGTGCGGGCCAGGTACGCCGACCAGGCCCCGCCCCGTTCCGGGAGATCGACCCGCCGCATGAACGACGGGATCACCTTGCGCAGCTCGGTCAGCATCAGGTCGGCGAAATGGCGGGCCTCCGCCAGGGGATGGGCTCGCATCCGGAGCAGCATGGCCTCGTAAGCCTGGCCGGAGGCGAAGATCCCGACGTTGGAGGTGGTCGCCGCCGGCAGCAGGCCCCGTGCATCGTCACAGGAACGGGCCCGGATGCTCGACATCCACACGAACTCGGAATCCCCGTCCCGGCGCGGGTAGAGGGTGCCGTAGTACGACACCAGCCGCTGCACCAGGCGAGCGTAGGTGGTGAAGAGCGATTCCATCGTCACCACGAACGGGTCGCGGTGGGGAGAAGCCGCCACCTCGGCCGGCACCATGTAGCGGTAACGATCGCCGAGCGGGCGGTCGTAGAAGATGTAGCGGGTGCTCTGCTCGAGATAGGAGGCGAGACGCCCGCGCTCCAGGATCTTGGTGAGCACGTTGGACGCCTGCTCCACCGCGAGGTGGGCGCCACCGAGTTGCGCCACCGAGTCGTCGCCGTACTCGGTGAAGACCCGGTCATAGAGCGTCTCGGCCCGGCGCTGGTTCACCACCGTGTCGGCCGGTGGGCCGGGGGTGGAGGCGCCCAGTTCGGGGATGGTGGCGAACTCGTCGAGGAAGAGGCGCCGCACCGACTTGTGTGACCGGCTGTAGCGGGCGAAGAGGGCGCCCTTCACCACCTCGGGGAGGTTGACCACCGCGAAGACCGGACCTTCGAGGTTGGTGAAGAAGCGGGACAGCACCGCTCGTTCCCCGTCGCTGAACGACTCGACGTGGTGGGGAGTGCCGGGAGAGGGGTTGGATGCGCTCGCAGGCATGGTGAATGACAAGACTGTGATTCACCGTAGCGGCGCGCTGCATCCGCTGCAATGGGATCGGCGGTATTCTCGGCGGCGTGATCGCGCTGCGCATCCTCATCGGGGCCCTCGTCGCCGCCGCCATCGGCGTGGCGATGGTGCCGCTGTGGGTGCTGCTCGACATCCGACGGGGCGGGACCGGCTGGGGATTGTGTCCCAGCGGCATCGGCGCCTGCCGCAATTCGTACTTCTCGGGCTTCGAACTCCTCGCCTACCTGGCGGTCGCCCTCTTCGCCATCCTCGCCCTCATCGCCCTCTGTGTGCGGGTGCTGCGCCTGGTGGAGCGCCACCGCGGCATCCGCGTCTGACCGGCCCTCTTCCGGCCGTCAGTGGGCGGCGCTCACCGATTCGGCCTCCGGGAGTTCGTCGGGGGTGAACCCGACCACCACGTAGATCCCGAGGAGGATCAGGCCGGCGCCGATCCAACCACGGACGTCGAGGCGCTCGCCGAGCACGACGGCGGCGGTGGCGGCCGCGAAGGCCGGCTCCAAGGCCAGCACGACCGCGGTCCGGCTCGGACCGATCACGGTCTGCGCCCACACCTGGATGAGGAACGCCCCGGCGCTCACCACGAGGCCGGTGGCGAGCAGGGCGGGGAGCGAGGCGAGGCCGGGGACGGTGAACCCTTCGATCACCGCCAGCGCCATCGCTCCGACCGACACCACCAGGAGCTGCACCGCGGTGAAAGCGACGATGGGGTGGAGCGGAGCGAGCCGGGAGAGGATCACGATGTGGACGGCGAAGGCGACTGCGCATGCCACGGTGAGGAGGTCGCCGCGGCGCAAGGTAAGGCCGTGTTCGACGGTGAGGAAGGCGAGACCGGCGAAGGCGAGCACCCCGCCGCCCAGGGCGAGGGCATGGGGGCGGCGCCGGAACGAAACGGCGGCGATGAGCGGGGTGAAGACCACGTAGAGCCCCGTGATGAGGCCCGAGTTCGAGGCTGACGTGAGCGAGAGACCCCACGTCTGGAAGGCGTAGCCGGCCAGCAGCGAGACTCCTGCGATGGCGCCGTGGCGCCAGATGAGGGTGCCCCGGGGGCGGGCGATGGTGAAGAGCACCGCGGCGCCCAGCAGGAACCGCCATCCCACGAAGCTCATCGGTGGAAGGATCTCGACCGCCTCCTTGATCACCACGAATGTCGTCCCGAACAGGAGGGCGGCGCCGGCGAGGGCGAGGTGAGCGACGGTGCGGCGGGACACGGCGACGGGGGGCGGCGTCAGCCGACCCGCCGGCTCAGGGAGGCGATGATCCCGACGAGGACGATGGCGCACCCCGCCAGCAGGGTCCACGGACCGGCCCCCACCTGGGCGGTGACGCCGGCGTCGCGCACCTCGCGGGCGGCGGCGAGGGCGTCGACGACCTTGGCGGCGGCGAAGATGGTGGCCGCCGCGGCGCACGCCGCCGTCACCACCGCGGCGACCAGCCCGAAGCCCTCATGGCGGTCCCCGAAGAGGGCGATCCCGGCGGGGATGAGCAACAACACCACGGCGGCGCCGGCGGCGGCGCCCGCTCCGTTGATGCTCCCCAGCAGAGGGGCGGTGAGGAATGGGAGCAGCAGCGAGATCGCACCGATCCCGGTTCCGGCGACGATGATGAGGCGCGAGGCGTGCACGGGATTCAACGGATCTGGATCGACGTCCCGTCGATGCTCTCGATCTCGACGAGGGACTGGACCGTCCAGCCGTGGTGTTCCAGCCGCTCCCGGCCCCGCTGCCACACCTTCTCGATGGCGAACCCGAAGCCCACGATCTCGCAACCGGCTTCGACCACCATCTCCCCGAGGGCCTCGGCGGTACGGCCCCGTGACAGGAAGTCGTCGATGACGAGGACCCGCAACCCCGGGGTGAGGACGCGCCGGGCGATCTCCACCCGGTACTCGACGCCCTTGGTGGGGGAGGCCACCTCGCGGGCGAACGAGTAGCGCTCCCCGGTGCCGAGGTACTTCTTGGCGTACACCATGGGGATGCCCAGCTCGCGGGCGGTCATCAACGCAGGGGGGATGCCGGACGCCTCCGCGGTGATCACCAGGTCGGGCGCCGTCGCCGCAAAGCGGGCGGCCAGGTCGCGGCCCACCGACTCGAGGATGGGGGGCTCGACACGGTGATTGAGGAACTCGTCCACCAGGATCAACTCGCCCTCGATCCGGGCACGGGAGGAGACGGCGGTCTTGAGATCCACGGCGGTATCGTACCCGTCCCGTCCGGCGCAGGAATCGCCGGACGGCTCCCCCCTAGCATCCAGGCTCGATGGCACCCGAACGCACGACGGAACCGACCCCGCCCTCGGTGGAGCAGCGTCGCGACGCGCGGGTCGTCCTCAACCGGCTCCGGCGGCGCTACCCGTCGATCGGCACCGCCCTCGACTACCGGGAGCCGTGGCAGCTCCTGGTGGCCACCGTGCTCTCGGCCCAGACCACCGACGAGAATGTGAACCGGGTCACCCCCGAGCTGTTCCGCCGCTGGCCGACCGCCGAGGACCTGGCCGAAGCCGATCCGGACGCGGTGGAGCAGGTCGTCTACTCCACCGGCTACTACCGGCAGAAGACCAAGTCGATCATCGCCCTCTCGTCCGATCTCGTCGATCACTTCGACGGGAAGGTGCCCGCCGATCTGGAGGCGATGACGACGCTGCGGGGCGTGGGGCGCAAGACGGCGAGCGTGGTGCTCGCCGAGGCCTGGGGGCTCCCCGCGATCGCGGTCGACACCCACGTCAAGCGGGTGTCGAGACGGCTCGGCCTCACCGCCGAGACCGACCCGGAGAAGATCGAACGGGCGCTGCGGGCCCTCTACCCCGAGAAGGATTGGGCCGGGGTGTCGATGCGCTTCATCCAGTTCGGGCGTGACGTGTGCGACGCCCGGCGTCCCCGCTGCTGGGAATGCCCGCTTCGGGACCGCTGCCCCTACCCTGACAAGACGCCGGCCCCCTGACGATCCGTGCCTACCGGGCGGCGTCCGGTTGGGCGGTGCCCGATGCCGCCTGGGGTGGGACAGCCGTGCCCCGGCCTGGCGCGCCGCGGCGGCGGGCGCGGCCGGCGCCGGACCGGACCAGGTCCATCCCCCGCGTCTCCGGCAGCCGCAGGACCAGGTACATGGAGACGAGGAGGCCGGACGCCAGGATGGCGATCGTGGTCGACAGCCCGGCCCGGTCCACGACCAGGGCGCCGATCACGAACCCTCCGATCGAGCCGACGATGGCGACGTTGGTGATCCAGCCCGCCGTCATGGCGCGCACCCGGGTGGGGAACAGCTCGGAGCGCTGGGCGGCGAACGCCGGGGTGAACATGCTGAGTCCGAGCGTGGCGAGGAAGATGGCGGGCGCCAGGAGCCAGCCGCTGTCGAGGGCGTAGAAGCCGACGCCGCCCACCATGCCGAGGGCGAGGGCGAGCACGATGGTGTGGCGGCGCCCGATGGCGTCGGCCATCCGCCCACCCACGACGAGGCCGAGGGCCCCGAGGCCGCTGAAGACGATGAGGAGGAAGCGGGCCGGGGCGGCCTCCCACTCCAGGTCGTTCACCATCCGCTCCATCACGAAGTTGAGGGCGGGGGAGGAGAAGACGGCGACAAAGAATGCCATGGCGGCGAGGGGCCAGAAGTGGCGGGCGAGCCCGCTGGAGAGCACCTGACGGAACGTGACGTCCCGGCCGAAGGGACGGAACGCCCGGCTCTCGGCCAGGAACCGGTTGAGGAGGGGGAGCAGCACGAACCCGACCGCGGTGAGCCCGAACAGGATGCGCCAGGCGTCGGGCGACTGCTCGGCGATCGGGAGCAGCACCAGCCCGAGACCCGATCCCATCGACCCGGCGAGGGCATAGATGCCGAGGCCGAGGGCCCGCCGCCCCGGGGCGATTTCCTCGGCGAGGTAGACCACGGAGAGGGCGGCGATGCCGATCACCGCGATCCGGGTCACGGCCTGGGTGACGACGAACCCGGCGACGCCGGGGATGAGCACGGTGAGGAGATTCCCGGCGGGGATCATGGCGAAGGCGATCAAGAAGGGGCGGCGGCGCCCGATGCGATCGGCGATGACGGCGAAGGCGAGCCCTGCCAGCGACGCCGTCCTGGTGATCCCGAACACCCAGAACATGCCCCCTTCGCTGATTCCCAGGCTCTTGCGGGCGAACGGCAGGGTGGAGCTGATCTGGCTGCCGCCGTACGCGGCGACGAACCCCACCAGCACCATGAGGGTGAGGATGCGTCGGTCGCGGACGGTGAACGCTGCTTTCTTGCCGCGACTCGTCATGGACGATCCGCCGCGATCATTCCGTCCGCTTCGGGGGTGGGGGCCTCTGTCATGGGCGCGCCTGAGGTTACCCGGTGGGACCGGGCGCGGTATTCGAACCGGGGCCCGGCCCGGCGTAGGGTGCGGGGAACAGGGGCGGTGCACGCCGCGTTGACCCAGCAACCGTCCCACGACCCGACAGGAGCGCCCGGGTGGCCGATCCGACCTTGCTTGCCGCCATCCTCGCCGGCGCCGCCTCCTTCCTGTCTCCTTGCGTGCTGCCGCTGCTCCCCGGCTATCTGAGCCTCATGTCGGGGTACTCCACCCGGGAGCTGGCGGAGGGCGACGTATCGATGTGGCGGGTGGCCCGCGCCACCGGGCTGTTCGTGCTCGGCTTCTCGCTGGTCTTCGTGGTGCTGTTCGGGGCGGCGGCCTCGTCGCTGGGGCGGGCGCTCAGCGGCCATGTCTTCACCGTCGTCGCCGGGTGGGTCATCGTCGTCATGGGGGTGTTCATCGTCGTCACCTCGGTGTGGAACCCGCGCTTCCTGCTCCCGTTCATGAAGGACCGCCGCAAGGAGGTGCGACCCAGCCGGCTCGGCGTGTTCGCCCCTCCGGTGATGGGAATGGCGTTCGCCTTCGGCTGGACCCCCTGTATCGGGCCCTTCCTCACCGCCGCCATCGCCCTCGGCGCCAGCGAGGACACCATGGGTCGGGGCATGTTGGTGCTCGCCTTCTACTCGCTGGGGCTCGGGATCCCGTTCCTGGTCTCGGCCCTGCTGCTCGCCAAGGCGTTCTCCTTCTTCGATGGGATCAAACGGTTCCTCACCCCGATCAGCATCGCCTCGGGACTGCTGCTGGCCGGGTTCGGGTTGTTGCTGGTGACGGGTCGGATCGTCGACCTCAACGCCTGGTTCAGCCGCCTCCTGGTGCGGCTCGGGCTGGACGGACTCGCCGACGTCTGAGATCGGATAACCTCGCCCGATGCAACCCGCTCTGGACCGCTCCCGTTTCGCGGCACTGGCGGCCGAGTACCCGGTGGTGCCGGTGTCGGTGGAGGTGCTCGGCGACCGGGAGACCGCGGTCTCGGTGTTCGAGAAACTGGTGGGCGCCGACTCCGGGTTCCTCCTCGAATCGGTGGAAGGCGGCGACCGATGGGCCCGCTGGTCGTTCGTGGGGTGGCGGCCCGAGTTCACCCTGCTCGCCCGTGACGGCCGCTGCTGGACCGAAGGCAGTGACGTGGATCTTCCCGATGGTGACGTGCTCACGGTGCTCGAGCAGGTGATCGCCCGCTACCGGACCCCGCCTCCGACCCAACTCGGCTTCGGTGATCTCCCCCCGCCCCTCTTTGCCGGGGCGGTCGGCTACCTGTCGTACGACGCGGTGCGCTACGTCGAGCACCTCCCCGATCGTCCCGACGACGACCGGGGGCTACCCGAGATGATGTGGCAGTTCTTCGGGATGCTGGCCGTCGTGGATCGCTTCCGGCAGACGGTGCGCCTCATCCGCAACGTGTTCGTCGGCGACGCCGACCCGGCGACCGCCTACGACGCTGCGGTGGCGGACCTGGCGGCGGCCGTCGATGCCCTCGGCGCGGGGGAACGCTACCGGATCCGGTCCCGCCCCTCCTTCACCACCAAGCCGGAGGCGAGGGCCAACATGTCGAGGGAGACGTTCGAGGCGGCGGTGGGGACCGCCATCGAATACATCAAGGCGGGCGACGCCTTCCAGATCGTGCCATCGCTGCGGTTCGAGGTCGATTTCGACGGAGACCCGTTCGCCATCTACCGCTCGCTGCGGCTGGTGAACCCTTCGCCATTCATGTTCTTCGTCCGCCACGGCGGCGTCGCCATCGTGGGTTCATCGCCCGAGGTCATGTCGCGGGCGCGCGACGGGAAGGCGACGAGCCGTCCCATCGCCGGGACCCGCCCGCGTGGGGCCACTCCCGAGGAGGATGCCGCCCTCGAGGAGGATCTGCTGGCCGACCCCAAGGAGCGGGCCGAGCACGTCATGCTGGTCGACCTGGCCCGCAACGACCTGGGGCGGGTGTGCCGGTACGGCACGGTGACGGTCGACGAGCTGATGGTGATCGAGCGCTACTCGCACGTCATGCACATCGTGTCGAACGTGTCGGGGACGCTGCGACCCGGGGTGGGTCCGGTCGACGTGCTCCGGGCCACCTTCCCCCACGGGACGGTGTCGGGCGCCCCCAAGGTGCGGGCGATGGAGATCATCGACGAGCTCGAGCCCACCGCTCGCGGGCCGTACGCCGGGGCGGTCGGCTACATCGACTTCTCCGGCAACGTCGACACCGCCATCGCCCTCCGCACCCTGGTGGCGGCCGGCGGGAAGGCGTGGGTGCAGGCGGGCGCCGGGATCGTGGCCGACAGCGATCCCGCCACCGAGTACCAGGAGTGCCTCAACAAGGCGGCGGCGGTGCTGGCCGCCATCGAGGGATCCCACGATGTCTGATCCCGGGCGGGATCCCGCCCGGGACGTTCCACCGTTCCGCGACGGAGCGGGTCTGGTCACGGCCGGCCGCGAGCTCGTGTGGGTGCGGGGGCCGGACACGGTGTCCTTCCTCGACGGGTTGCTGAGCCGCTCGCTTCCCGCCCTCTCGTCCGGGGCCGCGGCGCGGGCGCTGCTGCTGAGCCCACGGGGCCGGCTGCGGGCGGCGCTGTGGCTGCTGGCAGGCGACGACGAGGTCGGGATCGTCACCGACGCCGGGCACGGCGCGGTCGTCGCCGGTGACCTGGCCCGCTTCCGGCTGCGGGTCGACCTCACCATCGATCCCGAGCCGCGGCAGACCACGGATCTGTGGGGTCGGGAGGCGGCGGCGGTGGTGCGGCGCGCCACCGGGATCGAGGTGACGGAGCCGGCCGGATGGCGGGCGGTGCCCGGCGGGGGGATCGTCGCCCGCACCCCGTTCCTCCACG
>Ga0307445_10002092_pt1 | contig 11060 bp, 7 predicted proteins | sample SalMarSW160330MG_FD_202147 | JGI IMG/M metagenome (GOLD analysis project Ga0307445, IMG submission 202147) | Salt marsh sediment microbial communities from the Plum Island Ecosystem LTER, Massachusetts, United States - SW1603-30 | ecosystem: Environmental > Aquatic > Marine > Intertidal zone >...
GATGACGGCGGATTAACCAGGCTGGGACGGGAAAAACTGGAACTAAACCTGGAAGAGATGAAGCAGGTCCGGGGCTATTTCACCGGGGTGGGGCGTAACCCCACCGATGTTGAACTGGAAACCCTGGCCCAGACCTGGTCGGAGCACTGCAAGCACAAGACCTTCAGTTCCAGGATAAGCTTAGGCGAAGAAGTCATTGATAACCTGCTCAAGAGCACGGTGATGCGGGTGACCGATAAACTCAACAGGCCCTGGTGCCTCTCCACCTTTAAAGATAACTCCGGAGTCATAGACTTCGACGGCCGCTACGCCCTCTGCTGCAAGGTTGAGACCCATAACCACCCCTCCGCTATAGAACCCTACGGCGGGGCCTCCACCGGGCTGGGCGGGGTCATCCGCGACCCCCTGGGCACCGGCCTGGGGTCAAAACCCATCGCCAACACCGATGTCTTCTGCTTCGCTCCCCCCGATTTCCCCCACGATAAACTGCCCGCCGGCATCCTCCACCCCCGCCGTATTCTCAAAGGGGTGCGGGCCGGCGTGGCCGACTACGGCAATAGAATGGGCATCCCCACCGTCAACGGGGCAATTCTCTTCGATGATAGGTATCTGGGCAATCCGGTGGTGATGTGCGGGACTATAGGCATCATGCCCAGGGAAGCCGCCCGGATGGGCCAACAAAAGCCGGGTGATTTGGTGGTGGTGGTGGGAGGTAAAACGGGGCGGGACGGCATCCACGGCGTTACCTTCGCCTCGGCGCTGCTCACCGGCGAATCTGAAGAAGTCTCGGCCTCGTCGGTGCAGATTGGCAACGCCATCACCGAAAAGAAGATGATTGACGTCCTGCTGGTAGCCAGGGAGCGTGGTTTATACCGGCGCATCACCGACTGCGGCGGCGGCGGTCTTTCCTCGGCAGTAGGCGAAATGGCCGCCGAAACCGGCGTCAGGGTAAATCTGGAAAAGGTGCCGCTTAAATACTCCGGCCTCTCCTACCGGGAGATATGGCTCTCCGAATCGCAGGAGAGGATGCTGCTGGCGGTGCCTCCGGAATCGGCTAAAGAGCTGATTAGCCTCTTCGCCAGCGAGGATGTGGAAGCCACCGTCATCGGCGAATTTACCAGCGATAAGCGCTTAAAGCTTTTATACCAGGATAATTTAGTGTGTGACCTTGACATGGAATTTTTACACCACGGCCTGCCCCAATCGGAAAGGAAAGCGGTCTGGCAGCCACCCGACCACCCCGAACCCGCATTCGCCGAGCCGCCCGACCTGGCCGAAGACCTTAAAAAGATTTTAGGCTCGTGGAACGTCTGCAGCAAGGAGTGGGTCATCCGCCAGTATGACCACGAAGTCCAAGGGGGCAGTATTTTAAAGCCCCTGTCAGGCATAAACAACGACGGCCCCTCTGACGCCGCCATCGTCCGCCCCCTGCTCAATTCTGATATGGGCGTGATTATCTCTAACGGCATCAACCCCAAATACGGGGACATCGACCCCTACTGGATGGCGGCCTCGGCGGTAGACGAAGCGCTCCGGCAGATTATCGCCGTCGGCGGCAGTCTTAAGCGGGTGGCGCTGCTGGACAACTTCAGCTGGGGCAACCCGGAGAAGCCGGACCGGCTGGGCGGTCTGGTGCGGGCGGCGCAGGGCTGCGCCGATACCGCCCTGGCCTACGGGGCGCCCTTTATCTCGGGCAAGGACAGCCTCTACAACGAATACGAGACGGGCAAGGAAAGCATCTGTATCCCCCCCACCCTGCTCATCTCGGCTATGGCGGTGATGGAAGACGTCTCCAAAACAGTCTCCATGGACTGCAAAAAGGAAGGTGACTTAATCTATATCGTCGGAGCGACCTGTGATGAGCTGGGCGGCTCGCACTACTACGGCCTTCACGGCGCCGTCGGCAATAAGGTGCCCAGAGTCAACCCGGAAAAGGGTAAAAAGCTGATGGAGGCTTTAAGCGCCGCCACGGCCAAAGGGCTGGTAAAGGCCTGCCACGATTTGAGCGAGGGGGGCATAGGGGTGGCGGCGGCGGAAACGGCCTTCGCCGGCGGGCTGGGCATGACCCTTCAACTAGACAAAGTCCCCCTGGGCGGAGCCGTCACCCGCAATGACACTATATTATTCTCCGAATCAAATAGCCGCTTCCTGGTAGAGGTGGCGCCTGAAGACAAGGAACGCTTTGAGCAGGCACTGAAAGGGGTAACTTTTGCCGCCGTCGGAGAGGTGAACAAGAGCGATAAGCTTGATATCTACGGCCTTAACGGCAAAAAGATAGTTTCGGCCCCCTTAGCCGAACTAAAAGAAGCCTGGCAAAAACCGCTGGGCTGGTAAAAATAGAATGGCCAAAGTAAAGACATTAATCTTAAGGGCTCCGGGGACAAACTGCGACGGGGAGACAACCTTTGCCTTCGAGCAGGCCGGCTCGGCGGTAGATTCGGCCCACATCAACCGGCTCGTCGCTGGCGATACCTCCCTCTCCGGCTACCAGATACTGGTAATACCCGGCGGCTTCACCTACGGCGACGATGTCTCCGGCGGTAAAATCCTGGCCAACGAACTGAAATTAAAGCTGGGCGGTGACATCCAGCGTTTTGTCGAACGGGGCGGCTTAATCCTGGGCATCTGTAACGGCTTTCAGGTGCTGGTGAAAGCGGGCATCCTGCCGCCGGTAGAGGACGGCCAGCGCCTGACCCTGTCCGGCAACGACTCCAACCGCTTTGAGTGCCGCTGGGTCTACCTGCAAATAAACCGGGAAAGCCCCTGTATCTTCACTAAAGGCATCAGCGCCATGTACCTGCCCATAGCCCACGGCGAGGGCAAGATAATGGCGGAAAAAGAAACGCTGGACAAACTGAATGTGGTGATGCGCTACGCCGATGCCAAGGGCGATACTAAAGCCGGCTATCCCGGTAACCCCAACGGCTCGGTGGATAACATAGCCGGCATCTGTGACGCCACCGGGCGTATCTTCTCCCTGATGCCCCACCCCGAGCGATTTATCAACTGGAGCCAGCACCCGCGCTGGACCAGGGAAGCAACAAGGCAGCGCGGGGACGGCCTGGCTATCTTCTTAAACGCCGTGGACTGGGTCAAGCGCAGCTGAAAAATCTATGAGCTATATTTCATCCTGGAGCGGGGGCAAGGACAGCTGTTTGGCCGCTTATCTGGCGCTCGGTCAGGGATATAAGATATCTCATCTGGTAAATTTTATTTCTCAAGAATTTAAGCGGGTAAGCTTTCACGGCACTGAAGCCAGGCTGATTCAGCTACAAAGCCAGGCTATCGGCATCCCGCTGCTGCAGAAACTGACCACCTGGGAAAGCTACGAGCAAGAGTTTAAAGAAGCGGTGCAAAGCCTGCTACCCAAAGGTATAAAGGGGATGGTCTTTGGCGATATCTACCTCGACGAACACCGGGAGTGGGTGGAAAGGGTCTGCGGCGAGCTGGGGATTACCGCCATTGAACCGCTCTGGAATAAAGATACGGAAGAGGTCTTCTCCGGCTTTGTTGATGCTGGCTTTGAAGCCATTATCGTCAGCGCCAGCGACGAGTTAATTGACGAGGGCTGGGTCGGACAGAGGCTGGGCAGGAAGTTCCTGAGCTATCTAAAAACCAGAAATGTCGACCTTTGCGGTGAGAACGGCGAATACCACACCCTGGTGGTCAACGGCCCCCTGTTCAAGAGAAAAATCGAGATAATAGAGAGTAAAACTATCAACCGGGACAACCGCTGGTTGCTGGATACCGTTAAATACCGGCTGGCGTAAGGGATAAAATAGAGGGGCTGGGATTTCATCCCAGCCCCTTTTTGACTAATTATAACGGTATTATAACGATACCTGGGGTAGTTCCGCCTGGGCCTTTCTTACTTCTTCCTCGGGATAGGCGTAATCCACCAGTTCACCCGACATGTACTTCTCATAGGCCGACAGGTCAAAGTGCCCGTGTCCGCTATGGGCAATCAGGATGGTCTTGGATTTGCCCTCTTCCTTGCACTTAAGGGCTTCATCAATAGCTACCCTGAGGTCGTGGCACGGCTCAGGAGCGGTGATAATACCCTCGGTGCGGGCAAACTGTATCCCGGCATCAAAGACCTTGGTCTGAGGCACCGCCCGAGCTTCAACAAAGCCCAGCTTATGGAGGTGACAGATGATGGGGGCCATGCCGTGGTAGCGCAGCCCGCCGGCGTGAATCGGGGGCGGAATAAAACCATGCCCCAGGGTATACATCTTGACGATAGGGCCAAGACCGACAGCGTCGCCGTAGTCAAAGGCATACAGCCCCTTGGTCACGGTGGGACAGCTTTCCGGCTCAACGCAGATGATGCGCAGGTCTTTCTTCTTACCGCTAATCTTATCCCGAACCCAGGGCAGAAACTGCCCGGCGAAGTTGGAGCCGCCGCCGATACAGCCGACTATGATGTCCGGATAGGCATCAGCCATCTCCATCTGCTTGCGGGTCTCCTCGCCGATGATGGTCTGGTGAAGCAGAACGTGGTTAACCACACTGCCCAGGGAGTAATGGGTATCCTCCCGGCTGACGGCATCCTCCACCGCCTCGCTGATAGCCAGCCCCAAGCTGCCGGGGCAATCGGGCCACTTGGCCAGCATATCCCGCCCCGACTTGGTATCCGGGCTGGGGCTGGGGACGCAGTTAGCCCCCCAGACCTCCATGGCGATGCGCCGGTAAGGCTTCTGGTCATAGCTAATCCTGACCATAAAGACCTTAATTTCTATATCAAATAGGGCCCCGGCGAAGGCCAGGGCGCTGCCCCACTGTCCGGCGCCGGTCTCGGTGCTTATACGCTTGATGCCTTCCTTCTTGTTATAGTAGGCCTGGGCGACGGCGGTATTGGGCTTATGGCTGCCCGCCTGATTGGTCCCCTCGTATTTATAGAAAATCTTGGCGGGCGTATCCAGGGCTTTCTCCAACCGGTAGGCCCGGTGCAAAACCGTGGGCCGCCAGGTGCGGTAAATCTCCAGCACCTCATCGGGTATTTCAATATAGCGGTCGGTGGTATTTACCTCCTGCAGGATACACTCCATAGGGAACAGGGCGTGCATGAACTCCGGGGTCGCCGGCTGTTTGGTCATCGGGTTCAGGGTCGGCGGCAATGGTTCAGGCAGATCAGGCTGGATATTATACCAGTGGGTCGGCATGTCCTTCTGGTCGAGAAAAAACATTGATCTGTTAAATTTCTTGGCCATTTTTCCTCCTTTGATTTTGGGGCTCTAGTCTATTTAATAACCTTGTGCACTTTAAGGAGCAGTTGATGCTGATAATACAACCTGCGGCGCTGGGCTGTCAAGCCCGAATTACAGGTGCCGGGCATACGCGGTTGCATAGACAGGCTCACTAGCCTATAATCTGCACTGACGGCTATGGCAAATACTGAGGAAAAGACCAAAATCAAAGAGCAGACCAGGCGCATCTTGAGCCGCTTTAGCCGTAAAAGAGGCAACCTTATCCCCACCCTGCAAAAGGTACAGGAAGGGCTGGGCTACCTGCCCCGCGAAGCCATGCTGGAGGTCGCCCGATTTCTGGATATACCGGAGATAGACGTCTACGGCGTGGTCACCTTCTACAACCAGTTCCGGCTCAATCCCCCGGGAAAGCACTCGATAAGGGTATGTCTGGGCACCGCCTGCCATATGAAGGGCGGTTATATAACACTGGACGCCTGGAAGAGACGGCTTAAAATTGACCGGGGTCAGACCACCGCCGACCGCGAGTTTGACCTGGATACGGTGGCCTGCGTCGGCTGCTGCGTCATGGCGCCGGTAACGGTGGTTGACGATAAGCCCGAAGGCCAGGTGGAGCCGACCAAAGTAGACGGTATTCTTCTCTCATTTGAGCGGGAGAGGGAGAAGCGGGGTAAAAAGAAACGGTGAAAGCAACCGGGCTTCCAGATATAGCCTCAACCTTCCAGAAAATAAGAAAACGCGCTGAAGCGCGCTGGCAGGAGCTTCAGGACCGCAGGGCGGTGATTATGGTCGGCGCCGCCACCTGCGGCCGGGCCGCCGGGGCGCTGAAGGTGCTCCGGGCATTCAAAGACGAGCTTAAAAAGCAAAATCTGGACTGTCCCGTATTCGAGGTCGGCTGCATGGGGCACTGCTATGCCGAACCGATAGTTATCATCGCCAAGCCGGGCTATCCCTCCATCGTCTACCAGCAGGTCAACCCGGTCATCGCCAGGAGGCTGGTCAGGGAATTCATACTGGGCGATGACCCCTGCCTTGAATCCGTCCTCGGCGCTCTGGAGGAAAATGAGCTGGTCCCCGGCCTGGCCGATTTCCCCCGCGCCCAATTCGAGCAGAAGATTATCTTAAAAAACTGCGGGCATATAGACCCGGAGGATATAGACCACTACATCGCCGGCGGCGGCTATTCGGCTCTGGTAAAGGCGCTCCGGCTAAAGCCGGACGAGATTATTAACGAGGTCAAAAAGTCGGGACTGCGGGGCCGGGGCGGGGCCGGCTTTGCCACCGGGGAGAAGTGGGCCACCTGCCGTAATGCCCCCGGCAGGCCCAGGTATGTCATCTGCAACGGGGACGAGGGCGACCCCGGTGCCTTCATGGACCGGGCTATCCTGGAAAGCGACCCCCACTCCGTGATTGAGGGCATGCTCATCGCCGGCTACGCCGTCGGCGCTCGTTACGGCTATATCTATGTCCGCGCCGAATACCCCCTGGCGGTGCACCGAACTCGTCTTGCCCTCAGCCAGGCAAAAAAGCTGAACCTGCTGGGCAGGAATATACTGGGCAGCGATTTCAGCTTTGATATAAAACTGTTTCAGGGCTCGGGCGCCTTCGTCTGCGGCGAGGAGAGCGCCCTTATTGCCTCGCTGGAGGGAAAAGCGGGCACCCCCAGCCACCGCCCCCCCTATCCGGCAGTAAGCGGCCTGGAGGGCAAGCCCACCCTCATCAACAATGTCAAGACGCTGGCTTTTATCCGCCATATAGTTGATAAGGGAGCTAAATGGTTTAGCGGCATCGGCACTAAAAACAGCCCCGGCACGGCCGTTTTCGCCCTGGCCGGCAAGGTGGTCAATACCGGGCTGACCGAAGTCCCCATGGGCACCACCCTGCGCCAGGTCATCTTTGACGTGGGCAGCGGCATCCCCGGCGGCAAGCCGTTCAAGGCGGTGCAGATAGGCGGCCCCTCCGGCGGCTGCCTGCCCGAATCGGCGCTGGATTTGCCCATTGACTTTGACTCCCTGACCGAAGCCGGGGCGATGATGGGCTCCGGGGGCATGATTGTCCTTGACGAAGACGACTGCATGGTGGAGATAGCCCGCTATTTTCTGGAGTTCACCCAGCGCGAGTCCTGCGGCAAGTGTACCTTTTGCCGCCTGGGGACAAAGCAGCTGCTGGAAATGCTGGCTGAATTTACCCGGGGCAAAGGGGAAATCAAAGATTTAGATACCCTCGCCGAACTGGCCGAGGACGTCAGGGCGGGCTCGCTCTGCGGACTGGGCAGGACGGCGCCCAACCCGGTGCTGACCAACCTGCGCTACTTCCGCGATGAGTACGAGGCGCACATCAAAGAAGGCCGGTGCCCGGCGCTGATGTGCCAGGAGCTTATCGCCTTTTACATCATACCGGACAGGTGCGAGCTTACCTGCGACGCCTGCGTCGGCAACTGCACCGTGGAAGCCATATCCAGCCACCCCAAGAAGAGATATAAGATTATCGACCAGGAAAAGTGCGTCAAGTGCGGCACCTGCCTTACCGCCTGCCCGCCGCAGTATAACGCTATAGTCAAGCTGTCGCCGCCAACCGAGGTGCCGAAATGAAAACGGTATCTTTAACCATTGACGGCAAAGAAATAAAAGCCCCTGAAGGGGAGAAAGTCCTCTGGGCGGCGCTGGGTAACGGCATCTATATCCCCCACCTCTGCGCCCGGCATGATAATTCGGCCCCGGATGCCTCCTGCCGGCTGTGCTGGGTGGAAATAGAGGGCAGGCTCAAGCCGGTCACCGCCTGCACCGAAACGGTAGAAGCAGGTATGGCGGTAAACACTAAAGGTCAGGCGGCTCTGAGGCTGGCGCGCACCGCCCTGGAGCTGCTTCTGGCCAGCAACGAGGTGGACTGCGCCAACTGCGCTAAGAGCGGCTCATGCGAGCTGCAAAGGATAGCCGCCCACCTCAAGGTCAAACTTAAAACAAGGCGTTTTAAGAAGATTTTGCGCAATATGAAAGTGGATTCCAGCAGCCCGCTCTTTATCTACGACCCCAACAAGTGCGTCCTCTGCGGCCAGTGCATCCAGGTCTGCCGCCGGCGTCTGGGCATCGGCGCCCTCGGTTTCGCCCACCGCGGCTTTAACCGCAGAATGACCACTTTCGGTGACGAGCCCATCGGCCAGTCAGAGTGCGCCCAGTGCCGTGACTGCGTAAATATCTGCCCCACCGGCGCCCTCTGTTTCAAGCCGGCAGCGGCAAAGCTTTAGACCCCGGCCAGCTCCCGGCCCGTTTCAAGCAGCTTTTCCACCCGTGTCATGCTGTCGCTTTCGGCATAGATACGCAGCACCGGCTCGGTGCCGGAGAACCTGATGAGCAGCCAGCTGGTATCGGCCAGGGTTAGGTGAAAGCCGTCGGTGGTGTTTACCTTTGCCACCTTAACCCCACCAAGGGACTGGGGCAAATTACCGCTGATGCGCTTGATTATCGTCTGGCGCTGGTCTTCGGGGAAGTCTAAATCCCGGCGCTCATAGTAGTGAGGGCCGACTTTACTGTAAAGATAGTCCAGCAGCTGCGAAGGCGTCTTGCCGGTCTGGCGCATAAAGTCCAGGAAATAGATACCGGCCAGTATGCCGTCGCGCTCCGGCATATGCCCGCGGAAGCCGTAGCCCCCGCTCTCCTCCCCCCCGATGATGGCGTTCTCGGCCACCATTACCGGGGCCACGTATTTAAACCCCACCGGCACCTCATAAACGGGCAGCTTATATATTTCGCCCAGGCGGTCAATCATGGTGGTGCTGGTGAGCGTCCTGACCATAGCCCCCCGCTGCCCCCGAATCTCAAGCAGGTAGAGGCAGAGCATAGCAAAGACCTGGAGCTGGGTGAGGAACTGCCCCTTCTCGTCGATGATGCCGATGCGGTCGGCATCGCCGTCGGTAGCCAGGCCAACATCCGCCCTCTGCTCTTTTACGGTTGCCGATAGCCTGGCCAGGTTAGCCGCGATGGGTTCGGGCTGTATTCCGCCGAACTGAGTGTCGCGTTGGCCGTTTATCTCGATAAGCTGGAGGGACTCCCCGCCCAGGAGCCGGTTAAAGTAGCCGGCGCCGGCGCCGTACATGGGGTCGGTAATTACTTTAAGCTTAACCTGGCGCAGCCGCTCCAGGTCGGTGAGCCTGTCCAGATGGTGGGAATATGCGGGGGCCAGGTCAAGGTACTCCACCGTCCCCTGCTCCAGAGCTCTGGCCAGCGGCGCTTGCTCCACCTCTCCCGTGGTCAGGGCGCGGGCGATAAGCTTTTCTATCCGGGCGGTAACCTCGGTTGAGGCGCTGGTACCCTCTCCAGTCTTGAACTTAAAGCCGTTCCATTGCGCCGGGTTGTGGCTGGCGGTAATGACGATAGCCCCACCCGTCCCCTTCTCGATAACTCCGTAGCTGACCACCGGCGTGGGGGTAGCCTGGGGGCATAGATAGACCTTTATGCCGTTGGCGGCGGCGATCTCGGCGGCGGCGGCGGCGAAGTCCTCGGAGGCAAGGCGGGTGTCGTAGCCGACTATTAATCCTTTATCGGCCAGCCCCGCCCCTGTCAGGTAGTCGGCCACGCCTTTGGCGCAGGCGCGCACGTTATCCAGGGTAAAGTCCTGGCCGATAATGCCACGCCAGCCGTCGGTGCCGAATTTTATGGGACTGTTCAACCCCATCCCCCATTTCTAACAGTTCTTTTTCTTCCCCACCCCGTTTTATATCTATTCCCGCCCACCGCCCTTTTAAGGTAACGGGCTAAAGCCCTTTTTACCCCACCCCCGGAGAAGGGGGGTTTATTTCTCCTTATCCCCTTAAAGAAACTGATAGAAGTATCACTTCTATAGGGCGGGAGGGTGGGAAATATAACGCACTCTAAAAATCCGGCTACTTCCCCGCCTCTTTTTTAAGTATCTCCGCCATGTCCGTCTTCTCCCAGGGGAGGTCTAAATCGTCGCGGCCGAAGTGCCCATAGCAGGCGGTCTGCCGGTAGATGGGGCGGCGGAGGTCGAAGTGCCGGATTATAGCCTCCGGCCTGAGGTCGAAGTGCTTATTAATTAAATCAAGCAGGACGGTGTAATCGACCTTGCCGGTGCCGAAGGTCTCTAATGAGATAGATAGCGGGCGGGCGACGCCGATAGAGTAGGCAATCTGTATCTCCAGCCGCTCGGCCAGGCCGGCGGCGACTATATTCTTGGCTATGTAGCGGGCCATGTAGGCCGCCGAGCGGTCAACTTTAGTCGGGTCTTTGCCGGAAAAGGCGCCGCCGCCGTGGCGGGCGACGCCGCCGTAGGTATCGACCAGGAGCTTGCGGCCGGTAAAGCCGGTATCGGACACCGGCCCCCCTACCACGAAGCGCCCGGTGGCGTTGACGTAGAATTTGGTCTTGTCGTCTATGAAAGAGGCCGGGATAACGTCTTTAACCACCTGTTTCATGATATCCTGCTCAATTTTAGGCTGGCTGACATCGGGGTTGTGCTGGGCGCCAATCACGATGCTGTCTATACGCCGGGGGGTGCCGTTGCTGTACTCCACGGTTACCTGCGATTTGCCGTCGGGGCGGAGGTAGGGCAGGGTTTTGTCCTTGCGCACCCGGGCCAGGCGCTGGCAGAGCTTGTGCGCCAGGGAGATGGGCAGGGGCATAAGCTCCGGTGTCTCGTTGCAGGCAAAGCCGACCATCATCCCCTGGTCGCCGGCGCCGACTTTATCCAGCTCGTTGGCGGAAGCCGCCTTGGCCTCCCGCGATTTATCCACCCCCAGGGCGATGTCGGGGGACTGCTCTTTAATAGATACCATCACCCCGCAGGCCTGATAGTCAAAGCCGTATTCGGGGTAGCTATAGCCGGCATCGCGGATAACCT
>Ga0307445_10002096_pt1 | contig 11055 bp, 9 predicted proteins | sample SalMarSW160330MG_FD_202147 | JGI IMG/M metagenome (GOLD analysis project Ga0307445, IMG submission 202147) | Salt marsh sediment microbial communities from the Plum Island Ecosystem LTER, Massachusetts, United States - SW1603-30 | ecosystem: Environmental > Aquatic > Marine > Intertidal zone >...
TTCAGGCATTTTTCATTTTTTATATTGGTATAGCAGTATTTGGTTCTATACTGCTTTCTATTTTCGGACTTGATTTTATATCTGCCGCAGGAGCTGTTGCAACCTGTCTTGGAAATGTCGGTCCGGGAATAGGTACGGTAGGTCCGGTAAACAATTTTGCACATCTGCCGGATATAGCAAAGTGGATCCTCTCTTTCTTTATGCTAATGGGAAGACTGGAACTTTTTACGGTGTTGCTAATTCTTACGCCCGCTTTCTGGAAATCCTGACCTAATCATACAATCAACCTCATCAATTATTTCTACAGTTTAACCAAGAAAACTGGCATAATTCTTACATTTATATCCTTTTTCGCAGATTATCAGTCTGAAAAACACTATATTTGCAATCCATTTGATTCTATGACATTATGAGTATTAAAGAGCTAATAAAAAAATATAAGGATCCAAAAAACTTTTTTAACCGTGATTTAAGCTGGGTTGAATTCAACCGACGCGTACTCGAAGAGGCATTAAATCCCGACCAACCTTTGCTGGAAAAAGTAAAGTTCGTTTCCATCTTCTCATCAAACTTAGATGAATTTTATATGATCAGGATGTCGGGATTAAAAGAACAGATTATAGCAAGTATACATGAGCCTTCGATTGACGGACTAACCCCGATTGAACAGGTAAGAATTATTGAAAAAGCTCTGAAACCGATGATCCAGAGATTGAATGAATTCTGGCTGAATGAAATAATTCCTGCATTAAAAAAACATGGAATTGAACTCTTAAAATTTTCAGAGTTTACAGAAGAAGAACAACAAAAACTCAGTCAATATTACAACAAGGAAATTTATCCTGTACTTACACCGTTAGCTTTTGATCCGGGCAGACCGTTTCCCTATATATCAAATTTGAGTCTAAACCTTGCAATTCTTGTAAAAAAACCTAATGGCGAAAATCATTTTGCGAGAGTAAAAGTTCCGAATATACTTCCCCGTCTTTTGCAGGTAGATGAGATTTTACACCCCGGTAAAAAGATAGGGGTAAACGGAAACTTCCACGCCAAATTTATCTGGTTAAGCGATTTGATCTCTGCCAACCTCGCAAGCCTTTTTCCTGGAATGGAGGTTATAGAAGCACATCGTTTCAGAGTTACAAGGGATACGGATATTGAACTACAAGAAGATGAAGCTGATGATCTTTTAAGTGTTATCGAGGAAAATATCAGGCAAAGAAGATTTGGTTCCGTAGTAAGATTAGAGATTACTGACCGTATGCCTGGTTTTATGCTTGAAACCCTTATGGAAAATTTAAGGATAACAAGAGACGATGTACACATAGTTGAAGGACATATCGGGCTTAGTGATGTAATGACCTTGTACAGTGTTCCGTTGCACGAACTTAAGGCGAGACCTTACTATCCTGTAACTCCAAAATTATTCGATGAAGATGAAGACATTTTTACAACCATCAAGCAAAGGGATATCTTACTTCATCATCCATATCACTCGTTTACACCAGTTATAGATTTTATTAAACAGGCAACACGCGACCCCGATGTATTGGCGATCAAACAAACTCTTTATCGTGTTGGTACTGATTCGCCAATTGTTAAATCATTAATTGAAGCTGCAGAAAGAGGTAAACAGGTTGCTGTTCTTGTAGAGCTTAAAGCAAGATTCGATGAAGAAAATAATATATTCTGGGCGCGGAAGCTTGAAAAAGTCGGCGCACATGTTGTTTATGGATTGGTAGGATTAAAAACTCATGCGAAAATGACTCTTGTTGTAAGGAAGGAATTTGACGGAGTAAAAAGATACGTTCATCTTTCAACAGGAAATTATAATGCAGTTACTGCAAAGATTTATACCGATCTCGGATTTTTTACCTGTGATGAAGATATCTGTTCAGACACATCCGATATTTTTAATTACTTAACCGGCTATTCAAAACAGAAAGACTACCGGAAACTTATTGTTGCCCCGATTAACATGAGAGAGAAGATGATTGAAAAAGTTATGAGAGAAATTGAAAATGTTAAAGCCGGCTGCGACGGACTTATAATATGCAAGCTTAATTCTCTCGTCGATCCAGCAGTGATAAGTGCTCTGTATGAAGCTTCCAATTCCGGAGTGAAAATAGAATTGATCGTTCGGGGAATTTGCTGTCTTGTTCCCGGTATGCCCGGACTTAGTGAAAACATCAAAGTGACAAGTATAGTAGGGAGATATCTTGAGCATAGCAGGATTTTCTATTTTTATAATAAAGGTAAGGAAGAAATTTATTTAAGCAGTGCGGATATGATGCAAAGAAATCTTGACAGGAGAGTTGAAATTACTTTCCCTGTAGAAGATCCAAAGTTGAAAACAGAAATTATGCGTTCCATACTAAAGATATCACTTAAAGATAATATTAAATCAAGAATGCTATTGCCGGACATGACATATAAAATCAATGATCACGTTGATGGTGCGAAAAAAATAAATAGTCAGGAATGGATGATGAAACACTCGATAAAAGCCGGCGGCGAGGCAATTGAACATTCTTAAATTTTACATTCCATCATTTTGACTTATATCTTCAAAAAGCTGTTACTATTTTATCCCTGAAAAGAAAGGAGAATACATTTCTCAATGAGTGAGATAACAAAAAATTCAGTTCTTAATTCTATTAAAAATATTAAGAATCCTGACCTGGATACAGATCATCTCGGACTTAACTCTATAAAAGCATTTAAATTAGAAAATGATATCCTTTCACTTGATATTTCAATTCCTTCAAAAGTTGAAAAAATAGATAAGAAAGCTTATGAACAAATAGTTGATTCTATAAAGAAGGAACATCCATCACTGAAAGAAATTCATCTTAATATCCAGACTTCTACACCAACAGTAACGACCGATAAAGATCCTAAGAAAGATGTATTGCTTCCCGGTGTTAAAAATACGATTGCAGTTGCCAGTGGAAAAGGTGGCGTAGGTAAGAGTACTGTTGCAGTTAATCTTGCTGTTGCACTTGCAAAAAGCGGAGCAAAAGTAGGCTTGATAGATGCAGATATTTATGGTCCCAGCATTCCATTGATGCTCGGCGTGGATAAAAAACCAAGAACCATTCAAACCGAAGCCGGGGTAAAGTTAGAACCTGTTGAAAGTTACGGACTAAAATTAATTTCTATCGGCTTTTTAATTGATGATAATAATCCTGTTATCTGGCGCGGACCAATGGCTAGCGGCGCTATTAAACAATTTATGTCGGATGTTCACTGGGGAGAGCTTGATTATCTCGTTTTTGATATGCCCCCGGGAACCGGTGATATCCAGCTTACCCTTGTACAAACAATTCCACTAACCGGTTCAGTTATCGTTACTACACCCCAGGAAGTATCATTAATAGATGCAAGAAAAGCATTAAAAATGTTTAACCGTGTGAACGTTCCTGTTCTCGGTCTGGTTGAAAATATGAGTTACTTCATTGCACCCGATACAGGAAAAAGATATGATATCTTTGGATCCGGTGGCGGGGAAAAATTATCAAAAGAACTTTCTGTTCCTTTTTTGGGAGGAATCCCAATCGATCCAAGAATAAGAGAAGGCGGAGATAAAGGAGTTCCAATCGTTTATGATCTTGAAGGTTCAAAGGAAGCTGCAGTTGTTATGAAAATTGCCGAGAGCCTTAATGAACAGGTAAATATCAGGAATTCTTCCTCACGGGGTAAAGTTGAAATATCACTCGGCGACGATTGATTAATCTTCAGATTAAACCGATATTTGACTAATAAAGAGTTATACTTTTAAACTGATCTTTTATTGTTATGCTTGTTGAAAAAGATATTCTGAAAGCGCTTGATTCTATAAGACCATTCCTGCAGGCTGATAACGGAGATATAGAACTTGTTGAAATTACGAATGATGGGATTATAAAAGTCAGGTTGCAGGGAGAATGTGAAAAATGCCCGCTTTCGATCATGACACTCAGGGCGGGAATCGAGCGATCACTAATGAAACAGGTTCCCGGTGTTAAAAGAATCGAAGCAGTTAAATAATAATTTGAAATGATCTGGCAAATGCTTGATACAACATATAAAAAAATACTAAGATTACTTCTCTGGACATCAGCCACATTTCTCTTAATTTATATATTTATCCAGCTAATCGATTTGTTTATAATTCTTGCCTTGTCTGTTCTGCTTGCTTTTATTTTTGCCCCGTTCGTTTTTATGCTTGAGCAGAGAGGTTTTAACAGGCTTACAGCTACTCTCTCAGTTTTTGGAGTGATGGCAATTTTAATTTACCTGGGATTATCTGTAGTTATCCCGCAATTCTCACTTCAGATGAATCAGCTCATTACAAGACTTCAGCAATTTTCTTTAACGGAACAACTTTCAATTATTCAGGATTGGCTAACACGTAATCTTCCCTTTGGTGATTTCAGCAATCTAACCACAAAAGTGGAAGACTTTTTCTCAACACAATTGGTAAACTCTTTTGAAAGTATTTCCCTTGTGCTTACAAGTATTGTATCTGTAGTTGCATTCCTGGTAATTGTTCCTTTTATTGCTTTCTTTCTGATTAAAGACAGTAAACGAATTGTACAGGGTGTTTTACAGGTTGTACCCAACATTTATTTCGAAATGTCGTACTGGATTATTAAAAAAGTTAGTGTAAAGCTCGGTCTGTTTGTAAGAGCATGGATTTTTGATGCAACTTTTGTTGGAACTTTAATTGGTCTGGGCTTTTATCTTATAGGAGTTCCAAATGCTTTGCCGCTTGGCGTAATTGCAGGATTAGGTCACCTGATACCGTATTTTGGTCCAATTATAGGCGGTATACCGGCAATAATAATTGCTATGATGGCTGGTAACTTTTCACAGATTCCGTTAATTATATTTGTTGTACTTGGGGTATACACAGTAGATAACGGTTTTTTTCAGCCGTATGTTTTCGGGAAAAGTGTGGATATTCACCCGATCATAATCATTTTATTAATCATTGCAGGAAGCCAGTTATTCGGTATTGTGGGAATGCTTTTAGCTGTTCCTGTTGCAACTGTTATTAAAACTACGGCAAAAGAAATTTACTTCGCCCTTAAGAATTATAAGATTGCAAGAGTTTGAAAAATTATATCCTTCATCACTAAGAATATAATTGAATGTCCATCATTTTTAACTTATTTTTATTGTAATGTAAATTTTCTAAGAGGAAAATATGGAACATGTAATTAATCCTTCTTTAACCGGATCAAGAACAAAAACAATTTTGTTTGATATTCTAGCAATTCTTTTTATCTATTTTGTGCCTGTACTTTCACATTTAACAGCATTGCCAATCTACTACTTTGAACCTATGCGAATCCTGCTAATTCTGGGTTTGATCCACACATCAAAAAGCAATGCGATCATTTTAGCTTTAACACTCCCAGCTTTTTCATTTGCTGTTTCAGCACATCCGTCTTTAATAAAAACAGGGTTGATAACTTTGGAATTGTTTCTTAATGTAATTTTCTTCTTCTGGTTGTCTTCAATAATTAAGAATCGCTTTGTGAATGTATCACTTAGTATAATTGCCAGTAAGATTATTTACTACATATTTAAGTATGTCTTGATATCTACAGCTCTACTTGGAACAGGCTTAATATCCACACCGCTATATTTTCAACTTGTTGTGATTTTATTGCTTTCATTATATGTTTTGGGATTTGATAAGCTAAGAAAAGCCTGAATATATTTTTATAATTCATAAAAAAGCCTCAGAAATTTTCTGAGGCTTTTGCAAAAATAAATTCTAATCTGTTTTATTTATTCCCCGATAAAAGACTTTTAAACTTCTCTACTCAACCTCTCAATTACATCAAGAGATTTTATTCCTTCTGCTTCAGCACTAAAGTTTGTGATTATTCTGTGGCGAAGAACTGGAGCCAGTGCAATTTTTACATCATCTATATTCGGCGTATACCTGCCTTGCATAATTGCACGTGTTTTAGCTGCAAGAGTTAAATACTGTGAGGCTCTCGGTCCCGCACCCCACGTTATCCAATCTTTTATAAACTGCGGCGAGTTTCCGTTTGTTGGTCGTGTCATGTTAGCAACTTTAACTGCAAAGTCGATAACATTTTCCGCAACAGGAACCTTGCGAACTAAGTTCTGAAATTCAATAATTTCTTTCGCATTCAATATTTTATCGATCTTAGCATCATACTGGCTTGTAGTTGTTTGAACAACTTTTATCTCATCTTCAAACGAAGGATACTCAAGCCATAAGTTGAACATAAACCTGTCTAACTGTGCTTCCGGTAAAGGATATGTTCCCTCCTGTTCAATTGGATTTTGAGTTGCCAGTACAAAGAACGGCTCCGGCAACTGGTAAGTTACTCCTGCTGCAGTTACCTTGTGTTCCTGCATCGCTTCAAGAAGTGCAGCCTGAGTTTTGGGCGGAGTCCTGTTTATTTCATCAGCAAGAATAATATTCGCAAAGATAGGACCGGCAATAAACTTAAACTCTCTTTTCTTTGTCGCCTGATCTTCCTCCAGTATTTCTGTGCCTGTAATATCGCTCGGCATTAAATCGGGTGTAAACTGTATACGGCTGAATTTAAGATCCATTACTTCAGCAACAGTTTTTATTAGAAGAGTTTTTGCGAGACCCGGTACACCAACCAGCAAACAATGCCCTCTTGCAAAAAGGGAGATCAGCAGTTGATCTATAATCTCATCCTGCCCTACAATTTTTTTTGCAATTTCGGATTTAACGTTTTTTATTTTCGAGTGAAGCTTTTCTACAAGCTCAACATCCCGGGTTGAATCTGGTTTGTCTTTCAAAATATTTTTTCTTAATTATAAATTGTTAGAGATTATTGCCCCCGGTAATTTAATGGATTTTAAAGTCTTATCTCCCAATAAATTTTTTTCTTTAGATCTTTCATCCACTCTTCATATTTTTTCTGCTTTTTGTATTCACTTGCAAGCTGTTTTAACTGAGCGTAATCCTCTTTCAGACTTGCAGGATGCTGCGGAATTCTTTTCTCTAAATAAACAATGTGATATCCATAAGTTCCGGGTGCATATTCTAATCTTTTCGGGAAACTAATTTCGCCTTCTTTTAGTTTTGACACTATGTCGAGCAGATTTTTATCGAGCTGGTTCAGATAAAATGTACCAAGGCTTCCACCAAACGGAGCGGTTTCTTTATCATCACTGTATCTTTTAGCGAGTTCCTGAAATGTTGCCTTTCCATTAAGCACGCTGTCTCTTAAGTCAGTAAGAAATTGAATTGCTTCAAGATCGGCATTTTCATCCGGCTCAATTTTAATCAAAATATGACGCGTGTGAATAGATTCGCCTCTTCTTTCGAGCAATTGAATAATATGAAATCCAACCGGTGATTCAACAACATCTGAGATTTCATTTACATTTAAAGAGAAAGCCGCAGCTTCAAATTCAGGATAAAACATACCGCGTTTAACAAAACCAAGGTCGCCGCCCTGAGATGCGCTACCGGGGTCATCCGAATATTTTTTTGCGAGCGTCGCAAAATCTGCCCCTGCTTTAAGAGAATCAAGCAAAGCTTCTGCAAGTTCTCTCGCTTTCTTTTTTACCTGGCTATTTGCTTTGGGATTTTTAAAGATATGATAAATTGTAAGTTTTTCAGGTATAACACCAATGCTGTCCTTAAAATTATTGAAGAATTCTTCTACTTCTCTGCGTGTCGCCTCAACATCACCGAATTTTGTTTGCTGTAACTTCTGGATCATTAAATTTTTTCTGACATCGTCTCTCAGTTCACGTTTTATTTTTTCGATGCTCATACCATACAATTCTTCAATCTTTTGAATCGATCCGTATTGCTGCTGGAAAACCTGTATCTGGTAATCGATTCTTTGGGATATCTCATCTTCAGTAACCTCAGTTGAATCCAATTCCGACTGCGCATAAACAAGTTTGTCTTCAATCATCGAATTCAGTATCTGTTTTTTTAATCCGGGTTTGTTTAGATCAATCCCGCGCTGCCTTGCATAAATGTTCGTTTGAAAATCCAGTTCGCTCTGCAGGATTATTTCATTATCTACAACGGCAACTATCTTATCCAGCACTTCCTGTGGAATTGCAACGGATAAAAGTACCAACCATAAAAGGGCAATTTTTAATTTCATTTTAATTCTGATTTATTACTTCAATTTCATTATCTGAATATAGTTCTTTTATATAATTTTCTATTAAGGTCTTTCTTTTTTCCACAATATATCTTTTTCTCACATCGGTCTTTATAACATTAAACGGGAGAACAGATCCCCCGGGATATTTTCCCAAAACCTGGGCTACTGTATAATAACCGGGACGTTCTCTGATTACAATACTAATTTCATGCGGATAAAGTCTCTTCACCACTCTTAACAATTCTACAGGATAGATATTTTCCTCTTTCACTAATGAACTGCTTTTATAACCGATAATTGTAGAATCGTTATGAAAGACATTTAACGTTTTTTGCCAATCACTTTCCAGCAAAAGAGATCTGAATTCTATAGCGCGGTCTTCATTATTAAAATGAATAATGTTAAGGAAGTAAGAATCATCCGTACACTTAAAAATATCATGATTTTTCTCATAATATTTCATTAAGTCTCTTTGTTCAACATTGATAGTTTTGGACTGGCTAAACTGATCCAAAAGAAGAGTCCCGGCAAGTTCTTTTGCGGAGTTGTCGAGAATATTCTTATAATTATCTTCTTCTAATATCCCTTCCCTAGCTGCCTGCTGATAAAGTAATTCCCTGTTTATCCAGTTCCTTATAGTTTCATTCCTGTAAGTATAATTTGCAGTGCCGGTATCTATCATCGTGGCTAATTCTTCAGCTGTTAAATATGAATCGTTCACTCTTGCAACGTATTCCGTCTTTTGCTGTTCCTGCTCACAGCCGGCTAATAGAAATACAGAAAGAAGAACCACAAATAATTTAATTTTGTTTATCTGTAAATGCCTTATGAAGTTCATCATAATAGATGACCGGATGATAAATATTATTTAATATATTAATGTATTCTTCTTCCAGACGTTTGCTTTCTTTCCCCTGCACATCACCTGATACTTCCGCTCTCGCTTCCTCAAATGTTTTTGATCTTGCAGGTTGTCTTTCATATAGTTTTAAGATAGAGTAGCCTGCCGAAGAATGAATTGGCCTGGTGTAATCACCGGGACTTTCAATTTTATTTGCCTCTCTGGTAAGGTTTGATAAATTAACATCCTGAAGTTTATAAAGTCCTTTATCACCTTTCTTGCCTGGTCTCTCTGTATATAAACCTGCAAGACTGTCGAATGCTGCACCTTCCTGTAATTTTTTATAATACAACTGGATCAGAGAATCTTTTGTAGAAAAAATTTCACCAAACGTAATTTTTTCAGGCATTTTATAATCATCTTTGTGCTGCGACCAATAATTATAAATATCGGTGCTATCTATTTTAAGTTTATTCCAGACTTCATCTTCCTGAAGCTTAAAAATATATACACCATTTCTATACTCATTCATTAAAGCGGCAAAATCAGGATCAGTTTTGTCTAGATCATTAACGGCAAGTTCAATCAACTTATCTTCCGATAGCTTATTAACCGCTTTCATTACCTCATCTTTGTTATACATTGGCTTACCAATGAACTCCGTGATATGATTTACACTATCGATGAATTCCGGAGCATTAACTTCAATCCCTCCACAACTAAACAGTACCTTACCTGCGATTACTTTTGGTTTTGGATAATCAGTCCCAAATCTTGATGAATCTGATAGCGAGACAATGAGATTAACCGTTTCCTGATTTAAAGTATAATTGTACTTACTTTTCAATGAATCAATATATTTTTCATAATCAGCATTGAAACGCTGTTTTTGATACATTTTCTTTAAATCCACTCTGCTACTTTCAAAATCAGGATATGCCTGACGGTCGGTTACCTTGATGATATGATATCCATAATTAGTTTGTACCAAACCCGAAATTTCACCTACCTTCAGGTTAAATGCTGCTTCATCGAATGGTTTAACCATCTGACGTCTTTCAAAATATCCCAGGTCTCCACCCTTGCTTGCCGATCCTTTATCATCAGAATATTTTTCTGCAAGCTCTTCAAAGGAAGCGCCGTTTTTCAGTTGTGTGAGTACAGAATCAGCTAGTAACTTAGCACCGGCAGAATCTATTTGTTTATTATCATTATAGTAACTAATTAAGATATGGCTGGCTCTTATCTTGGGCGTTCTTTGATGTCTCTCTGTCACTTTTATAAGATGATAACCATAATTAGTTTTAACTGGTTCCTGATAAACTTCACCCGGCTGAAGTGAATACATTGCATCTTCAAATTCAGCAGGAAGAATACCCGCAGTAACGTAAAAAATATCACCTCCATTAGGACCGGAAAAAGTATCCTGGGAATATTTTTTTGCCATTTCTTCAAAGCTTGCACCGTTTTTTATGCTATCCAAAACAGCATTTGCCTGATCCAATGCAGCCTGATCACCATCCTTGCCAGGTCTGAACATTATATGACTTACCCTCAATTCTTCTTTTCTTCTATCATATAGTTTCTTTATTCCTGGTTCAATAATTTTCTTTTCAGTTATGTATGATTTACCAACCTGCTGCTTGTAATTTTTTAACTCATTTATTAACTCAGGATCTGTATCATATGATCTAACCTGTGCATTACGAAGCTTCATACGGTATCTCATATAAAGCTCCATAAAATCTTTATACTGGTTAAAACTATCTTTTTTTGCTTCTTCCCAACCACCAACATTCCTTGCATATGCATTTTCGAATTCGTTTAATGTTATTTTATAATTTCCAAATTCACCCACGACGGTTTGTGCATTGCTTTGTATAATAAAGAGAGGTAATAATAGAAGTAAAATCACTATAAACCGAAATGAACGTCTCATAATGAGTATGTCTCCTTAACAATAAATTTCTGAAATTAGCTTTGAAGTTTACCTATAGGCGTAGTGAAAATCAAGGTAAGTAATATCCAACCCATCCGGTTTTACAGAATTGAAAGACTACCTGAAATCATTTTACCAAT
>Ga0307445_10002099_pt1 | contig 11045 bp, 6 predicted proteins | sample SalMarSW160330MG_FD_202147 | JGI IMG/M metagenome (GOLD analysis project Ga0307445, IMG submission 202147) | Salt marsh sediment microbial communities from the Plum Island Ecosystem LTER, Massachusetts, United States - SW1603-30 | ecosystem: Environmental > Aquatic > Marine > Intertidal zone >...
CGTCCACCGGAAGATCGGGTGAAACCAACAATGATTTCACGCAGATCCGCTCGTCCCTGATCCTGCATTCGACCCATGCAAACGGCTCGAGCAGCTCGCGGCCGGTTGCGGCGCACCTGCAGGCGACCCCGCCCGTCTCGGTCGAGCCGTAAATCTCCTCAACCCCGACCCCCGTCTGATCATAAAAATATACGCCGTCATCACGGTCGAGTGGTCCGGCCGAGGAAAACGCGATCCTGAGATGCCGCGCTTCAATATCCATCCTCTTCAAAATCCGGTAATGGACCGGCACGCTCACCAGAACGGTCACCGGATTGTCTTTTAATGCGCCGACGATCTCTAGGGGAAACGCAAAGTTCCTTTCCAAAACCGTCGCAGAGGCGAGAAAGGGGACCAGCACCGTGTACAGGAGTCCGTAGATATGGTACGGCGGCACGGTCGAAGCGACGAGGTCGCCGGAGACGATGCGGTATTTCAGTCTGAGATTGTCCGATTCCGCGAGCATGTTGACCGGCGTCTTCGACCAGACCGCGGGCTTGCCCATGGAGCCGCCCGTAAAAAGCCTCAGAAACACGGAATTCACATCACGCGGCCCCGCGGTCATCCGGGGTTCCCATGATCCGCGCTCGGGCGCAAGGCCACGTACGCCGCCGGGAAGGTCGACGGTTCCATCGGATATCGCGTAAGTGAAGCGCAAAATCTCCCTCGTCTCGGATAAAACCTGGGCTGACATGGAATAGGGAAGGATCAATGCCGGGCCGCACGCGAGCGCCGCGATCAGCGCAGCGGCGACGATCCCCCGGTCCTCCGTACAGATGCATATCTGCTCTTCGCTCATACCGGGCCGGGAAAAAATTGCAACAAAGCCAGCGGCAAGGTCGTACACATCTGCATACGTATATTTGGAGGCGATGAAATCCTTATCCGGCGCAGACGGTCCCGCCAGAATCCTTTCCGCAAGCTGTTGTATAGGATCCATGAGGCAGCATAAAAAAACATTTTGAAGAATATCAAGGATAATTTTTGGCCCATCATCCAGTCGAATTAATCATCACACATGTTCATACTCGTGCCCCGGAGGGGGACTTAAAATTTCTGATAAGTGTTGCAGCCGATAACAACATATCATTGTCTTCTTTGAAGGGCGTTGAAAGCCTCTTGCGTTACTTTCACGTGAACGTAAGCAGCCCCACTGAGGGTGGTGGCATGAAAGGCGGCATTCTATAAATCAGGCTCAAAATTCCGTTTTGCCCTCGCAAATGAGGGAAGGTGCTTTATCAGATACACGAGGCTGTGCCGGTGCTGCCACAGCCTGGCGGCAAACTTTCTGCGCCATTCCGGGCTCGAGTAGAACCGCTTGACGTGCCGATTGAAGAGCTGGTCGAGCCGCTCGCGGGAAGCGATCGCCCCGGGCACGAACACAAAATTGAGGCAGTTCATCTGGCGCCAGTCGTTTTCCAGGGTCCCCTCATCCTCGATCGTGGACCAGATCGGCGCGCCCGGAAAGGGGGTGAATTTCGCCATATTCTGGTCGTCGAGCCCGAGGGAAAGCACAAAATCGCTCGTTTTTTCTATTGACTCTTCGGTTTCTCCGGGAAGCCCCATCATGAACAGCCCTTTTGCCCGAAGACCCCGGCGCTTGATGCGCACAACCGTGTCCCTCACCTCGTCAAGGCTTACGCCGGACTTGTGCCTGGCGAGAATCTCTTCGTCAGCCGACTCGATTCCCACGGAAACCATCAGACAGCCCGCGGCCTTGAGCATCCCGAGCAGGTCGTCGTCCGCGTATCCGACCCTGACCGCACAGTTGAAATTCATTCCCAGGGGAGCGGACGCGAGCATGCCGCACAAGTCCTCTATCCTCTTTCGATTCAAAGTGAAGAGATCGTCGTAGATATTTACGTGCCGTACGCCGAAGCGGAAGCGGAGATATTTCATATGCTCATAGATGTATTTTGGAGAGTTGTATCTGAAGCCTCTTCGGAAAACAGAACGGTCGCAGTATGAGCACTGGTACGGGCATCCGCGGCTGGTGATCATGGTGGCGCCCGGCGCTTTTACATAGCTGAAAATCGGGAGGTTATACCCGCCGGGGAATCCCTTCAGCTTCTCATACGCCGGGAATGGGAGCGCGTCGAGATCGGGTATAGGACCGCGCTCGGGATTTACGACGACGCGGCCTCCGGCCCTCCATGCCAGACCGTGTATTGATTCAAGGCCACGGCCCGCGGCGAGCTCTCCCAGGGTGGCCTCGCCCTCTCCCATGCACAGATAATCTATGTCCGGGTATCGTTCCAGGAGAACGCCGCCCAGTGCCGAGACGTGCACGCCGCCGAACACGATCGTAGCGTCCGGCCTGATTTTTTTTATTAATGAAGCCTGTTCGTAGCCGTCCAGAAAACCGGAGGTGGTGGCTGAAAAACCGACGATATCAGGATTGCGGGACAGAATGATCTTTACATTTTTCTCGGTTCCCGAAACCGCGCCGGGGCCCAGGCAGTCGTGCACGAATACCTCATGCCCCTCGCGCTCGAGAAAAGCGGCGATCGACAGGAGCCCTATGGGCGCCATCCGGTTGGCTACGGCCGCGAGGTCCTCATGTCCCCTGATCCAGTTTGAGCCCGCGGGATGAACCAGAACGATTTTCATACGGCTAAAAATGAAGACCCGCTGAAATTTCGAGGCCTGCTTCATGCAAGGCCGCCTTTTTATTTCCGTCCAGATAAATGAAGGGGTCCCTCCCGAGACGGATTTGCGAATAGGCGTAGGTCACGTTGATTCCCATCACAAGAGGAAAGTTCCTGTTGAGCGAGAAGTGCGGCCCGAACCCCGCCCGTACGGTATAGCCGTTAAACCTCGTTTTGTTCACATGCGGGGAAATCCACGCTGCGCTATAGCCCGGGAGGAACTGACCCGCACCGTACAGGCCTGCAAGCTCCGCCGCCAGAAACCCGGCGCTCCGGAGCGCGGCCGCAGGCAGGAGACGGCCGCCGAAGATCTGTCCCGCGACCGCGTAGAAGTTGAGGATGAAATTAAACGAATTGCTGCGGGGACCGAAGATCAGATCCATGACCGGGCCGGCTGCCCAATAATGGTAGCGCATAAGCCTGCCCCTGAACAGCTCGTAGCTCTCCACGGTATAAAAATAATCCGCCTGGTCCACGATGAGGCTGTCGACATACTCATATCCGTATTTGCCCCTGATTCCGAACTTGATGCCGGTAAAATCGAATGAGCGCTGCTGCGGAAACCGTATCGCGGGCGGCATGAGATCAAGCTCACCTCCGCCGTTGACATAGGACTGCATCAGATGGTAATCGCGAGGCACTATGTAGGCCATGAACAGATCAGGCTTAAAGGCGTTGAACACCCGACGCTCCTTTTCAAATACTCCCCGGTATGGATTGCCGAATCCGAAGAAACCCGCGATCCTGACGACGGAGTCATGAAACCCGCCAGCCGGCTTCATCTGTTCATATATGATCCTCTGTCCTCCGGCAATACCGCCGGCAAGGTACACGGTCTTGCCGTCGCTGTATTCAAGCCGTTCTATCTCGCTGCGCGGAATCGTTTTCTCCTGCGCGGATCCCTCCGGAACGTACACGACATCGTCAGGAGTCACCCGTTTGATGATGCCCTTGATCGCCGATCCGTCCCTGCGATAGAGGGTGTCAAGCTTGTAGTTGACCACCCGGCCGTCGTTATACACGACCTTGACGGCCGCGCTTTTTTCAACCACGTCAAAAGCGCGGCCGCCCTCGGGTTTGTATTCAACCCTGGCGTCCGTGATCTGTATGATTGTGCCTTTTACGACGGTCCCGTCCGAAAGATATATCTGGTCTGCAAACGCTACGGTTAAGATAAAAATGAGTACGATGAATAATATAAGTTTTTGCATATGAACCCCCTATCAATTTGAGAAAATGCATTACCAACTCATCAATAATTATCTATGCGGGGCGATTTCTCTTTTATTTATTTTATATATTTTTTATAAAAAAGTCCAATTTTTTCGCGGGACGAAATTAATCCAGCCGCAGCCGCTCTTTGAGCAGGGGAGCGTATTTCTTTCCCACGGGCAGGGAGCTCTCGTCATCGTCCTTCAGAAATGCGAGGTACTGTCCGCCGATGTAGTACTCGACCATCGATATGTAGCGGATGTTCACGATATATTGTTTATGGATGCGAATGAAGAGGTCATGCGGCAACCTGTGTTCAATATCTTTGAGCATCATGCTGGTTTCATAATCCCGGCCGATTGAATGGATGACGACATGCTTCCCGTGTGAGGTGAAGTATACAATGTCCTTGAACGGAAGAATGTGATGCCTGCCCTGGTCCTTGAAGGAAAATCCCGTTTCGCCGCTCTGTCCTGCCTTCCGGTCCGCCCCCCTTTTGAGATGCAGAAATTTGTCAATGGCCTGGTTAAAGCGCTCCATGCTGAACGGCTTAAGCAGATAATCCACCGCATGAAATTCAAACGCCTTGAGCGCGTACGTACCGTATGCGGTGGTGAAGATTAAATAAGGAAGCTTCGCCACTCGTTCCAGGATTTCAATGCCCGACATCTGGGGCAGATGGATGTCCATGAACACGAGATCGTAGGAATTACATGAAAGCTCAGCGATCGCATCCCTGCCGTTTTTTGCGATGCCCGCAAGCTTCAGCTCGGGACGCGTCAACAAATATTCAACCAGCAGCTCGCGGGCGGGCATCTCGTCCTCGACGATGAAGACGGAATAAGCGTCATCCGGGTCCATGTTCACATTTCCCCCGCGGTTATTTTTGCTTTTTCGAAGCAATATGACATGCGTACTTCAACTCCTCCCTCATCGGCGTTCCGCACGACGAATTCGACATCGTCAAAATGATAATTCAGCCTCTTCCTTATGTTGCCGAGGGAGCGCGAATATATATCATCGGACCTGAGCCCGGATCCATTATCCGACACCGTGACCGACACCCGGTCCTTATCGCACGATGCGTGCACACGAACCCACCCCCTGCCGTCGCCCTTCAACAAACCGTGCTTCAGCGAATTTTCAACAACCGGCTGAATCGTCAGCGGCGGGATGAAAATCCCGGAAGAATCGCCTTCCTTTTCCAGCATGAATGACAGGGTATCGCTGAAACGCAGCTCCTCGAGCTCGAGATAATTCGCGACAAATTTCCATTCAACGTCAAAGGCAATCAAAGATCTCCGGGAGTGCTCAATCAAAAAACGATAATTTTCAGCCAGCTTGATCACGGCCTCATCGGCCTTTGCGCGGTCCTTCATGATCAACGCGTGTATGGTATTAAGTGCGTTGAACAGGAAATGCGGGCTCGCCCTTTCCTGTAAAAGCTTGAACTTCGCTTCATCATGAGCCTGCACGGTTTTTTTAAGAAACACGAGGGTTTTGACGCGGGTGACGAGCTCGTCCCGGCTGATCGGCTTCGTGAGATAATCATTTGCGCCCATATTAAAGGCATGCAGGAGGTCTTCTATGCTGTTTCTGGCGGTGAGAAACAAAACAGGAAGCTCGTACAGGGAATAACGCTTTCTCAATTCCGCGCACATGTCATAACCGGACATGTTCGGCATCATCGCGTCCAATAAAATGCAGTCAAAAGATCGTTGGGTTATAATACTCAATGCCTCGGCGCCGTCAGAGGCCGTGATCACTGCATAGTCCTCGGCGGATAAAAAATTCTTGATCACTTGGAGATTAATTATGTCGTCATCAACGATCAGCAGATTCCCCGCGCCGCCCGACTGGTGATCCCGCAAACCGCCGGTCCCGCCGCCGAGCATCATGGGACGCTGATCCTGAGAGAAAAAAACAGGCGTTCTTTTCGCCTCACGGCACTCGTGATCGGCCCCCCGGTAAAGAGGAAGAATAAATGAGAAGGTCGATCCCTTTCCGAAGACGGACTCGACATCCAGCGTGCCGCCGTGAAGCTTCACGAGGTGGCGGGCGATCGAAAGCCCTATTCCTGCTCCGCCATACTGGCGCGGTATCGAGACGTCAGACTGCTCGAAGCATTCAAAGATGACCCTCTGCCTTTCGGCAGGTATGCCGATTCCGGTATCCGAAACCGAAATCCTCATCCATCCCTCGTCAGTATCCCCGCAGACCGTTTCAGCGGATATGGAGACGGTGCCCTCATTGGTGAATTTGATCGCATTGCCGATGAGGTTATGAAGGATCTGCTGCACTCTGTTCTCATCGGCATAGACTAGCCGGCCTCCCGGTCCTATGAGATTCCTGATTTCTATTTTTTTCCTGCCGATGAGCGGCCATGAAAGGGACAGGACGATCTCCACGATGGTATTAATGTCCACCGCGCTTTGGGATATCACGATATCCCTGTTTCTCAGCTTTGAAAAATCGCCGATATCGTTCACAAGTTCTGCGAGCCGCTTGCCGCTTACCCCTATCAGCTTGAGGTTGCGGACCGACTCATCGGTCATGGAATCCCCATGGAGCTTGAGCATCGATTCCGCTAATCCGATTATGCCGTGGAGCGGCGTCCTGAGCTCGTGGGATACGGAGGCCAGAAATTCATCCTTCAATCTGTCGAGGTCGATGAGCCTCCTGTTTTTGCTTTCAAGCTCCTCGGAGAGGCTTTCGACGGCGCCGAGCGTTCTTGAAAACCGCCGGGAAAGGAGGAATGCCTGGGAAAAGATAAAAAAGAAAAGGCCGTAAGGAACGATATATCCGGTGAGAATGATCATATTGTTATACAAAAAATCATTGATCACCGTCGTGGCCAGCACGGAAAATCCTATCATGAAAGGCACCGAGTCTTCCCGCCTTCTCGCCAACGCGAGAATGATCGCATACAATCCATATACGCATACTACGAACGACACTACCTCAAAAGGCTGCATGAGATAGGTGTATATCCGCGAAGGGGTGGCGACGACCACACAGGAAAATAATATCCCCAAAAACTGGAATGCCCTGAGCACCTTTTTGTGGAACTCGGCGGGAAACAGCGAATGAAAAAACATAAAAAACAACGGAAGGGTGATGAACACGGTCAGGTATTCGATTCTGTGAAATAAACCCCACGGCATCCCCGGGGCCACATGGAGCATGTAATACTCGCCGGTCACCAGGATGCGTACGGGAATGATCAGGCAGATAAGGCCGAAATAAAGGAAGGATACGTCCCTTTTCCTCATGGCGAACAGGACGAGATGATAGCACGCCATGATGAAGATCGAGCCTATGAGAAAAAAATCGAGGGTGAGCCTTTTTTCCCTCACATCATGGATAGAGCGCTCGCTGCCGAGAATGATTTTGTCCCAGACCCCTCCTTTCCGATGGTGATAATTCGAAACGTGAAGTACGATGTCGACCTCATCGCTCTCGGGAGCAAAATCGGCCACATCAGGCCAGTATCCCGGGGCCGAGAGGGCGGGAGAGCGCGCCACTGCTCCTCCCTGGGTGATCCTTATCCCATTCACAAAAAGAACGTATGCGGTGCCCATGACATGGGTCAGAACCGCCATGTTCTGTTTGAGCCCCGGTGAAGCGGGCTTTTTCAGCAACACCCGCAGCCGGTAGGTCGCATATCCTTGTCCGCTGATCCTCTTTCCGCCGATGATCCGGTTGTTCCAGATCCCGGGCACCCACATATACCGGACTGGGCGCGATCGGTCGGATCCAGCATCCGTAAAATTAATCGCAAACCGTTTCCAGTAAAATTCCCATTCCCCGGTTAAATTCACCGGCCCATCCCGTTCAAAATCCCAGTTACGAAGATCCATTCTTCCGCGCGACGCGTGCGGCTGTTTCTTTCCAAATATGCCGCCGCACCCGAGTCCAAGGCAAAGCTGGATGGAAACCACCAGCATCCGCGATCTCCTGTTCCATTTCATAAAACGCTTGAGCTCCTGTTGCGGGTTTTGTACGCGTCCCGCCACATCAATATTGTGATTGACCACGCCCTGTGTTTTTTATAATATAGCAGGGTTGAGATTATAACATCCGAAATAAATAATCAAGGAAAAAAAGTTACTAATAGGAATCGGCCTTGTTTTACGCAATAATAAGCCTTGCAATCGCCGCAACGATCGTTTCTTTTGCAATTTTTTTCTACAACATTGTAAAAAGATCCCGCACCTCTCCCAATGTAATCCTCGCGGCCGCCGGGATCGTTTCAACCGCGCTGTATGCTTTCATGATCATAAAATTTCTCAATCCAAGCATTGCGACGCCCGCGCAGACGCATAACATCCATCTCTTGTTCCTTATGTTAACGGCAACGCTCGTTTTCACTTTTTTCTGTTTTTATCCTTATCTAAAATCAAGGGGGACGATTGCCGCGATCATCGTAAGCCTTCCGGGATATGCTTTCAGCATCATCATTGCCGCCGACACGATATTGAATGAACAGGGCATCGCTGTTTTGTCCGCCGAACCGGCCGGCACCTGGCAGACCGCATATCTGTTGACGATCATGATATATTTTCTTGGCGCCTTGATCGTGTTAATATTCAAATCTGGATTCTACGCGTATCGGGCGCTCAGGATCGACCTTGTCTATCTTTTAATCGGGATGACAATACTCTTCCTCTTGCTTCTCCTCCCCTCTTTATACCTTGAATACTTCCGGGGCACACCCGATTATAATACGATCAGCGTTCTTGTGACCATCCCCCTAATGCTTGTCATCATGAACTATGCCGCATCAGATTACAACGACATTGACATGAAAAAATTTTACTCAACCGGCCTTTACTGGCTCATCATCGTGCTTCTTCTGCTGGGACCTTCCCTCTTGATAATTAAGTACAATACGCAGCTCAATTTGAGGGAAAAGATCCCGAGCCTGGGATTGGCCCTCATTCTGTTTGGCTACCTGTTCGTGTTTTTTAAATATATCCGCCCGAGAATTGAGGACCTTTTCGGCCGCGGTCACCGAAATCTTATCACAAAGCTCGATCGATTGTTCAACGACCTGAAGCGAGTCAGTGAAAACCTAAAGCAGGAAGAATACTGGGACAATTTTTTCGAAACACTTGCCGGTGGATTCGCCGATGCTTTCGGAATAGAGCGCGCCTATTGTTTTCTATACAACAAAAAAGAAAATAAATTCTTTACCGCGTATCAGAAGGGCGGAAAAATAAATGACAGCGAAATATCAACAGACCATCCCCTGATAGCCCTGATGTCCCGCTCGTCGGGTATCGTGTATAAACCCACCCTTTATTATCCGGAAAGCAGAGTCGAGGGTGGAGGCGCCCTTGAATTTTTTGAAAGAAACCGGCTCGAGGTGGTGATGCCCTGCTTCAGCTCTGAAAGGGAGGTAAGCAACCTGATCGCCCTCGGTCAGCTCCGAGGGAAAAAAATCTATACCAAATCTTTTCTCTCCGCGCTGGAGCTTTACCGGGTTCAGTTTCAGCACCACCTCGCCAACGCCCTCATGCTCGAGCAGGTCAAGGCCACGCAGGTGGTCAAACACGATCAGATAGTCGTCAACAGCATAAAAAATAAAATCATTCCCCGCGAAATGAGCCGGCTCAGGGGATACGGGATCGACTCCCTCTACATCGGCAATTCCCCGTACGGTGGGGACTACATTGATTCCGTGCCCCTCGATGAAAACAGGTCGGCGATTTTCATGGCGGACGCGTCGTATTCCGGAATCGATTCCGCGATCATATTGCTCGAGCTTTACTCGGTCCTGCATCTACATACGAAAACGTTCGATTCGCCGCATAAAATACTTAACGCCATGAACTGGGTCATAGGCTCATCGAAATTTTCCGACAAATACGCGAAGGCGGCGTGCGTCATCCTGTCTGCATCCGGAGAAATTGCCTATTCAATCGCGGCTTTCAATCCCATTCTGGTATACAGCCCTCAAGACCGTGAGTTTATCGAATGCGACACAAAGGGCCTGCCGGTGGGCGTGAACAAAAAATCCGCCTATGAATCGAAAACCATTCAGTTAGACGCGGGAAGCGTCGGCATCCTTTATTCGGACGGCCTGGTTACTGCCATCAACGACCGCGGCGAAGCATATTCGATCGAACGGCCAAAAAACATCCTCAAAGGGGAAAGGGACTCGAACCCTGCGGATTTGGTTGACATCATACGTGCTGATTTGCAGAATTTCATCAAAGATAAGAAGCAGATAAATGATATCAGCGTCATTATCTTTAAATTTCAGCAATGAGGATACAGCGTGGCGGGACGTTCGAATGATCTGGCGGCGGCGATAAGAAAATATAAAAACATCATGATCGTGGTCAAGGGATCTCCAGATCCGGACGCGATCGCCTCCTCTTTCGCCCTGGGCGCCGTCTGCCAGCACCTGGGAACGGCAAGCTCGATCATTTTAACCAAAGAGCTTTCTCTGCCGGAAAACAAGGCATTCGTCAATATATTGAAAATACCGATATCATTCGCCCAGCCGGACAAGGACAAGGATAAATTCGACGCGTACATCATCGCCGATTATCAGTCACCGATCATCCCCGCCGTAACCGGATCCTTGCCCTGCGCCGTATATATTGATCATCATGAATCCTCGGATGAAGAGATAAAAGCTGATTTCATTCTTATTGATACTGAGGCGGGCGCGACGAGCTCGCTGATGGCACTGCTTATAAAAGACCTATCTTCCCCCCTCGACGATTCCGTGCTGACCCCGGTAGCCACCGCACTTCTCTACGGCATATACACCGATACGGACAAATACTCCCATGCGAGCACGATCGATTATGAGGCGCTGGGTTATATATCGAAGTTTGCCGATAACGCCATGTTCCATAAAATAAGCAGCATCCCTCTTTCAAAAATCACCCTTCAGATGCTCAACAGCGCAATCGGCAACAAGCTGATATACAAGGATTGGTTGATAACCGGCATCGGATTTATTGATTCATCCCACCGCGACAGTATCGCGATCGTTGCGGATTTCCTGCTGAAAAGGGAAAAATTTTCAATCGTGGTGGTTTTTGCCGTGGTTGAAAACAGCGAGCAGAAAAGCCTCTTCCTGGACGCTTCGTTCAGATCAAACAGCGAGCGTATGAATCTGAACGATAT
>Ga0307445_10002100_pt1 | contig 11042 bp, 8 predicted proteins | sample SalMarSW160330MG_FD_202147 | JGI IMG/M metagenome (GOLD analysis project Ga0307445, IMG submission 202147) | Salt marsh sediment microbial communities from the Plum Island Ecosystem LTER, Massachusetts, United States - SW1603-30 | ecosystem: Environmental > Aquatic > Marine > Intertidal zone >...
TGGTATCCAGCTCGTTTGTGTACCAATCTGACTCCAAATCGGGGCTGTATAGGACGTTTTCATAAATATCTTTTTTGATCTTGTGTGTATAGACGAGCCGGACCGATAAATCCGAGAGTAATTGCTGGTGCAGGCCGAACATGATTTCATTGCTATATGGAGCTGTGATATCGGAAGCGATCCGGTCTTTGGATATGTCTGGATCATACAGGCGATAGTCTTGAGGATAAGAAATAAAAGTATCATCCTCGTCGACGGTTTCATCCATATTTTCATCATACCAATAGAAGGAATGGGAGGATTTTGGTCCAAACGGACTGAGGGAAGTGGCATATTCCAGCATCGGCTGTTCAGTATACCGTGAATAAGATACGCTAAAAAGGCTTCTCCCATCTCCGAAAACGTCGAAAACCAATCCTAAGCGTGGAGAGAAAACATTCCAGGTTATCATGTTTTTCCATGGAGATGCTTGGAATTCGCCGTAGGGATTGAAATCCGCCACCGGTTCGATAAGATCCTCTCCAATGGTTAGGGAGATCGGATTCCCGCTGGAGAGCTTGAGAACTGAGGATTGCGAGACCGTGCTTCTGTCGAAACGGATGCCGAGATTCAATGTGAGTCTTTGGGCAAATGTCAGCGTGTCTTGGAAGGCCAAACTTAGCCTCTGCAGGTCGAACCTGGAAATATACCCATCTTCATCTTTGCTTGCGATCAAAAAAGAGATCAGTCCCTTGCCCACATTTTCAGCAGAGGAAGGAGAAGGATTTAACCCGAAAAAATAAGGATCGCCTTGATTGGTATAGACAGTGAGATTGTTTTCTTTCCACGTCGAAGAATTGATGGAAGAAAATTCGTATTCACCTCCAACCTGCAATTCATGGCTGGCTCCGAGAATATTGTCCTGGAATCTTGTCAGATAAACGCTAGCATGAAACTTTTTTGACAGCAATTTTTCATTGACCGATCCGCTACCCCACATGTGTCCTGAGACTTCATCGATATAACTCGGCTCGCTAATAACATTTTCCTGAAGCAGGAGAGGCAGTTTGTTGTAGAAATAACCGGCCTTGATATCGATAAACGTGTTTTGATTGACGAGATAATTAAGGATACCGGCTCCATGGAAGAGATTTTCATGGTCCATGTTTCGGGTTGCGTCGGATGTGACATTCCAGCCGAGGAAAGGATCATGAAAGGGCCTGTTGCGATTCACATAATTGAACAATGCCGTGACTTTGAGGTAGGGCACAAATTGGCTGGTGAATTTGATAAGGCCCATCTTTTCCGAGTTGTCCCAATCGTATGCCTCATATTCGTTTTCTTGGGGATCTGTCCAGGGGATAAAAGATGTCGAACGGGATTGAGAGATAAAACGACCGTTCAAGTAATACCACAGCATATCGCGCAAAACGGGTCCACCGAGAGAGAGAGAAAAATCCCAGAGCTTTTTGTCTAATGGGGGAGCCACAACGCCATCGCTGTTTTGTATCCCTTTTGAGGTGAGAGGACTTGCCAGGCCTTCGCTTGTGTGGTAAATCAATGCGTGTCCGTTGCTTTCATTTCCTCCTGATTTGGTCACGACATTGACATATCCTCCGTCCACGACACCAATCTGGGCTGGAAGACCTCCTGTTATCACCTCCACTTCCTCGATGGTGTCAAAGTTGATATTGGTGATAAGATGCATTTCGGTGGGATCGTTCAAACTCATATTGTCCATGGCGTAAAGGTTGGCTCTAGCGGTGGATCCCTTGATGATGGAGGTTTCGGGAAAAAAGGACGATTCGGGGATAACTCCTGGAACAAGGCTGATGAGGCTGTGAAGATCCCGGCTCAGCGGAATTCTTTTTATCTGGTTCGCCTCTATTATCGTCGATGTTTTTGCGGATTCGATATCTCCCATTGGGGAAGGGATCTTGACGCTCATCTCTTCTTCGATCGTTGTGATCTCCATCGCAATCTGGTAGCGAAGAGACATGCCCACATGGATAATGATGTTCTCTATGTTGACTGTTTTGAAACCCGGCATTTCTACAGTTAACCTGTATTGTCCCGAAGGAAGATTGAAAAAATAGATGAGACCGGTTTCGGATGTGATGTATGTTTGGATGTCCAGCATAGATGGAGAATCGATGTAAACGAATGCTCCAGGAAGGGGAAATCCTTCGGTATCGGTTATTTTTCCTGTGATGGATCCTGTCTGCTCTTGTGCCATTGCAGCCAGAGCGAGTCCAGCGCAAAGAGAGAGCATCAATATGTATTGGCTAATATTCTTCCCCACGTTAGGCCTCCTTGGGTCGCCGTTCCAAAAGGAATTTGATTTTATCTATCGCACCTGTATATGGAACGTCTTTCATGTTACAAAAGTTGCAGAATTCTATCGCTTTACGGACAAAAAACTATCTTAACAATTCTCCCTTTTTTTTACAATGCTTACTGGACGTTAGAAAAAGGCACAAAAAAACAGCCCGTCCTGCGATTGAACCGGACTCTCCTTCTGAGATCTCATGCTGATTCTTTTTTTTGATGACAGGAATCTATAGGATGAGCGTGGAGTTACCCTGTTTTTGCAGTCCAGACCATAACGCTGCGCCGATAAATCCAGCCTTGTTTCCCAACGAAGCGCCTTCGATGCTGCAACACCGGAAGGATCCCTTGAATGACCTTTTCGCGGCTTCATCCAATGCGGGCGGAAGGAGAAACTTACCGGCTTTCATCACCCCTCCACCCAGGATGACTTTTTCAGGATTCAAAAGGTTGATAGCAAGGGCGAGTCCTAATCCTAAGTAAAAGCCGGCTGTGGCAAAAGCCTGCTTTGCTGCTTTCTCGTTGTCTTCAGCTCTACGAAACACTTCTTCTGCCGTGATGTCTTTGCTACTTTTGCTGTATGCTTGGTAGTTTTTCACGATCTTAGGGGCTGAAACCTCGGTTTCCAAGCATCCTTGGCTGCCGCACTTGCAAGGCTCCCCCATTGGATTCACGACGGCATGTCCCAATTCCCCGGCGAAACCACACGCCCCCTCCCATATTTTCCCATCCAAAATGATCCCGGATCCGACTCCTGTTCCGATGGTTAAAAGGACAAGGCTATGCGTGCTGAGACCGGACCCGCATCTGTATTCGCCGTAAGCGGCCATATTCGCGTCGTTATTCACACAGAATGGAACATCGATAAAACGGGCGAGAGCAGAATAAAGAGCAAAGTTGTCGAGGCCAGGGTAGTTCGGGGATTGAACAATCTTTTGCTCTTTTTTGTCAAAAATTCCTGGGATCCCGAAACCGACGGTTCGGACCTGGGGATGGTCGTTTTTCAGGTTTTTCCAGATTTCTTCAAGAGTTTGGAGGAGGTTTTCCAAGTTATCCGGTGTACTGACCTGGGCTTCGGTTAAAATCCTTCCCTCTCCGTCCACGATTCCAAACTTGAGGGCGGTACCGCCTAGGTCGAATCCTGCATACATTTTATTCCTGAATTATTTATAAAAAATGCCGATGCCTATTCATTTTTCCACTAACAAAAATTTCATGTTGTATTATAAAACAGATCGTCATTTTTTATCCTGCGGACAGGCCAATCTTACCGCATCGACTTCATTGCAGCCCATTCGCGGTATACATATACAGCTTCATAGGCTGCTTTTTCGTCGCTGCAGCAATCTTGGCCCGTAAATAATCCAGGATACCTGAATTATTTATAAAAAATGCCGTCTATTTCTTGAGTCCAATGGCGGCGAAGTTCGGAGGAGCGTACAGGAGTGCATTTAAATTGTCGATATTTCTGTTCAGGATAGAATCCCTCTCATCTGTACCGGGAAGTGTCTGGAGTTGTTCTTGTTCGAGGGGCGAAGAGTACTCGATCTCGACATCATCGAATCCCGAGCTCTCGAGCAGAAATTTTAACGTCTGCGGATGGATAGGCCTTTGATGCGTGAGGTCGAGAAAATAAATTTGCACCAGCGCAAACACAGAAGCAGGATTGATGGTTTCAAGGACCAAATGTGCACCAGGTTTTAGCTTGGAATAAGCCAATTCGATCAATTTTTTCAAATGGGGTGGGGGAAGATGCTCTATCACTTGGGACGAGAAGATCCCTCCCAGATCATTGTCTTTCCACTCTGCAAGAGTTTCCAGGATATCTCCTTTTCGGCAATCCAGTCCCTTGTCCCGGCAGATCTCGACCATCTGCTCGTTTAAATCGATTCCCCTTGCATCTATCCCGTTTTCTCGACAAAGTGCGAGAAACTCACCGCGGCCGCAACCCAGATCCAGGACATTCCCGTTTTCTTTAAAATAGGGGATGAACCGAGATTGCTGTTTTTTGACTTCTTCCTCATTCCCCCGGTAGCGGTTCTCGAACGCAGCATAGTGCCAATCCTCGAGAGGTTGCAGGATTTCATGGACTTCTTTCTGCGCTGGGAGTTTTTTCTCCTCCAGCACACCGAGCAGTCGATCCAACTGTTCTTTGAGAAGAAGGAATTTTTTCATCAGGAGGTTCACGTCTTCGTATACAACCGCCAGCTTGTCCACCCTCCATTCCATACTTTTAAAAATCATCCCGACGTGGTTGCTCCCCAGTGCATCCCATTCCTTGTCTTTGGCATCCATCAATGCGATACTGGCTTCGATGGCACGAGTATAGGATAAAAATAGATCTTGAGTTTGGGCAATATTTTTGTCTAGAGTTTTTTGAAATTCTGTGAGGATGTGGGATACCTGTTGCCCAAAAATATCTGGGGAAATGTCTTTTGTCGAAACGAACTCCTGCATACGGGAGAAGAGATGCTGAAGCTTGATGATATTATCTGAGGAAGAGAGTTCCCCGCTCTTTTTTTTTAGCCCCTCGAGTTCCTTTTCAAGAGCTTCTTGTTTTTCTTTTGATTGTTGAGAGAGTTTTTCAATCGTACGTCTCATTGTTCCTTAGAAGGAGGCTCTTTTTCATCCTGCGTATCACTTTCTTTTTCTTTGGAAGTGATGGATTTCCGGAAATTCTTGATGCCTTCTCCTAAAGATTTTCCCAGTTCGGGGAGTCTTCGTGCACCGAATATGATGACGACGATCAAAATGATGAGAATCAGTTCGGTAGGGCCGACAGGACCGAATAAGAACATAGGAACCTCCTCGAGGGTGTTTTCTTTTAGCGCAGTTTCAAAGGTACTCGAGTCCTCTAGAAAAGTCAAGCTCCTGAATGGGTTCACTCCATCCGCTTATGCTCCTATTCCGTGGTATCAAAAGGCTAGACCTCTCGGAGGGGAGTTGGTTATACTGGGATATCAACATGAAGAACATACGGAATTTTTCGATCATTGCGCATATCGATCATGGCAAATCCACGCTGGCGGACCGGTTGATCGAACGGACTGGGACTCTTTCATCCCGTGAGCTGCGGGATCAAGTCCTTGACACGATGGATTTGGAAAGGGAAAAGGGGATCACGATCAAAGCCCAGACTGCACGTCTCCTATATCATTCACCAAGCGGTAAAGATTATGTTCTCAATTTGATCGACACACCTGGACATGTCGATTTTTCCTATGAAGTATCCCGGAGCCTTGCCGCCTGCGAAGGAGCTCTCCTTTTGATCGATGCCTCTCAAGGAGTGGAAGCTCAAACCTTGGCCAATACTTACCTGGCTGTCCAGAATGACCTCGTTCTGATCCCAGTGATCAACAAAGTCGATCTTTCTCAGGCAAACCCGGATCTTGCGCTTGAGCAACTGGAAAACATCATCGGTCTCAGGAGAGATGAAGCCATTCTGGCCAGCGCTAAGACTGGATTTGGCGTTGAAGAAATCTTTTCTTCCATCGTTGAACGCATCCCTCCACCGGCTGGAAACAGAGAAGCCCCTTTGAAAGCATTGCTGTTCGACTCTTGGTTCGATTCATACAGAGGCGTGATCCTTCTTGTACGTGTGTTTTTTGGTGTCATCCAGCCTGGGACGCGGATCGAATTGATGTCCAATCAAGCCGCGTACACCGTGGAGGATGTGGGGTATTTGACCCCGAGACAAATAGAGGTCGACTCGCTTTCTGCCGGAGAGGTTGGGTATGTCATCGCTGGTATAAAAGAACTGAGTCGTGCCCGAGTCGGGGACACCCTCACAGAAAAAAACAGGAAAACCGAACTTCGCTTGCCGGGATTCAAAGACATCAAACCCATGGTCTTTTGCGGCATGTATCCCGCCGGCGAGACCAGCGTGGAAGATCTTCGACGGGCATTGGAAAAACTCCGTCTCAATGATTTTTCCTTCCAGTACGAACCCGAAAATTCTCCTGCTCTCGGCTTGGGATTCCGGTGCGGATTTCTGGGGATCCTCCACAGGGAAATCATCCAGGAGCGCTTAGAACGAGAGTTCGATATCAACCTCATCTCCACCGCTCCCAGCGTGAGTTTCCGCGTAACGACCACCGATGGAGAGGAAGTGGAGATCCACAATCCTTCACAGCTCCCTCCCTCAAGCAAAATTAAAAAGATCGAAGAACCTGTGATCGAGACCTTGATCCTGGTCCCCGAGAAATATCTGGGCGCTGTTCTCAAACTTCTCGAAAGCCGTCGTGGCGAACAAAAAAAGATGGAATATGTGAGCTCCCAACGGATATTTTTGACCTACCGGCTACCTCTGAACGAGATCGTGTTCGATTTTTACAACAATCTGAAATCTGTCTCCCAGGGATACGCATCCATGGATTATGAGTTCGAAGGATATCGTGAGGCCCCTTTGGTCAAGCTGGATATCCTAGTGAACAGAGAATCTCTAGATGCTCTGTCGCTGATCGTCCACCGGGATAAGGCCTATCAAGTCGGACGTTCCCTGGTGTCCCTCATGCGTGAACTCATCCCCCGCCAACAATTCGATGTGTCCCTTCAAGCCGCTTTGGGAAAAAGAATCATCGCACGAGAGACCATCAAAGCCTTCCGGAAAGACGTGCTGGCCAAACTCTATGGGGGAGATTACACGCGGAAGATGAAGCTCTTGGAAAAGCAAAAATCGGGTAAAAAAAGGATGAGAAAAATTGGGTCTGTCGAGATTCCGCAGGAAGCCTTCCTGGCACTCCTCCGCATCAAATAACCTGAAATATTTTTAAAAAATGCCGATGCCCTTTTTCTTCAGTAATATCAGAGAAAAATCCTGACATGGCTGAAAAAACATATCAAGACAAAACCTTGCAATTTTCGACGGCATTTTTTTTTATCCTTCGGGCGAGCAATTATTGCTGGGTGGGGTGGAAGGCTTTGGCTGGTAATTAATTCAGGGCAGGTGGATATTATGGAAGAATTTTGATAAAAATAGAGGATAGGTACGGCATTCTTTTAGAATGATCCCGGTAAAATGACGAAGAAGACTTTTGAAAAGATAGTCCAGGAAGGGATTCGCTTTGTTGCCCGTTTTTTCCCCCAAGCTCAATATCTGTATTTTCCTCTTCTGTCGGCCGCCTTGGTTTGGGCCATAAAAAACAGTCAGGAGTGGCGGGAAAAGATTTTCTCTTGGGAAGTTTGGCTCGATCCTTCTTTCGTGAAAGTCAAGTCAGAAGAATTCATCCGCAGTTTTTTTTCCGATCATCCCGATTTATCCCGTGTTTTTGCCCGGGAAATAGAGACCGATGATTTACCGGCACTGAGGGAACTCTTCTATTATTTATATCCCATCTTCGGGCTTGAAGATCCATTTCTTTCGAGCTTGTTCCATCAAGAATTGGAATCCCAGGATTACCGCTCGATCGTTCAGCAGTATGATACAAAAATCGCTGAGGCGATCGTCGATATCGAGGCGGTAGATAACAAGAAAAAATTCTTGGACGGGCTTGAAACCATCGCTCGGGAAATGGCTTCTTTCAGCGCCGAAATGATAACCCAAACCGATGTCCAGAGAGCCCTGGCTGAAATCATAAAAAATGAACTTAAAAAAGAGAAGGATTGAGCGATCTATCATGAGAAAAAACAAACTTCTCTTCACACTGGTTACTATGGCCTGGGTTCTTTCTTCCTGCACATCCCATCTTGAAGATGCCAAGTTCCACTATGTCCAGGCTCAAGAATTTTCCCGTTCTTACCGAACGGAAATGGCGATCGGGTCGTACAAAAAATCCTTGGAAGAATCGATTAAAGAGGTGGAAAAAAGCCCATCCTCCCAGGCATTCATGCTCAAAGGATTGGCTGAACTAAACCTGAATCTGTGGGAGGACTCCGAACAGAGCTTTTTGGCTGCCTTTTCTTATGGATTCGACAAAGGCCAAGAGTGGGCCGAATGGGTGTCTCTTTTTGGGCTTGCAGCGGCCATGCAAGAGCTGGGTTTATCCCAGTCGGCGTTCCAGATTTACTCCCATCTTGTCGATAAGTCCAAGCTAAAACCATTGACGATATTCGCCGCCCAAAAATACACGGACATGGCTCTCCAGAGGGCGCTAGGTGAAGAGGACAACCAAAAGGAGAGGCTTTTGGCAGGACTGTTTCGAGAGATTGAAAAGCTAACGAACCGGGATCTCAGCTGTGGTTTTTTCCATTATCTTCAGGCCCAGATACTCGGCCACCTGCGCGATTACACAAGAAGCTTCGAGGAATGCGTGATGGCGAGGGAGCTGGGGCTTCCCACCCAAGAGATCTTCCATGATAATGACCTTCAGATCGTGTTTTGTTTTCAGCGCTTGAAACAGGAAATGGCTTTTGCGGATTGGGAAAAATTCCAGAAGCTCTACCTGCAGTGGATCGGACGATGGAACTGGCCTGACCCTGAAACCCCTGACTGGAAAAAGAGGTAAAACATGCTTCCGACGATTACATGGGATGATGATAAAGTGGTTCTGATCGATCAAAGACGTCTTCCGGCAGAAGAAGTGTATCTCGAGTGCCTGGATTACATTCAGGTGGCCGAGGCCATCGAGGATATGGCCATTCGGGGAGCTCCAGCCATTGGAATCGCAGCGGCTTATGGAGTCGCCTTGGGTATTCTGAAAGTTGAAGAATCGGATGACTTGGATCAAAAGTTCGCACTTATCATGACTCGACTCGGGGATACTCGCCCGACGGCCAGGAACTTGTTCTGGGCTCTCGAAAGAATGAAAAAAATCTTCGATGACCATAGACATTTGGCACTCCCGGAGCTGAAGCGAAAATTGGTACAGGAAGCCAGAGACATGGACAAAGAGGATGTCGAAATCAACAAAAAGATCGGTTTCTGGGGCAGGGAATTGATCCAAGATGGGCAAAATATCTTGACTCATTGCAATGCGGGAGCCCTGGCGACAGCCGGTTATGGGACCGCTCTCGGTGTGATCCGGGCTGCTTCAGAGCAGGGCAAGAAAATCCATGTTTTTGCCGATGAAACGAGACCGTTCCTCCAGGGAGCCCGATTGACCTGTTGGGAATTGGCCAGGGATTCAATACCTGTCGTCCTGATCACGGATAATATGGCCGGATATTTGATGAAAAAAGGAAAAATCTCGGCCGTCATCACAGGAGCAGACAGAATAGCCCAAAATGGAGATACAGCCAACAAGATCGGCACTTACTCTGTGGCTGTGTTGGCAAAGGAACACGGCCTTCCGTTTTATGTGGCTGCTCCTATGAGCACTATCGATTTCAGCCTCAAAGACGGGGATGCCATCCCGATCGAAGAGCGGAGTCCCGATGAAGTGAAGTATTTTGCCGGGCAATGTATCACCCTTCCTGGTATCGAAGCCTATCACCCTGCTTTCGATGTAACGCCGGCCGAGTATATCACTACCATCATCACCGAGAAGGGAATCGCCAAAGCGCCGTTTGAGCTAAACTTAGCCAAATTTAAGGGTTGAAAATGTATATATTGGGGATCGAGACATCCTGCGATGAAACCTCAGCCGCCGTGTTGGATGACGAACTCCGTATCATCAGCAATGTGGTTTTATCCCAGGATGAGATCCATGCCCCTTACGGGGGCGTTGTGCCTGAACTGGCCTCCCGTCAACACATCGTCTCCATCGGTTACGTAGTGGACGAGAGCTTGCGCCGGGCAGAGCTTTCCATCCAGGATATCGATGTTTATGCCGTAACTCAGGGGCCTGGATTGATCGGTTCTCTTCTTGTCGGCCTTTCCTTTGCCAAAGGCCTGGCTTTCTATTTTGAGAAGCCTTTGATCCCTGTAGACCATTTAGAGGCTCACATCCATTCGGTTTTCTTGGAAAACAAAAAGATCCCTTTTCCCTGTTTGGCTCTTTTGGTCTCAGGTGGCCATACGTCCCTTTTCTTTTTGGAGGAAAAATTCCAGAATCAGCTGGTGGGGAAGACAAGAGACGATGCGGCTGGCGAAGCTCTGGACAAAATTGCGAAGTATCTCGATCTGGGTTATCCAGGTGGGCCTATCATCGACAAAATGGCAGAGAAAGGAAATTCACAAAAATTCGATTTTGCCCTTCCTCATATGACGGATCAGAGCTTGGATTTCAGTTTCAGCGGTCTCAAAACAGCAGCTCTGCGGAAGATCAAAGAGGGGCGGATAACTCGATCCCATCCGCTTTTTATAGATTTTTTGGCGAGTTTCGAGAATGCGGTGATCAGGGCTTTGCTCGCCAACACGGACCGGGCCACCAAGCATTTCAAGCCTCGCTCGCTCATCCTTTGCGGAGGAGTAGCGCGCAACAAGAAGCTAAGGAGAGATTTCGAAGACATGGCCCGGAAGAATAGGCTTCCTTCTTTTATCCCTTCTCTCGATCTTTGCACGGATAATGCGGCTATGGTCGCTGCATTGGCTGTTGAAAAAATCCATGATCTGGGCGAGATGTCTCTTTCCCTAGACCTCAATGCCTATCCAAGGCTGTAAAATTTTGTTTGAGGAATGCGCGACCCTTCTCTAGAGACATTTCAATTTCCGTGATACCAATAGGCTCTATATCATCTTTTGGGAATGGTTTTGCTCCCGTGCATGCCCGCAACTACTATCCCGTGGCAAAGTCGTGCTCGATACAACATCGCCGTCTGACTGAGTCAGATACCCTCGAAGAACGGAAGGATTAGTTGGGTGGGGTGGGTTGGCTTCAAGGATCGCTTCAACCAATCCCAAAAGCCACGTATATCAT
>Ga0307445_10002103_pt1 | contig 11035 bp, 10 predicted proteins | sample SalMarSW160330MG_FD_202147 | JGI IMG/M metagenome (GOLD analysis project Ga0307445, IMG submission 202147) | Salt marsh sediment microbial communities from the Plum Island Ecosystem LTER, Massachusetts, United States - SW1603-30 | ecosystem: Environmental > Aquatic > Marine > Intertidal zone >...
ATATTGACGGTATTACAGTTTTTCACAGAAGAATTCTAAGACAGTTGTGAGACGTTTTTCGTCTCAAAATCACGGCAAATGATACAAATAGGGTTTTTGCATACATCTACTATTAGGAGCCTAATATGTTCCAAATATGACTGGTTTCCAATGAGTCGAGCGTAAGCAGAATGGACCTGAAGCGAATCAAGCTGAAGCTCTGGTAATTCACTCCAATTGAGTTCACCAAAATCAGAGGGAAAAAACCCCTTAAGAACCCTAACGAAATTTACCAATTCACAAAAGCAAAGTGATCATATTTCAAGTATAATTATTTCGTGTATCGTTCTATTTTTTCCGCCATTTCTGCAAGATAAAACTTGTACACAGTGTCCCTCAAATTATCAAGGTTTGCCACAGCCTTATTCAAATACTCTCTTATCTTGTTGGAACAATATCGCAAAGAGTTTGAGCTTACTAGGAGTTCATAAAGTTTCTCAGGACTCAAAACCTCAAAACTGTTTTCTTTTTTTCCAGTCAATTCATAGAGGTGAATGAAAGGAAGAATCTGTAAGTCGTTTTGACCCGGAATAACGCCGTCTTTCATGGAAGCTATGTCTGAAAGGTCATCGCTTATCTGATAAGCCATTCCGTAGTTTTCTCCAAACTTAGTTAAAGATTCAATTTCAGATGCCGTGCCGCCACCGGCAATAGCACCGCATTGGGCGGCTACCTTGAAGAGGGTTGCGGACTTTTTATTAATTTTTTCAAAATAATACTGTTCAGTTACTTTGTTTGTTACCCCCACGGCGTCCATATATTCTCCATCGCAAAGCGAAAGGCATGCTTGAGAAACGAGTTCAGAGATTTCTTTATCATACTCAGCAGATAAATTAAGCGAAAGAGAAGCCAAAGCGTCTCCAACTAGGATGGCGCTTCTGACTCCCCACTTTGAGTGAACTGCGAGGGCATCTCTTCTGCAGGGGTCATTATCTAAAATGTCGTCATGAACTAACGTGGCATTGTGCAACAATTCGATTGCCAAAGCAAGCTTTTTCAAAAGTTCTCTTTTTCCTCCTACGCTCTGACCGCTGAGTAGGACCAATGTGGGTCTGAGAAGTTTTCCCCGTGTTTGCAGCGCGTAAGCAATCTTTTCCCCGAGCCTGAGACTGTTAATCTTGGAAATGAGTTTTGAAGTCTCCGAGGCGATTTCTGTTCTTGCCTCCTTGAGATACGCCTGGTACTTCAACGCATCAAACGCAAATTCTTCGTTGTATTTGTCTACATGTTCGTCATTCAAAATTTAATTCCACCTGGTTATGTCGGAAGAATTTGGTGTTAGCAACGAAATCCGACCGGACAAAAGAGCATTAGCACTATGTATTCCTTCTTGTTTCCTTTCTACAGTGCGGCTGTTATGACGGGTTAAGGTGTGCAATGGTAAAGTTTGCACCTTGATAAAGCCATGCAGCTGCGAATAGGATCAAGAATACTATGAACAACCTTTTCCACCATTTGTTTTCCAGATGAGCAGCGGGGATTGATAGGAGTGCAGGAGCCACAAAAGAGAGGTAACCCAACGCGGAAAGCAACGGTGCGGACGTAAGTTCATACGTCAATATTGCATACGCATCTACAACGCCATATAAACCCACTATTGCAGCGAAATAAGCAACAGGTCTCGGATTGGCGTTAAAAAATAAAACTATTGCTCCGGCTAGAAGCACTAAGCCGCCGAGGGTCGCTATTCCACCAAAGAGTACGTTGTAAACGCCACTTGAAATAGCAAAAGGCCAAGTAAAACTTATAATCAAGCCTGACAGAAGCAAGTAAGAACCACATGCAGCTATCGCTGCCGCGAACCCCAGTCTCAGGTGCCTTTCTTTTTCTTCGATTAAAGCTGTTGATGGCTTATATCGAAGTGTAATGGCTGCTGCAGCTAAGAGAATCCCGCTTATGGCGACATCCCATGCCATAGTGTCTAAGAAGTCCTGAGGCAAAACCATACAAATCGTCTTCCTACTTTTTTATCCTATGCTGCTTGACTAGATATTTATTATGTCTCACAGTCGTATAAAGGTTATTAGCATAACGTAAAACAGCTTTACAACATCGGTTTCTCACAAGCCGAGAATAATCTAACTATTTTTATTACCGAATAGGGTTTTTTTGGCTTGAGCTTATCTCGGAGAGGCTTCAATTACGATATTAGATGGTCTGTTAACTATTTTCGCGATATTGTCTTTTGGAGCGCCAAAACTGCGGGGATATAGAATACTGATAGAGTGAGCAAGATCACTAACAGTTGAAGATAATTTGCCCCCTCAATTATCCCCTGAATCGAATAAGCTGCGATTAGACCTAAAGCCGTGATGCTGTATGCTACTATCATATCGAGGTTTGCAGGCGCTAACTTCAAGGGATTTTCATAGTTCACTTGAAGCGTTTGTATAGACCTCAGAGTTATAGGTAGAGAGGCAAACGCCAATAGAGTGGTCAAGGGCAAAACTCGAAGCAGGATCCCCACTGTAACCACCAAATATGTACATGCCCAACTTGCCACATATAGTTTGACTCCTCGCCGCTTTCCATACCTTGCTACGAGTGTGAGTTTTCCAGCGGAGCGGTCTTCCTTATAATCAGGTATTTCGTTTATCACAATCATCGAGAACAACATTATTCCCAGAGGCAGTGTTGCCAAGAACGCTTCGAGAGTTAACGTTTGAGTTTGAACAAAATAAGAACCCATGCCAATTACGGTACCAAAGCATACAAGTTGGCCAAGTTCACCAAGGCCATGGTGAGAGAAACTTATTGGAGGCGCAGTGTAAAAGACCGAGCAGAACACGCCCAGCAGCCCAAACAGTAGCACCGGAACCCCCCTTGAAATCGTCAAATACAACCCTATCGCCACGGTCAGTGCAAAGCAAAGGACAAAGGCCTTGAACATGGCTGGAGGACGAATTGAGCCGCTACTGAGTGTACCGCTACCTCCAGAGTAAGGATTCTTCTCTTCAGGCTTTGACTGGTCTACAGCGTGCTTAAAATCGAAGTAATCGTCGGCCATATTGAGCGCTAAATGATTGGCAACCACGCCTACTATGACTAAAAGAAAAAAGAAAGTGTAAAAGGTACCGTTCACAGCCCAACCGATCAACGCGCCGAGAGTTGCTGGAAAGAGGCTCGGAGGAACGAAATGGTATCTGAGTGCTTTCCACCAAATAGCCATTCTGTTTAGTCTAAGCTCCGTTAAACTGCCTCCCATCTGTCAACCGAATTCCAGAGTTGAAAGTATTAAAACGTTGTTTTATTGAAATCTGCCTCAATATAGATGAAGCTGTGTACAGCGATTAAAAGATTCTTCTTTGCAGAACAATGTATTAGAAACGTCGAATGCGGAAAAGCTCGTAGACGACAACGCTTAATTCTTACGATAAAACAAGCTACTTCTCAGCTATGGATCTAACAGGCTATCAAGCTGAGTAAACAGCCAGAAAAAGACACTTTCTAAACGAAAACAGAAACACAAACTCACCACGGGACTGAAGACTGTTAGAATCAGGGAACTATTTAATTCCAACTAGCGCCAATGCTTAGGTGAGGCAGTGGGTTGACTGATAGTCAGAGACTGAGGCGCTTTACAAAAAGAGAGTTGCAGGGATTCAGCGGAGAAGAGGGAAGACCCGTTTATGTAGCTTTCAAAGGAGAAGTATACGACGTTTCGAATAGCCGCCTCTGGGCAAACGGCACACATCAAGGTCGTCACTCTGCCGGAAAGGACCTAACAACGAGCATTTTGGCTGCTCCTCACAAAGAAGAAGTTTTGGTTAAGTTCCCTGTTGTTGGTGAACTCGTTGAAGAAGAACCGTCAAACTCGAGACTCGTCCAATGGCTGCAGAGGCTCCATCTTCATCCGATAGCCGTACATTTTTCCATTGCCTATTCAATCGCTTTTCCCCTCCTATCGATAATATACATTCTTACAGGCGAAGCCTCTTTTGAAATAGCGTCATATTACATGCTCTTGTTGGGTTTTCTATCGGCTCCTGTTGCCACGTTTTTTGGCTTTTTCAGTTGGAGAGTCACCTATGAAGGAAGGATGACGAGACTCTTTACCCGAAAATTAACGTTTGCTGCTGTCTTGTTGGCGGTAATCACCGCATGTTTCGCCTGGAGATCTCTAGATCCTAACATACTCGTAGCAGGGACGGAATTAAGTTATGTATACCTGTCGATTGCAGTGAGTTTAGTGCCGATAGTCACCATTCTTGGCTATTACGGTGGGGAAATTGTTTACCCTGAGAGTTAGCGACGGTTTGTGTTCTCAGAAACTTTACGCTATTGAATGTGGTATCTTAGATGTATCTTGTGACCAGTAGCTTTTGTATTGGTTGCATTCTAGTGCGCGCTAAAATCAACGGATTAGCGAACTGAAGAAAATTTAGCTTGTTTGCAATTTCTGGCACACGCTTTAATATTGTGAGAAATGTTTGTTTATTTATTTGCAAATTGAAACCATGATTCTTATACGGGTTACATAAGATTTAGTGACATGTTTTCTTAAGGGTTCTAATCTGGGAAGCAGAGATTTTTACGAAGCTTTATCTTTTTAAAGGGCGAATAGACTAAACCGTTTAAGGTTAACACGAAAGGGGAAAAAACGCGTTTGAACAGCAACCCATTAAACACTCGCCTTGCAGGCTTAGAACTTGAAAACCCCACAGCCTTAGCGTCTGGAATCTTGGGCTACTCCACCGAATCCCTGCAACGCATAGCCAAAGCAGGGGCAGGCGCCGTAGTCACCAAATCCGTAGGGCTGACGCCACGCATGGGCTACCCTAACCCAACTGTGGTGCAAGCGAACTGCGGAATAATAAACGCCATGGGATTACCTAACCCTAGTATAGCAGAGTACGCAAGCGAAATAAGCTTCACAAAAACCGTCATAAAAGTTCCCCTAATCGTCAGCGTCTACGGCTACTCCGCTGAAGAATACGCGGAAGTGGCAAAAACCGCCACAGAAGCAGGAGCCGACGCCGTGGAGCTTAATGTTTCGTGCCCGCACGTGAAGGAAACGGGTTCAGAAATCGGGCAAAACCCCAAACTGCTCAAGCAAGTCATACGCCAAGTCAAAGCAGCCGTGCGCAAACCCGTGATCGTCAAGCTATCCCCAAACGTCACAGACATCGTGGAAGTGGCGCGAGCCGCATCCGCGGCGGGAGCAGACGCCCTAACCGCCGTGAACACAGTGCGCGCCATAGCCATCGACGCCGAAACCGCCCTGCCCGTGCTAAGCAACACGCGAGGCGGCCTCTCCGGACCAGCCATAAAACCCATTGCCCTCCGCGCAGTCTACGACATCTACGAACAAGTGAAAACGCCCATCATTGGCTGTGGCGGAGTAACCACGTGGCAAGACGCCGTCGAATTTATGTTAGCGGGCGCATCCGTCGTGCAGATAGGCACCGCCATAGCCTTGCACGACCCAGCGGTGTTCCAAGCCGTAAACCGCGGCGTAACCGCGTACTTGAAAAAGAAAAAGTTTAGGAGCGTAAAAGAAATTGTCGGACAAGCTCACCGCAGCTAACACCCTGCGCACAGCGCTCATCGAGAGCGTGAAAACCGAAAACCCGACAACCAAAACTTATAGGTTCACGGACAAGCAGTGCGCCAAAGCAAAGCCAGGGCAGTTCCTCATGCTCTGGATACCAAGCATAGACGAGATTCCCCTCAGCATAATGAACGCCGAAGGCGCAAGCGTGTCCGTAACCGTCAAAGCAGTCGGCGACGCCACACGCCACCTGCACGGCATGAAGCGGGGCGACACCATAGGCGTGCGTGGACCCTTCGGAAACAGCTTCACCCCGAACAGCGGCAACGTTCTCCTTGTAGGCGGCGGAACAGGAACCGCGCCACTCCTCTTCCTCGCCAAACGGCTCGCCGTTAAAACCAAGCGCCTCTCATTCATCGTCGGCGCAAAAACCCGAAACGAACTTCTATTCCTAAACCAGCTTGATCCTCTCTGCACTGAGCAGCCAACCGCGACAACGGAAGACGGCACTTACGGCTTAAAATGCTTAGCCACTCAACCGCTAGAAACACTTCTCGCCATAGTGAAATTTGACATGGTTTACGCGTGCGGACCCGAACCCATGACCAGCCAAGTCTTCAACCTCACCGAAAAACATGGCGTCCCCCTGCAAGCCAGCCTGGAACGGCTGATGCGCTGCGGCATCGGCATATGTGGAAGCTGCATGATAGGCAAATATCGCGTGTGCAGAGACGGACCCGTATTCACGAGTCAGCAGCTACGCCAAGTAAAAGACGAGCTTGGCATATCCAAGCTGGGCTTCGACGGGAACCGCATACCACTGTAACGCTAAAGCTCTTCCTGCGGCATTCCAATCTTCCGCAGAAAATCCCGTGCGTACTTCGGGTTATACGACAACTCCTTGCTCCTCAGCAGGCGCTTGTCCAAGCGGTCCAACGCTACCCTGAACGTCGGCTCCACCCCAAACCCTTCGCTTGAGCTGAAAAAAGAACCATTCACCGTCCTCAACTGCAAACGGCAGTGAAGAAGCGGCACGCCCTTATGGTTCGTGCCATGAGTCTTCAAATAAACAAACAGCGTACCCGACTCAAGCGCATCACCGTACTTACGCGCAAAAGACGCAAACTCATCCATCATAAAACCCTGCTGATCAGGGTTAACCGCAATGCCCTTGACCCCAAACTGAACCGCAAGCTTCCGGTCAGGAACCTCCATCTGCGAAATCGGCTCAAGAAAATCCAACTTCGTCACAATACCCACCAATCTCTCTTTCGAAAGCACCACCAAACAAGAAATATCCTGATCATGCATCTTCTTCTCAGCCTCCTTAACACTTGTCTCAGGCACTACCGTAATCACCGGCTGCGCCATAATTCCCTTCGCTGGAATACTCAACACCGGAACCTTCTCGCCCACAATCTCGCCCCGCGTCTGCTTTTGTCGAGGCTGGAAAATCTGCTCGATAATGTCCTGTATGCTTATGATGCCCACAAGCTTTCCCTTGTCAGTAACCGGCACGTGTGAGACGCCATGCTCCCTGAAGAGGCTAAGCACCGCGCCCACAGACCTGCTTCCATCAATAACCTGAGGCGCCCTCGACATGATCAACTCAACAGCAGTATTACCCCACTCCTGCGTTACAGCGCCATGGATAATATCTTCGTCTGTTACAAACCCCACAAGCTTGCTCTTTTCAAAAACCGGAAGCTGCCTCACCCCACTTTCAATCATCAACTTGGCGGCTTTGCTCAGAGAAAAATCCGGCGAAACCTTAGGCGCAGGACGCATTAAGGTCTTAACCTTCGTCGTCGCAGGGTCAAGCCTCGACCTTATTATCCATCGCCTAGAGATAACTCCCGCGTATTTTCCCTTTTCATCCAAGACGGCTATAACCGGCGGCATTTCTCTCTTAAACAACTCTAAACACTTCGATATCGAATCGTTCTCGTTGACAGTGGAAAAACTATTCGTGAAAACATTCTTTACTGGAATGGAGCTCATCACTTTTTCCTCCACTTCGTTAAGGACAAAGTATAATTTAAACATTGCAAAGCCTGCGCAGCCAGCTTGTAAACGGAAACGGAACAACTGGGTGTTTGTCTATGGCAAAACTTGGCTGTTTTAGACGTTTAAAACGTGTTTTATAGAAAAGTATATTATTGTTCTAGATAAACTGTATAGATGTTTCATTCTGCACTGTTTAAATAGAACGGTTCGGAAGGAGAAAGAGAGCAGGGGGCGAGTCAAAATGAGAGTTAACCTGTTAAATACTCTCATCCGCTTCTGTCAGGAAGGATAACATAAACATGAGTCTATCCCAAAAAGAAATGGTTGAAGAACTCAAGATTCAATGGAAAAAACTGTGGCAGGAACGCGTCGAAGACAAAGTAAGAGCCGAAGGCGTGGCCACAGCCGATTACTGCGACCTCTTCGTTGAGAAAGGCACAATAATCCACGCCACACGCAACTTCAAAACTCCAACCTTCAAGGAGATCCTGGAAAAACACCAAGTGGCAAACCCAGCTAGATTCATTCCGCCAGATCCTCATGTCGGTGGATTAACAAAATTCATTAAAACGAACATCACAAACCAGCGACCGTTGAAAAAAAGGCGACTCCAAGTTTATTATGAAGAAAAAAAGCCTGAAAAACAGCAGCCTAAGAAAGGCGGCAGAGGCTGGCTTCATAAATAGATTCGTGTTACCTTGTATCTGTTGTGGAAAATCAGCTTCAAGATGCCAAAGAACAAATGTAAGTTGGCTGTTAACCTTTGACATTAGTGAAGAAACATGACGGCAGTGATGGTTGTTGCTGGCACTAGGCCAGAAATAATAAAGATGGCGCCTGTTGTTAGGGCACTGCAGAAACACAAGATACCGATGAAGTTTGTTCACTGCGGTCAGCACTACGATTATAACATGACGCAGCAGTTTATTGAAGACCTTGAGTTGCCGTCCCCTGATCACTCGTTTAAAATTGAAGCTGGTTCGCCGGGTGTGCAGACGGCACAGATAATGATGCACATGGATGGTTTGATCGAAAAAACGGCGCCTCAGATGGTTTTGGTTGAAGGCGACACGAACAGCGTGCTGGCAGCTGCTTTGGCAGCGAATAAACGAGGCATAGCCGCGGGTCACGTGGAAGCTGGCCTGAGAAGTTTTGATCTTCGCATGCCCGAAGAGCACAACAGGCGTTTAACAGACAATCTTTCCGATTACTTATTCGCCCCCACTGTGAGAGCAGAGATGAACCTGAAGCGCGAGAACGTTTGGGGTAAAATCTACGTGACTGGCAACACCGTCATAGATGCTGTTCTTCAGCATTTGCCAATAGCTGAGAAAAAATCCGAAGTGCTGAAAAACATTCGTTTCAAGGATTTTGCTTTAGCCACGGCTCACCGAGCCGAAAACGTTGATGACTTATCTGTTCTGAAAAGTTTTATAGCGGCTTTTGCAGAAGCAGCTCTGCCCGTGGTTTACCCGATGCATCCGCGCACACAAAAAAGACTGCGCCAGAACAGCCTGTATTCAAAAGTTGAAAAGCTTGAGAATCTCCAGATTCTTCCACCTCTTGGTTATCTGGATTTCTTGGTTTTGATGAAAGAAAGCAGGTTAATAATAACAGATTCTGGCGGAATTCAGGAGGAAGCCACCGCACCAAGCATCAGAAAAACGGTCCTTGTGATTCGTTTGTCCACCGAAAGACCCGAAGCGGTTGAAGCAGGATTCGCCAAAGTCGTAGGCACCAAAAAAAGCGACATTTTAACCGCTATTGAAGCCGCAATGGAGGATCAAAGGAAATTGCCTGAAACATCACCCTTTGGAGACGGGGATGCAGCGGAGAAAATCGTAGCCACGATTCAGGCGGATTTCTTCTCCGAATTAGAAAAGTGAATTATCCAGACTTCGCTCTTTTAACAGAGACTATTAAATTCTATTTCGAAAACAAAAACATTCAATACATGGTAGAAGTAGCAATAGTTCTTGGTACGGATATGTACCGAATTGCTTATCCCGGTTCTTAACGGAGGAAAACTCGAAAAAACGGTGTTGCTCTGATGTTAGCACTTCAAATGTAGAGAGACCTCCGCCTAGACAAGATTAAAGACTTCATATCAATAATGAGAAAGTTCCTAGAGCAATTTGGAGACTTCAAAGACCAAAGAGAACAGCAGCTGAAAATCTGAAAAAAGTGGAGGTGTTCCTTAAGGTTGCCAACGATAAGCTCTGAAATTTCTCCCCTTTTCGCAGGTAACCTTCAAAATGGTGCTGTACGCCCTTGGAGAAACGACGTTAATAATGAAGGCGCGTGGTATTTTGAGAAGTTAAACAAATAGGAAAAAGGTGATATTTGCTAAATTTTGAATTCAGATTGTTAATTCCTAACTTTTAAATCCAAAAAATAAGAAATTTACACGCCTAGGAGTCGGTCAAAAGTATGGAGCAAAAAGTAGCTCTTGCAATACTTCTTGTGGTCAGCATAATATTAGGCTTGATTGGGGGCGTAACAAGCTCTTTTCTTGCTGCTAAACCAGGTCCGCAAGGTGAGCAGGGACCGGAAGGACCGCAAGGTGAGCAGGGACCGCAGGGCGAGCAGGGTCTTCAGGGTGAACAGGGAACGACTGGAGAAACAGGACCGCAAGGGCCACAAGGCGAACCAGGAGCAACGGGGCCCATGGGACCTACTGGTGCAACCGGAGCTACAGGAGCAACTGGGCCGGAAGGACCACAGGGTATTCCTGGAACAGATGGAAGCAATTCCATAATACAGGCGATCCAAAGCAGAAACACCACAACATTTGAGACTGAAAACTATCCGAGTGATCAGTGGTTTAACATGTCAGAACTCGACTCTTCGATGATGATGAACATTAATGTCCAACAGAACTCTCGATTGTTAATTCAGTTCTCAGCCTCAGTATACATCAGTCCCCCTGGCTTTTTACAAACCCGAATAGTTGTGGACAACTACTACAACAGCACAGCCTCTATGAACTCGGTTGCCTCATCAAGCGCGGGAATAGCAAGGGCGCCAAATCATTTAGAATTCTTAACAGACCCATTGAACAGTGGCATACACACGATTAACCTGCAATTTCTTAGAGACTATGGCTCGCCTACAATATTGGATAGAAGTATCACAGTAATGGAAATTTCAGGTCCGTAAGATTTTCCCTTTTTCTAACTGCTTACTAAGAAAGTACTATTGTCCCTTTGCGTTGTCCGCAGATACCTTCAGTGCTGCACGCCCTCAGATAAAAGGTGTATTAGCTAGATAGTAATCAGCATCTTTACGTTTTTAATTAGCGCTAATGTTCTTAAAGCCCTATACGTATGCGCCCTTTTTTCTTAACTTTGAAGAAATAGGCTAACAGACCAATGCCTGCGACGGCTAATGATGCAACAGAGAAAGCGATTATTGATTTTGGAAAAGATTTCGTGTTATAGCCACCTCTTGGTTTGGCTTCATTGCTTAATCGCAGCAGATACGTCTCAAAGCCTTTAT
>Ga0307445_10002104_pt1 | contig 11034 bp, 11 predicted proteins | sample SalMarSW160330MG_FD_202147 | JGI IMG/M metagenome (GOLD analysis project Ga0307445, IMG submission 202147) | Salt marsh sediment microbial communities from the Plum Island Ecosystem LTER, Massachusetts, United States - SW1603-30 | ecosystem: Environmental > Aquatic > Marine > Intertidal zone >...
GAGAAGAAGGAGACCTCCTTGAGTTTTTCAATTATGGCTTGGCTTCCTGATGTCTGAACAGCGTGTTTAGAGGGCCGCATAAGTTAACTTCTCCCATCAGGTTTTATCATTTCCGCCTCTCTCCCCTCAATGATGATGGCCCTCGTGTGATGTGCGATGGGATAATCGGGCCCGGGATTGATGACCGGCGCATTGTGGACCAGCACCTTGACCTCTTTGAGATTGTCGACCAGCTTTGATATGTCGGGCGTCTTCTGGGCTTCCCTGATCGCCTCCTTCTTCCGCGAGTAAAAATTTCCCGTGTTTTCAAGGATACCGATCAGAATGCTCCGGTTTTGCTCCATGAAGTAGTCGAACAGCTCTTGGTAGGATTTCCCAATGAACCTCTCCGGGATCTCGCATGCAGCCACTCCCGCCTTTGCCCTGACGTCGATGAGCTCGCTGATGACCTGGGATATCCCGCTGCCCGCCGAGGCGTTTGCTATGATCGACTTGTTGTATTCGGTCGGCAGGATGATCTCATCGCAGTTCGAGATTTGTAGATACCTCTTGAATTTTTCATTGAGTATCTCGGCGCAGGTGTACACGGATTTGGATATGGACTTGATGGTGATGACGGCCATGACGGTGCGGGAGTCCACCTCCTGCACCGATCCCTTGACGAGGCGGTCTGCGAACACGATGATGCGGGCGGCCTGTTTCAGGTTCGCACGGTTCAATACGCGCTCATCGATGTAATCGCCGTGGATGTAATTGATGTGGGAAAATCTCTTGTCTGATTTTAGGTTTTCGATCTCTTCAGGGTCCGCCGTGTTGACGAGCACGAACTCGGACGGCATAAATTTCCTGTTCCTTTCCATGATATGGTGCAGGACGTCGGCCATGTCGCGCTTCCATCCGCATATTATGAAATGGTTTTTAAGCTTCAATTCCTCCAAACCGCGCTCCTCCTTCAGCTGTTTTTCCACAAGGATCGATGCGATATTACCGGTAATAACCCCGACGAGTGAAACCCCGAAGAACATGAGGAGGATGCCTGAGAGCCTTCCCATTGAAGACCTCGGATAATAATCGCCGTAACCAACGGTCGTCGAGGTGACGAAAGCCCACCATACGGCGTCTTTCAGAGTCAGGATGTTGCCGGTCTCCTTTACCCTTTTCCCGTTTTCAAACCGATACGCGGTATAATTGTTTTCAAAATAATACACGGCGATCGAAAAGATCGAAAGGATGATAATGCCGGCGACAAACAATTTAACGAAAAAGCTTTTTGCAAGCCTGACCATGATATATCGCAGAGTCTTGCTCTTTTGAGGCGCGGCGTTCGGCAAGCACTTAATTGTATCATCCCGCATGCCTTTCGTTGGGAATATCTTTTTTTTCATGAGGAATACGTCGTGTGCGGTTTCCTGCATATGAATGACTGCGATGTATATATCACGGCCGCCCTTCCTTCATTGAATCGAATTATTTGTGCAATTGCATAGTATATTTTCGATAAAAAAGCGGTAATTTTTTACATCCTTTCTCTCTTTTTCTTCGATAAATTCGATGTTAGCAAAATTTATTCGTTTCTTTCTTTCATGGTTGACAGGGCGGATACATGTGCCAAAAAAGATGGTCGTAAAGCCATGTGGAACAGGGAACTTGAGACACTTGACCGCTCATCGCTGGAAAAGCTTCAGATGAAGAAGCTTGAGAAGACCCTGGAGTCGGCGTTGCGTACCCGGTATTACTCCCGGGTCTTTTCCGATCACGGAATCGATGTCGCCCGGTTCAGGTCAATCAAAGACATCGCCGCCCTTCCGTTCACCGCGAAAGACGACCTGCGGCTCTCGTATCCGGACGGCATGTGCGCCGTGCCCCGCGCCGAGGTGGTGCGCATGCACGCCTCGTCCGGCACCACGGGAAAATCCACCGTGATTTTCTACACCATGAAAGACATAAACGACTGGGCCGAGCTCGTGGCACGGTGCATGGTCGCCAGCGGGGCGACCCGCGAAGACGTGTTCCAGAACATGATGGGATACGGTCTTTTTACCGGCGGTCTGGGCCTCCATTACGGGGCCGAGCGGCTCGGATGCATGGTGATACCCTCCGCAGCGGGGAACACCCTGAGGCAGATCCAGCTCATGAAGGATTTCGGCACCACGATAATCCACATTACTCCCAGCTACGCGCTGCATCTCGGCGACGAGGTTTCCGCACAGGGCGTCGATCCGAGGGAGCTGGCGGTCAGAAAGGCGTATCTCGGGGCCGAGCCCTATTCGGAGGCGACCCGTGATAAAATCGAAAATCAGTGGGGACTTGACGCATATAACTCCTACGGCTTGTCAGAGATGAACGGCCCCGGCGTCGCTTTCGAGTGCATCGAGAAACGGGGCATGCACGTATGGGAGGATTACTACTACATTGAAATCATCGACCCCGTTTCGGGCAGGCCGCTCCCCGACGGAGACGAGGGGGAGCTTGTGATCACGCACCTCAACCGAGAGGCGATGCCCGTGATCCGCTACCGTACCCGCGACCTCACCGCCGTGATCCCCGGACCGTGCCCCTGCGGACGGTCCCACCGGAGGATCGAACGGATCAAGGGAAGAACTGACGACATGCTCATCATCGGCGGTGTGAACGTGTTTCCCTCACAGATCGAGACGGTGCTCATGAAGGTTCCCGAGGTGGGGAACAACTACCAGATCGTGCTTGACCGCCGCGAGAACCTCGACAGGATACATATCAAGGTCGAGCTCTATTCAAAGATGTTCAGGGGCGACCTGAAGGAGCTTGACAATCTGAAGTCGAGGCTGGCGAGGGAGCTTCAGGCGCTCATCGTGGTCACCCCGCGCATCGAGCTCCTCGAACCCGGGTCGCTTGAGCCGAGCACCGGCAAGGCGGTCCGCGTCATCGATAGCCGGAAAATTTAGGAGGACGGCATGCCGTTGCAGGTGTCGGTTTTTGCGGAAAACAAGCCCGGAAAGATAAAGCGCATCACCGGTGTGCTGGCTGAAAAAGGAATCAATATCCGCGCCGTCACGATATCGGAGAGCGGAGATTACGGCATTGTGAAGCTCCTTCTTGACCAGCCCGAAGCCGGGTGCGAGGCCCTGCAGAAGGCGGGCATTGCCGCGACCCTCAAGGAGATCATCGCGGTGCTCATGAAGGACACCCCGGGGGGCCTTCATGAGGTCGCCGCGGCATTGTCCGAAAGCGGAATAAACGTTGAGGACGCATACGGCTTCATCGTTAAAAGCAGTGAGTCGGCGGTATTCGTGTTCCAGGTGGGGAACCCGCGCATGGCCGAAAAGATGCTCGCGGGCAGGGGATTTTCCATGCTCGGCGACAAGGAGCTGTATCTGCTGTAACAGGCCAGCGGGAGCCGGTCCGTCCCCATCTGCATATTATTCTTGACTTTGATTTAAAATATATTAATTTAATATGAAGGAATTTTAAGCTTTGCTTCCTTCCCCTCGGATGCGTGATATATATAAATTCTTTTAAGAAGCTTTAAAAATTGATTGTTACGGTTGTCAGTAAAATATATCGGAGAGGTGGTATGAAAACAACATGGGCCATTTCAGCAGCGTCGCTCCTGCTTTTCGCCGGGTGCGTGACCATGCCCGAGCCGGTGCCGGACATGTACCTTTTGCAGAAGACCCCGGGGCAGGTCAAGAAGCTTGAAACAATCGAGAGTGCCATTATCGCTAAAAATCATGAAATCAAGGATCTTTCAGACAAGGTTACCAATGTCATGCATACCCTCGCGGTTGAAAAAGGGAGGCTGTCGATCCTGATGGACGAGAAGAACCTTCTTCTGGAAAAACAGAAACAGTATCTGCTCGAAAACGACCCGGCGAAGCTCGATGAGAATAAAAAGGTGCTTGTGGACAAGGAAGACGAGATAAATTCCCAGAAGGCGAGGGTCGACTACACCGCGGCGCTCCTTGAGTATACCTCGGACCATAAGGACGCGGCCGAGTCCGAACTGGCGGTCCTCGTGGCGGAGCTGAGCTATGAAAAGGCGCAGATCGCCAAGGCCTACCTCTTGAAGCTCCAGGCGGAGGCCGCGGCCGGTGAGGCTAAGGGCAAAAAGAAAACATCCCTCGGGGCCGAGACGTTTGATGCTAAATACAAGCAATACCTTGACAAGCAGCAGGAGATCCTGTCGGGGAAAAGGGACGTGCTGGACCAGGCGTCGATCAAATTGAAAATGGCGGAAGAAAAACTTAAAAAGTAGGTGCGGAAATGAAACGAAGGGTATTCACCGTATCAATCGCCTCGCTTTGCGCGTATATGATTATTGGAATCGTCATCCCGGACAGATCGCAGGGGGCTCTTTTTTACACCTCATCGCAGTACAACAAGCTGTATAACGTGAAGGTCGCCCTCGAGCTCGAGCTGCAGTCGTTGAAGCGGCAGTATCGCAACGACAAGGCGAATCTGGACGCCACGATCGCCGATCTGAACAACAGGATCGACGGCCTGAACGGGCAGCTCGATATGCTGAGAAAACAGCAGGAAACCGACCGCGACCTCGCCTCCAAGAGGATAAAGGAGCTTGAGGACATGACCGTGATCCTCAAGAGGAAGGGAAGCGAGCAGGAGAAGCAGCTGGTCGAAGAAAACCGGAAGCTGCAGAATCGGTACGAGGACGAGCTGGCGAAGCTGAGGGCAGTGCTTAAGGCCGAGCGCGAAAAGCACTTGAAGGATTTTGCTGACCTCAGGAGCGCCCATGAAAGAAAACTTGCCGACCTGAAGGGGGAGATCGCCAATCTGAACAATGAGCTGTCGGAGATGAAGAAGCTCACCAAAACGCAGAAGGAAGAGCTTGAACGCATGGAGAATCAGGCCAAGGAGTTTGAAAAAAAGCTCGCCGAGGAGATCAAGAAGGGGGAGATAACCCTCACGCGCTTTCATGACAAGCTTATCCTTAACATCAACGAGAAGATATGCTTTGATTCCGGTTCGGCTGAATTGAAGAAGGACGTGAAGCCGGCCCTTGATAAAATCACCGGGATATTAAGCGATTATCCGGAAAATCGCATCATTGTCGAGGGCAATACCGATAACGTCCCCATACACACGAGCAGGTTCAGGGACAACTGGGAGCTTTCCACGGAGCGGGCATTATCTGTACTGAACTATATCTTGGGGAACAAGAAGCTGAATCCCGTGCGGTTCTCGGTCACCGGATACGGCGAGTACAACCCGATAGTCCCCAACGATACCCCGGCGAACAGGCTGTTGAACCGTCGCGTGGATATCGTCGTGGTTCCGAGGATGGCGTCAAGTAAACAGTGAATGGCGAAACAGGAAGAAATAAAAAGGATAGAGCGCCGTGCACGAGCAATGCTCCTGAACAAGGACATTCCTCCGCACAAGCAGGAGCTGGTGCGCTCCCTCATCAACAATAAGAGACTCAAGCCGAAGGAGAAATGGCGCGCGGTCATAGATCTCGTCCAGGGTTGTGCCGACAAGAAGGTCGTCATGTACGACACTCGCTATATTACCGGGACCGCCGTAACGAAAAGACGCAGGGCGGCAAGGAGACGCATGGCCTGGTCCCCGCCGGCGATCTTTGCTCCAACCGAAACGTCGTATTATATTGATGATATTTACCGCAAATACCGCAGTCTTAAATTATTTAAGAAAAGATATCTGGTACGGCGTCCCAACCGTTTCCGAATGGGTATACGAAAACGGCTCATCCCAACAAAGAAATTAATAAAACTGATCGAATTAATTGCGGTGGCGCAGAATCTAATATTGTCACGGCTCGATGCGGTGATGAAGAACATCCTCTTTGACGAGACCATCGAAGATCCGGTCATATTCAATTATCTTCAGATCATCCGCATATGGATGCAGGATGCTCCGCTGCTTCTTCGTGAGGACTATGAATCAGTCATGTGGATGGAGCGGGCTCATTTTGATCGGGCTTTCAGAAGCCAGGTGTTTAACTTTTACTCATTTCTGATGTTGGATGCCCATACAAGGGAAAAGATACTTGCCGAGGTGGAGGCGCGGATAAGAGCGCTCGGAGATTTGAAAAAAGAGGACATGAACGAAGAGGATCCCGATCCGGACTGGAAGGAAAAAGAGAAAAGAAACCTCGATCGAGAGGGGCGCATCATCGAATATATGATGCTGATCCGTTCGTTTCTTCCGGTCGATGCCCAGCAGGAGAGCATGCTTGCCAGACGGTTGAAGAGCTATTATGATTTTCAAAACCTCTCGGAGCTGTATTTCATGATTGAAGAGGCGCTGGTGTTTCAGCGGCCGCTCAAGACAGAGGAGATGATCGCGTATTTCGGAATCAAAGCCCCATCGGTAAGCACGACCGTTTGGGATGCTCGCGGTGAGCTGTTGAAAAGGGCGGGCAAGGACAAGGAATCTCTGGAGCAAAAAAAACGTGAAATGCAAGAGGTGGTGCCGGAACCAAACGAGACTCTCTACATACTGATGAAGTACGAGGCTCCCTTGCCTAATCTTTTATTAAAGGCCTATGCGGACCAATTGCGATATGAGGATCATAAGCAGATTGACCCCAAATTAACGTATAATGATTTTTATTTCAATTTTCTTCACGGCCTGCTCCACTATTTTCAGGATATGTATATTCCTCTTCTGGACGGGTCACCAATCATATTCCGTGATATCGGCCGCGAGGTGCATACCGGATCGATTTTTTCCCCCGGTTTTTTCAAAGACGAGCTTTCGAAGTTTAACTCAATTTTTGAAGTTTTACACCAGTTCATCAACAATAATCCCGGACTGGTCCTTACCCGGGATAGGGTGACGAAGATAATGAAAGGGGAGGAGGCTCCTCCCGCCCATGCGGATCTGCTCATAGGGTCCCTCGGTGCTTTTTTTTACCATATCGGCAGGGAGCTCCAGCATTTTTTCGACGAGCACCGCAAGTGGACATCGTTGCGCACCAGGAGCATGGATACCGAGTTGGCCCGCCTTCCTATACAAGAGAGGAGAAAGGACGGCGATGAAGGATTGGGCAGGCCCATTCCTTTTTACGACTGCGGCGTCAAGGAGCTTAAGAGCGGGTCGGCCCTTACCAATGGGCTTATCGGGGAGCGCGTTTTGGAGGACTCTCTGCAGGACGGGATATTCGTGCGCATGAATGCGTTTGCATATCAGTTCGCAGGCGATTGCCTCAATGAGAATCTCCTGCATGACCTCGACATAATTAATTCTCCTTATAATAGGGACCGCGCATAATCCGCTGTTAAAAAATCTATCTTCCCTGAAAAGTTCTTTGCATATTTTCGCCCTCCCTGGGTTAATGCATAAATTTTTCTTCCTGATTTTCCCAAATCGATGAATATGCGTTCCAAGATATGGCGGCGGATTCACGCCGGTTTTAGAAAAGAGGCGGGGTATATCGACGTACTTCACATCGCGGTCCCCCTGATTTTCAGCACCGGCTCCTGGGCCCTGCAGCAATTCATCGACCGCATGTTTCTTAACTGGTATTCCACCGACGCGGTCGCCGCGTCGATGCCTTCAGGCATTCTCAATTTCACGTTGACGAGCCTGTTCATCGGCACGGCAGGATACGTAAGCACCTTCGTGGCCCAGTATTACGGGTCGGGAAGGAAACAGATGGTCGGTCCCTCGGTATGGCAGGGGATTTATATCTCACTCATATCCGGCGTATTCATTATGTTTTTGGCCCCCCTTTCCGACCGGATTTTTGCCCTTGTCGGACATCAGCCCCAGGTGAGGGTATATGAATCAGAGTATTTCCGGATCTTGTGCATGGGAGCGCTACCCCTGATCGCGTCTTCGGCCCTTTCCGGCCTTTTTTCCGGGCTCGGCAAGACATGGATCGTCATGATCGCGAATTTCGCGGCCACGATTGAGAACATAGTGGTTGATTATCTTCTCATATTCGGTAATTTCGGGTTCCCTGAAATGGGAATCAGGGGCGCGGCGGTCGCGACCGTGCTCTCCTCGTGTGTCACGATGATCATTTACGCGGCGTTCACGGTTCTTCCCGCATACAATATTCGATACAATATACTGCGAGGATGGCGGTTTGAGCCTCGGCTGTTCTGGCGGCTCATACGGTTCGGGTTTCCGAGCGGGATGCAGTTTTTTCTCGACGTGGCCGGATTCACCATGTTCGTTCTGTTCGTCGGGAGGCTCGGCACCGTCAGCCTCGCCGCCACGAACATAGCCTTCAATATTAACACGGTCGCGTTCATGCCCATGATAGGACTGGGGATAGCCGTTTCCGTGCTCGTCGGCCAGTACCTGGGCAAAAACAGCCCGGAGCTGGCGGAGCGGAGCACATATTCAGGTTTGCATATAACGATTTTGTATATGGGGTGCGTCGCCTTCCTCTATGCATTCTTCCCCGACATATTCATCGCTCCCTATGCCGCGTATGCGAATGCGGGGGAATTCGCGTCCGTAGCCCGTCTGACCAGAATTCTTCTCAAGTTCGTGGCTGTTTATTGTGTCTTTGACGCATTGGGAATCATATTTGCATCCGCGGTGAAGGGCGCGGGAGACACCCGGTTTGTCATGATCGCCACTTCAATCTTGTCGGTGACGGTCATGGTGACGCCCTGCTACCTCGTCCTGTTCGTGTTCGACCTCGGGCTGTACGCGGCATGGTCCGCTGCTACGGGATACGTCATCGTGCTTGGAATTGTTTTCATGATCAGATTCTGGGGGGGGAAATGGAAACATATGCGCGTCATCGAGGAGCCGCCCGCCGCCGCGTTCGAACGGACTACCGTATGATCCCCGCTTCAGGACTGACCGCTCTTGTCGTCCTGTTCGCGGGTGAGGTCCACCTCCTGTTGCGCGATCCTTTTTTTCTCTTCCTTCTCCACGCGCCACAGGTACATCCGTTCAGCAGTGCTCCCGGTCATGTGCTGGGCCAGCTCCTCAATGAGCTCGTTCACCTGCAGAAGCTTGAGCTTCGTGTCTTCGTCGAAATACTGGATGTAGTCGGTCTTTAGCTCGAAGACGAGCTGGCCGATCTGCATGAGCTTGAATGAAAGCTCTGCGGAAAGCTTAGTGTCCATTTTTTGTTTTTGGGCCTGAAAAAGCGACATCAACGCGCCTCCCGATGCGGATTGCCTGCTATTATGGTTGCTCGTGCAGACGGAGTCAACCAATAAATCACTCGGTCGGGACAAAAATAACTTGCAAATATTTTTCTTCCACACTGCATTGATTTGGTGGTTGTCAGAAAAGCCGTGTTACATTCTCGCAAAACCGCGCAGAATTCTTCTCTGACTTCACCTTCATGAGCATATTTTTTTGAACGCTCCGAAATCCGGAATTACGCATGGGGATTTATTTATCGACATGAAGAGCATAAAAAAAAGCGAAATCGCTCCGATCATGGATTACCTGGCCAGCTTTTCCCACCCTGGTTTCGATGCTGACGAGAGAAGCAATTATTTAAACTTCTCCCTGGACAGGCTGGTGAAGACCTTCGCATTGGTTCCGGATGATATAACGGGGAGGAGCAGGGTCCTGGAGCTCGGCGCGAGTCCCTATTTCATGAGCCTGTTGCTTAAGAAAAAACTCGCCTGCAGCATCGACTTCGCGAATTATTTCGGCGACACACCGCTCGCGTACGGATCAGAGACCCTTGCCAGCGAAAAGTTCCGGGAGCGGCATGTCATCAGGTTCAAGCATTTCAACGTGGAAAAGGACCGCTTTCCCTATGTCAGAGGGGCGTACGACCTGGTGCTTTTCTGCGAAATCATCGAGCATCTGACGGTTGATCCGGTCCATACGCTTGTGGAGATCAACCGTCTTCTGAGGAAAGGGGGATATCTCATAATCACCACGCCCAACGTGCTCAGGTATGAAAACGTCCTTAAGCTCATACTGGGGAAAAATATCCATGATCATTATTCAGGTTACGGGGCGTATGGCAGGCACAACAGGGAATACACGCCGAGGGAGCTGAGGGATCTGATCGAGGGCCTCGGATTCGAGGTGGTGAAGATGTATACCAGGGTCACCGGCTCGATCAAAATCAAGGGAATTTCCATCAAAAGGTTCAGAAGACTGATTCAGCTTATGACTACGAATAACAGGGGAAGCAATATATTTCTCCTTGCACGAAAGGTTTCTGAGGCCGGGTATCAGCGTCCCGGATGGCTTTTTGAGAGCGTACACTAAACCATTACCCTCGTCTATCGGAGCGATATGAAAACCTCGAAAAACTGGTTTGTCTATATGCTGGAATGCGAGAATGGCAGCCTCTATACCGGTCTCACCGATGATCTGGCGAGGAGGATCGGCGAGCATTGTAAGGGCACGGCACGATCGAAATACACGAGAAGCTTTCGTCCTGTAAGAGTGGCCGGATCATGGAAGGTCACGGGACCAAAGGGTAACGCGCTCAGGATCGAGCGGATTATTAAAGGGATGGACCGGAAGACCAAGCGCACTCTCGTGGAAAATCCGAAAAGCCTCAGCGAGCTTGTGGTGCGGATCACCGGCTCCGATTCCGTCCAATGGATGCCTGATTAGTTGGCCGCCAGCGAGTTCAAGTCCCGGATCATCTGCTCGATCATCTTATTATCCATTCCGTGGGCCAATGCACCCTCGCCAAGCGTTTCGGTTACGGCGATATGGCAGCCGATGCAATGCATTCCGTAGTTCATGAGTATCTGCGCGGCTCCCGGGAACCGGCGAAGAAGGTCGCCGAAAGTCATATCTTTGCTTATTTTATCCTGTGACATTGTATTTTCCTTGTATATCTGATTGTTTCGCACATATAAAGATAATATACTACAATGTCTATCTTTTTTCATGAAAAAAATCAAGGGTTATGAGGGCGCGGTCGAATATGCGAAATGGAATGTTTTACGGTTTCTTAAAAAAAATTATTATTTTTCCACGCTGCGGGAAATAAGGTGTCGAAAATAGAATTGGTTCAATATATTGTGTAATATGAGTGGTGGGTAAGCCGTGACCACGTTACAAAAATACGACGGATACCGATGAATATTATATTATTAATCATTCTTCTTTTTATAATCCTGA
>Ga0307445_10002106_pt1 | contig 11028 bp, 11 predicted proteins | sample SalMarSW160330MG_FD_202147 | JGI IMG/M metagenome (GOLD analysis project Ga0307445, IMG submission 202147) | Salt marsh sediment microbial communities from the Plum Island Ecosystem LTER, Massachusetts, United States - SW1603-30 | ecosystem: Environmental > Aquatic > Marine > Intertidal zone >...
AAGCTCATTCAACGCTGCAAGGGAGCGTCGGTCGCACTTGGACAGGTTGTTCAGTTCCTGCGGATCGTGTCGCAAGTCGTATAACTCCTTGGGAACACCATCGACTCTTATCAGCTTCCTTCCTCTGTGCACGAGCGCCCGGCGAACAGAGCGAATTCCCAGCTCTTCTATAATGTCAGGCTGTCGCCTTTGCATGACTTTCAGCGAGTGGAGCGCCGGGTAGATCTCAGTGTAGGCGTGATGTTCGTCATCGTCGCCACAGCCAAGCAGGCTTTGCTCTTGAATTGCCGCGCGGGACAGTCCGGTGCTCTCTGAACATGATGATCCAACCGCATCCAGTACAGTGTGAAACACCCGCCGGGTACTGACCGGAGCCTGAATGCGGCTCGGTGTCACCGTATCGGGCCAGTGGATCACCAGCGGCACATGTACCAGCTCTTGGTATGCAACGAACGAATGTCCGAAGAAGCCATGTTCTCCCAGTCCCTGCCCGTGATCGGACACCAGAATCGTCAACGTCTCCTCCGATCGCGCACGTTCACGCAACAACGAGAAGAGATCTCCCAGGAACTGGTCCTGATACGCCACTTCGGCATTATATAGTGCGTCGATCACACGTCGCTCGTCCTCAGTCAGCGGCGGATCGAGCGGAGCCTCCCACCGATACGCATCCCTGCGCCAGGCGCGCATAATCTCTTGCGCACGCCTATTCTCGATCAATCCGGGCGACACGCGTTCGATGTACTTGCGCGGAGGCCATAGGGGAAGGTGTGTCTCCATCAGATTCAAGAACAAGAACAACGGCCGCGCGGGCTCTTTCCGATCGCGGCGCCGCAGGAATCGACACAGGTCGGCAACGGACCGCTCGTTCTGACCCTTGGTATGAGCGACACGCGACCATACCGGAGTTGCCCACGATGTAAGGAGCAGACGCAAAGCAAGGTCTGATTGGCTGAGGTATGACTGAATCGGATACGAGATGCGCGCCACCAACCGCATCCATCGATCGAGAATGGGCTCGATTGCACTCGGATAAGAGCCGCGCAAGCGCTCGGGGGTAGCCCCACCGTAGTTGTAGAATGTCTCGAATCCGCGCGTCAGCCCATTAGGAAACACGCCGATGAGTCCGTTGTTCGATACGCCCACTGTCTCGTAACCCTGGGCATGTACTACCTCGGCAAGGGTTGGGATATCAGGGCTCAGCCGCTGTTGGTATTGTGTTACCCCGTGGCCCGTGGGATAGAGACCGGTGAACAGGGAAGCGTGACTTGGAATCGTCCATTGCGCCGGCGAGACCGCCTGCGCGAACAACGCCCCTTCGCCGGCAAGGACGTCCATGTTTGGCGTTATCGCGCGCGCGTTCCCGTAGCACCCAAGTCGATCGGCGCGAAGTGTATCAAGGACAATGAAGATAACATCTGGACTAGCCATTCCACCCAGCTTCGAGAACCTACCTAAAGGTATTTGAGAGCCTCGCGCGCCACGTGCACGCGGCGCTCGTCTTCCAGCCATCGTGCAAGTTCAGGGCGGACGACTTCCGGCTTCTTGCGGCCCAGCTTCCACATAGCCGCCGCCGCCGCACGCCAGACGTATCGCCGCTCATCTAGCGCCAGTTTACGGAGGACTATCAGCGCTCGCTTGACCAGCGGGGGTGCGCCGGAAGCGGAGAAGGCCATCGCCACGTTCCACAGCGTCTGTTCGTCGGTTTCTGTCGACCATTTCACAAGATATTCGAATGTCATGCTCGGATAGGCCTTGAGGAGCGTAGTTCCCAACGCAAACGGGCCCAGATTCCGCCTTACAACGGCGTGATGATCGCAAAGTAGCGGCTCGATCAGCTTCAGTAGAGGCTCCGCCCATTCCAGCCTCCGTGTCTGGGCAGCCTTCATCGCCGCGATGACCACGGCACGGCGCACGTTCTCGGAGTCGTCTTCCCTCCATTCGCGTAACACCTCGCTCATGCCGTCGAAATCGAGGCGCAGTATCTTGCCCGTCATCACGGCCGCCGATTCACGCACCGTTCGGTCTCTATCGTCAATAAAACGATGAAGGATTTCTATGGATTTCTCTGGAGCATCCGCGTAGTTCTCACAAAGAAGGCCGCAGGCAATGTGTCTGGCGGCCGTTTCACTGCGCACAGCGAAGCGCTCGATCTTGTCGCCGAGGGGCTCCTTTCCGTCCTTGGCGCGCGCGATCTGCCTTACTGCGTATCGGACCTCCGGCATTCTCGCCCCTTCCAGCACAACAACCAGCTTTTCCATTTCACCCGATTCAATGACCTGGTCGATCGCTTCGCGCATTGTTCTCCCCCCAGCGTAATTGACTGCCATTGGTTATTAAAGTGCAAACGGTTCCGTGAGTCAACCGTGGGATTACTGTGGTTGTCGCGATTCTCCGTTTCCACTAACATTAAAGCCTGGGTGCGGGGAGGTGTGGCATGCAAAGATCGAGGGGGATTATTGTTCTCTTGACGGCTTTGTTGCTGTTCTCGTTCATAGCTTCAGCGCAGACGCAAGACGAAAACCTGTCTGCAGGTCGTTCGCTCGGAATAGGGATGGAAGTCGGCTTCCCGTGGGGAGGCCTGATAAGTGCCCGCTATTGGTTCGATTCGAGTCTGGGGGCGGAAGCAATCATATTCGCTTGGGGCGATCGATACAGCTATTCCGGCATCTTCACCGGGCGCGTCTTGTACAAGATCAGCGATACCCCCACAGTCGATTTCTATGTCGCCGGCGGGGCATCGCTGCCGTTCTCGGTCGTCGGCACGGAGACGGCGATCTTCTCGCTTGCGGGCGGGATTGAGTTCAACTTTGCGTTTGCGCGAAACTTTGCGTGGAATCTGGAGTTTGGCGGCACCGTCTCAGCGGTCGGGGATCTCACAATGGCAATTGGAACAGGGATTCATTTCTACTTCTAGATTCATGCTTGCGGGTGGAAGGAGGGGTAGTGCACAAGCCGTATCGTATTAAGATGGTGGAGCCGATTAGCGTTCTGTCAGCGGAGGAACGCGCCGAGCGGATTAGGGCCGCGGGCTACAACGTATTCAACCTGAGCGCGGATGATGTGTACGTCGATCTGCTGACCGACTCTGGGACCGGCGCCATGAGCCAGGATCAATGGGCGGCGCTGATCCGCGGAGACGAGTCGTACGCAGGGAGCCGAAGCTTTGCCCGGTTCCTCGAGACAGTGCGCGACATATTCGGCTTTGCTCATTTTCTCCCCACTCATCAGGGCCGCGCTGCGGAGAACGTTCTCTTCTCGGCAATGGTCAAGCCGGGGCACGTTGTTCCCAACAACATGCACTTTGACACCACCCGCGCCAACGTCATCGCTAACGGTGGCGACCCGGTCGATCTGGCCGTGGATGAGGCGTACGATCCCCGCATCGACCGCCCGTTCAAGGGCAACATGGATCCGGACAAGCTCATCGAATTGATCGCGCGCGTGGGAAAAGACCGCATACCGCTCGTGATGATGACAATCACCAACAACAGCGCCGGCGGACAACCGGTCTCGATTGCGAATATCCGGAAGATAAGCGAGATCGCTCACTCGCACGCCATCCCATTCTTCATCGATGCCTGCCGCTACGCTGAGAACACGTTCTTCATCCGGGAACGTGAGCAGGGATATGGAAGCAAGGAGCCCATCGAAATCGCGCGTGAGATATTCTCGCTTGCCGATGGAATGACGATGAGTGCCAAGAAGGACGGTTTGGTCAACATCGGCGGCATCCTGGCGATGAACGACGATTCGATCTTTGCCGCAGCGCGAGAACGCCTGATCCTGATGGAAGGTTTCCCCACATACGGCGGCCTCGCCGGTCGCGACCTCGATGCGATGGCCGTAGGTCTGCGTGAAGCACTCGACCTCAGCTATCTGAACGACCGAATCGGGCAAGTCCGCTATCTCGGTAAAAAGCTGGAAGAAATCGGTATCTCGATCATCGAGCCGATAGGCGGTCACGCCGTCTACATCGACGCGCGCGCCCTGTTGCCCGACTTTCCGCAGTCCCAGTTCCCGGCGCTGTCCGTTGTGGTGTCTCTCTACGAGCAGGCCGGCGTGCGTGCGGTGGAAGTGGGAAGCGTGATGTTCGCCCACCCCGACAGTTCCGGTGAGGTAGTCTATCCCAAGCTCGAACTAGTGCGACTGGCGATTCCTCGTCGCATGTACACCGATGCTCATCTGGATGCCGTGGTCGAGGGAATGGAGAAGACCGCCGCCATGCGGGACAGACTGCCCGGATATCGCATCATCGAAGGAAAAGGAGCGTTGCGGCATTTCACTGCCCGGTTTGCCCCTATCGCTCGCGCCTAGCCAAGGAAGAAACAGCAATCAACACATGAACCAGATCATGAGAGGAGAACGATGAAGGTTCTTATAGTCACAAGTAGTCCCAACAAAGAAGGCCTCACGTCAACATGCGGCGAAGCGGCGCGCCAAGGAGCCGTCGACAGTCGCAGCAAGACGCGTATAGTCAACCTGAATGAGCTTCAGATCAATCGCTGCGCCGTGCACAACGACGGCTGGGGAACCTGCCGCAACGAGCATCTGTGCCAATTGAAGGACGATTTTCAGGAACTGCAGCAGACGATTGAAAAGGCGGAAGGATACGTGTTTATAACGCCTGTCTACTTCGGCGAGCCGAGTGAACCCATGAAGGCGCTGTTCGATCGCTTACGTCGTTGCGAAGCGACCAAAGACGGAAACGGTAGCATACTCTCAGGAAAGCCGGTCGTGTGCGTCGCCGCAGCCGGAGGAACAGGCCACGGCGCCGTTTCGTGCCTGCGTACGATGGAGCAAGTAATGCTTCGGCTTCACGCCGACATATTCGACACCATCGCAGTAACGCGCAAAACGAGCGACTATCAGGTGGAAACGGTTCACGACGCACTAACAAAGATGACGGCCCTCCCGCCGGTGCCGGAATTGAGCCCGGCCAAGAGAAGAGAGCGCCGCCCATCGCGTCGGCGAAAGCGGCGCCAGTAGTTGCCTACAAGTCGTAAATGTCGGTGTACTTGTCTTTGATGTAGCTTACGAAGTACGAGGAATCCGGTTGTTTGCCGGTAATACGCTCGACAAGCTGCTTCGGCTCGTACATCTTGCCGAAGCGGTGCACCTTGTCATGCAGCCAGGCAAGTAGGTCGTCGAAGTCTCCGTGTGCGGTCTTGCTGTCGAGATCCGGCATGTCATCCCGGAGCGTGGCGAAGATCTGGGCGCCGTAGAGGTTGCCGAGCATGTAGGACGGGAAATAGCCGAATAGGCCGGAAGACCAGTGTACATCCTGCAGAACGCCGTGCGCGTCATCCTCGGGCGTTACTCCCAGATACCGGCCCATGGCATCGCGCCACAGCTCCGGCAGATCCTCGACCTTGGTCTTGCCGTTGATCAGCCCCTCTTCCAGTTCGAAGCGAAGCATGATGTGCAGGTTGTACGTCACTTCATCCGCTTCCACGCGGATAAGCGACGGTGAAACGATGTTCGCCGCTCGGTACAAGTCCTCCACAGAAACCGTCGCCAACTGCGGAACAACCCCGGCGATGACCGGCTGGAAGTACTTCCAGAACGGGCGACTGCGGCCAATGAGGTTCTCCCACAGGCGGGACTGCGATTCGTGTATTCCGTACGATGCCCCTTCATCGAGACCGCTCCAGCGCAACTCGGGCGCAATCCCTTGATCGTACAACGCATGTCCGCCCTCGTGCATCGAGCTGAACAGTCCGGAGAGGATGTCGTTGGGAAGGAACCGCGTTGTAACGCGCACATCCGCCGGCCCGGTGCTGATGGTGAACGGATGCACCGTCGGATCGAGTCTGCCGGCATCAAAGTCGTATCCGACTGACTCAAGCACCAGCAGCGACAGTTCACGCTGCATGGCCTCGGGGAATGTGCCGCGCATGAACTCGTTGCTCGGACGAGTACCATCCTCAGTCAATCGTTTGATGAATGGAACGAGTTCACGTCGAAGCGGTTCAATTACGGAACGCAACTCTCGGCTTGTCATGCCGGGTTCGTACTCCTCGATGAGCGCATCGTACGGAGACTCTTCGTACCCGTAGTACTCGGCGAACCGGCGCGCGAAATCAACCATCTTCTCCAGATGAGGCTGGAAAATGCTGAAATCGGATTTATCCTTGGCCTCTTCCCACGCGGACTCAGCCTGCGATGCGGCAATGGCGAACCGCTCATAGAATTCCGGTGGGATCGCCTTGCTGCGTCGGTACGCCTTACCTACAACGCGAACGCTCGCGCGCTCGATCTCGGTGAGGCCTTCCTGCCCCTCGAGTTTGTCCAGGTATTCTCCCAGCTCATCGGCAATTGAAAGCTCAAACGCCATTTTGCTGAGCTTGCCGATCACCTCGGAACGTACGGGATGACCTTTGCGCGGCAGGTATGTGCGCTGATCCCATTGTAGTAGGGCAAGCGCCGATTCCAGCTTCCCTATTTCTTGCAGGTGCTCCTTGTAAGATGCGAGTGTGCTCATCGGTATCTCCTTGTGAAGGATTGTAGCGGAGCAGCGTCCGCTGACGCGATTATATCAGCACAGGGAAGATGTTTCGTCCGGAAACAAAAACCAGAATTGCCGCGATGATACTAGAAGAGCGAGCTGAGTAGCGACGGCCTCAGCATCGCTGGATGATCGGCAAAGCGGATGATGCCGTTGCGGTCAATAACGAACGTGTGCGGGATAGAGATGATGCCGTACTCCCGTGCTACACCCTGCGACGCGGCCGCGGATTCCCACAACGCCACCATGTCGGTGTATCCATTCTGTTTGAGGAAGGAGCTTGCGTCGCTCTCTTTTCGATCAAGGCTTACGCCGATCATCACGAGGCCTTGCCCGCTGTACTGGTCCGCCAGCTGATGCAAGGACGGCATCGAGGCGCGGCACGGCGCGCACCAACTGGCCCAGAAGTCGAGTATTACTACGTGGCCGCGGTAGCTGGATAGAGAGACGCTGTTTCCGCTCAGGTCTTTGAGGGTAAAGGCGGGTGCGGTGTCCCCCACCGCCGTACCGATTGGGGCAGTGCTTTGCTCCGGTGCCGTCGTTGCGGGCACGGTGACGGTAGGAGTGTCATTCGTTTCGCTGGGCACTGTGTCCCGATTGGCTGCCGGCATGTCTGTGGAAGTAGTCGCGGCCACCGTGTCTGCGACCGGCGCTGCGCGCCGCGAGATCAAGCTCCAACTCACCACCGCGGCCACCACCGCCAATACGACGACAACCAATGGGATTATCCAGCGTTCTTTCTTGTCTTTCTCTTCCATGTCACCCACTCTTCCTCTTTCACACACCACGGGTTTGTGCTATACTGCTCCTATACAATAGTATAATCTTATGATATTGTCAATCGAGAGGATGACATGACAGACGGCGAGTGTCTCTTGATATCTGAATTCATCGGCGTTCTTGCCAATCCGTATCGCGTCGGTATTCTGTGCACGCTGTTTGAAGGCGAGAAAAGCGTTGGAGAAATCGCCGACGTAGTCGGCCTCACTCCCGCGCACGTGTCTTCTCACCTGCGCGTCCTGTACGATCGCGGTTACCTGGAACGTCGGCAGGAATGGAAACACGTATTCTACTCGCTACGACTCCCCGAAGTAAGGAAGCTTCTCGACACGGCAGCCGCAGTTGCCGCCGGCAGCGACCGCCGCTGACCATCGCAGTATCCGTGCCCTAAATTTCATTCTCGATTCCATAATTGAACCATCGCGCTTCCTATCGCCACTTACTTATAAAAGGAGGCTGAGATGATGGCGCTATCGGGTAGAATCGAATCGGATCTGGCGCTCATGAGGTACCGTCAGCTTCTCCGCCAACAGAGTTTCAAGGTGTGTCCGGCGATCGAACGAGAGGATCGGACCGCAACGGCGAAGATGCGGACGAGAAACGAAGTGATAAGGCGTCTTGCCGATGCGACGCGCTAGGGAGGGGAAGTGGCACAAGAGCGTAACCTGCTGGCACGCGTGGCGCGCAAAGATGAGGCTGCGTTTCAACAGCTGTACTCCGAATTTGCTCGCCGCGTGTTTCGCTACTCCCTCACGTTGTTGCGAAACCAGCACCTGGCGGAGGAGGTTGTACAGGAGACGATGATTACCGTATGGGACAAGGCGGAGGCCTTCGAAGGCAGATCGCAAGTATCTACGTGGATTTTCGGCATTGCGCGTAACAAAGCATACAGTCTCTTGCGCCGTGAAGAAAAGGGGAAGCGTATGCCCGACGAAAACTTGATCCTAGCTGATCCAGCCCCGGCAATCGAGCGAAAGGAGCACGTTCGTGCCGCGCTCGATCAACTGCCGCCCGATCAACGTGAGATCGTGTTTCTCGCGTTCTATGAGAATCTTCACTACAAGACGATTGCCGGCTTGCTGAGCATCCCGGAGGGCACGGTGAAATCACGCATGTATCTTGCAAAGAAGAAACTAGCGGAGGCACTGACATGACCGATTGCGACCGGGTAAGAGAACTAATCCCCTGGTATGTGAACGGAACGCTCTCAAGTAATGAGGCGGCGGAAGTAGCGGGGCACATAGTCGAGTGCACGGCGTGTCGCGACGATCTGGCAAATACTGTGAGCATGTCGTTTGCCATTAAAGGGGCGATAGAAGACCTACCGGACGTGCCGGACCGAGTAGAGGAAGCAATACGGAACGGAAGAGACGAGATTCCGGTTGGACGAATGGACCTCGGCTCATTCCTCGTCGGCCTCTCACTGGGACTCTCGATAACTAAGCGCGGGCGCCCACGGGTAACCAGTAACCTGCGTCTGCTTGGACGCCAGGTTTCGATATACAAGACAGAAGAAGGAGGAGACTGATGGAAAAACACGACGTACAGGATCTACGTGAAGTATTGGAAGTCGTATCGGACAAAGTACCATCTCTGCTGCGAGGATTGCGCGACGTCCTCTACTCGAAGGAATCGGCGGAGAACATGGCCGAGTCGGTGGGCACGTTCTACAAGAGGCTCATGGAATCGGGGATCCCGCGAGAAGACGCCCTCGACATGGCGCGGGGATATATGATCAACCTGCGCGACATACTGAACTCCAAAGGCGGCTTCAACGTGAACGTGAGAAACGACAAAGACGAGGAGGAAGACAGCTGAGGCGCGTACTGAACGTGTTGTCGATCATAGGCTCGGTCGGCAAGATCACCGCTAAAACCGGCGGCGTCGCAATTGGATTCGTTTTCCGGCGTCGCCGATCGACCGGCGTCTTCTCGCGGCGATTGCAGCAGATGGGAATATCGGAGACGGAAGTCGATCTGCTAGCCCATGATTATGGCAACATGGTGCGGCTCCCACCGCTGCGCCAGTTGTTGCGCAGAAGAAGTAAGAAGCAGTAACAGGCCCCAAGCGAGAAAGGAGCGAAATCGTCGCCCTTCACGCGGGGCCTCTTCTCTTTGCGATCACGATTGATCGCTTCTCTCTCGGCACATATAATCTCGTCGAACGGGGAGTGGCGCAGCCTGGTAGCGCGCCTGCTTTGGGAGCAGGAAGTCGCTGGTTCAAATCCAGTCTCCCCGACCAGGAATGGTGATCCAAACCGTGAGCGAACAACCCTATCGCGTTTCTCTCTACCGCCGCTACCGACCACAGCGCTTCGCCGAAGTGGTGGGGCAAGATGAGATCACACGCACCCTCAAGAACGCGGTTCTTTCTAACGAAGTGGCACACGCCTATCTTTTTTCCGGCGAGCGCGGAATCGGCAAGACCTCCATCGCTCGCATCCTGTCGCGCGCTGTTAACTGCCTTGCACCCATAGACGGCGAACCGTGCAATGCTTGCGCCAACTGCAAGGCCGTAATCGGCAATCGATCGCTCGACATTATGGAGATCGACGGTGCTTCCAACCGCGGCATCGATCACATTCGTCGCTTACGGGAAGAGGTTGCGTTCGCGCCCACCGACTTGAAGACGAAGGTCTACATCATCGACGAGGTCCACATGCTTACCAACGAGGCGTTCAACGCCCTGTTGAAGACGCTCGAGGAACCGCCGGCGCATGTGGTATTCATCTTCGCCACCACCGAGCCTCACAAGGTGCCGCGAACCATCATCTCACGCTGCCAGGCGTTCGACTTCCGCAAGATCCCGCAAGACAAGATCGCGGCCCAACTTGCCGAGATAGCGAAAGCGGAAGAGTACGCGATTGGGGCCGACGCCCTCGCTGTTATCTCCGAGCGCGCAAACGGCGGTATGCGTGACGCCATCGTCATGCTCGAACAGGCGGCAAGCTACGCCACCGGTGAGATAACGGCCGAATTGCTCAACCAGATGCTCGGTCTCGTCGGAAACGAAGTGCGCGAGAGGTTCCTCGCCGCCCTGGAGTCGGGCGACGCCAAGAGCGTGCTCGACACAATCGACTCGCTTGTCGATCGCGGCAAGGACCTGGAGGTGTTTCTCGGCGATCTGGTGCTCGTAGTCCGCAATCGGCTGGCGGCAGGGACCGGCGACGCGGCAAGGAACATCGCCGTATGTCGCGGCCTGCTGGATGTAAAGCAAGACATATTTCGATCGCTCGATCGCCGCATAATGCTAGAAGTGGGCCTCCTCGCCCTGATGGACAAGATCGGCGGCGTTAAGCCCGAGCGCGATGCCATCCCCGGCAAGGAGAAAGCCAAACCCATAACGAAGACGACGGCCGCTGCCGCACAGAAGAAGACGAAAAAGCCGGAACCAGCGGTCTCAGCCGAAGAGAGCACCGTGGCGGAACCGACGCCGACCGTTGAGCTCGATGGTGCAGCGGCTGTCGCCGAAGCACAGTCGGCGGTGAATGAAGAAATCGCATCGCTCGATCCGTTTGCGGAGAAGTGGAAGGCGTTGCTCGAACAGATCGAACAGGAGCGGATCGCCATGGCCGCCTTTCTCTCGGAAGGAACACCCAACCTATCAGGAAACAAGCTGACGATCGCCTTCCACCCCGATCACACATTCCACAAAGAGAGCCTGGAAAAAACGGCGAACTTGCAGTATCTTGCCGGCATTGTTCACCGCCACTTGGGTGACGATTGCTACGTGGAGATCGA
>Ga0307445_10002108_pt1 | contig 11024 bp, 7 predicted proteins | sample SalMarSW160330MG_FD_202147 | JGI IMG/M metagenome (GOLD analysis project Ga0307445, IMG submission 202147) | Salt marsh sediment microbial communities from the Plum Island Ecosystem LTER, Massachusetts, United States - SW1603-30 | ecosystem: Environmental > Aquatic > Marine > Intertidal zone >...
CATTCATCGCCCAGTCCCAACTCAGGGCACGACCTGTATAGGCGCTCATCCGCCCCATGATCGCCGTTAGCGTGCTTTCAGCAACCCGTTTTCCCTCGTTCAAGGGTTTCCCCGCCCTTATGCTGGCAATCAAGTCGGCATGCTCTTGCACATAGGGATTGGGCGATTCTTCTTCCACCGTGTAAGCCTTGGCTCCTTTGATATAGCCGCTGGCCCCATCAGTGTAGGCCATACCTTCTGTGCCGAACACCCGTTCGGACACATTATCCGCGCATCCGGGTGTCTGGCGGCACATGCTCATCACCCGCGCACCATTGGGATATTCATACTCGATGGCAAAGTGATCGAAGATGTTGCCGAACTCTGGACCGGTGCGAACCTGACGGCCACCCATGCCCATGCATTTTACCGGATGGGCACCGATGAACCAATTGATCACATCCAGGTTGTGCACATGCTGTTCCACGATGTGGTCCCCGGAAAGCCATGTCATAAAGAGCCAGTTGCGGATCTGCCACTCCATATCCGACCAGTCGCCCGTCTGATAATTGATCCAGTTTTCGTAGGCCGCACGAATCCACAGCGCGCCCATGTTCCAGTAGCACTGCCCGGCCATGATCTCACCGATGTCCCCATTGAGGACCCGTTTGGTGATCTCCAGGTAATGGTTCTGATGGCGTCGCTGGGTCCCGGCCACGATGGCCAGACCTTTTTGTTTGGCCATTTCCGCACTTTCAATCACCGAACGCACACCTAGGGGATCCACCGCCACAGGTTTTTCCATAAAAACGTGTTTGCCCGCTTCCACCGCTGCCCTCAGGTGCTTGGCCCTAAAATGAGGCGGGCACGCAAGGATAACCATGTCGATGTCCGATGCCAGCACTTTTTTGTAGTTGTCGAATCCGTCAAAACAGGAATCCGCGTTGACGGCAACGCTTTCTTTCGGGAGCCTCTCCTGGAGCCGCTTTATCGAGCCCTCCCACCGGTCTTTGAAGATGTCCCCAACGGCGGTTATCACGATGTTGGGCGAAGAATTGATACAGTCCATGGCTGCGCCCGTTCCTCTTCCGCCGGCGCCGATAAGGCCTACCCGGAGTTTATCCGAGCCTTGGGCAAACACGGGGCCGACTCTCGACACCGCGGCTGCCAGCGAGACGGCCGACGTGGCCTTGATAAAGTCCCGCCGGGACATACTTCCCTTTGTTTTTTTATTTTTTTCTTCCATAATCCCTCCTAAAAATCATCGCAAAAGCGATAGGCTTCTATTAAAGTTTTTTCCCCTTCAATTCCTTCCTTGCTTTTTCCATGCTCCATGCAGATCGTCCCGTTGTATCCTTTCCCATGAAGATGCTTGAATATGTTCTTATAATTGATTTCCCCGGTTAAGGGTTCGTTGCGGCCTGGAGAGTCTCCCACATGGAAGCTGCCGATCTCGTCCCAGGCACGGTCGATATTCGGGATCAGGTTCCCCTCGGTGATCTGCTGGTGGTAGATGTCGTCGACGATCTTGCAGCTTGGGCTCCCGACAGCCTTGCAGATCTCGTAGGCTTGAGGAATTTTCGTCAGGAACAATCCCGGGTGATCCCAGGGATTCAAGGGTTCGATGACGATGACCAATCCCGATGGTTCCAACATTTCCGCGCAGAATTTAAGATTGTCCACCACATTAGCCGTTTGGTAACCCCATTCCAGGCTTTCGTCATACCGGCCGGGAACGACGAGCGTGTATTTCGCACTGGCCCGCTTGGCAGTTTCTATAGCTTTATTCATCGTGTCCGCCAGCATGGATCTGATTTCTTTATCCTGGGTGACAAAAGATTTGACCTTGAAATCCGCGTAAGCGACAAACGGCCCGAGATCCATGTTCAGGCGGTCCAATTCTTTGGCGATAGCTTCCTGAAGCGACGGGTCCTTCCGCATCAGCCCGTTATCGAACATGGCCCTGAAACCCTGGTCAGCCATGAATTTTATCTGGTCGATAGGATCCTTCCCGGCATGGGCCTCGAACATCCCGAAATAAGGAGCGTACTTGAGCTTAAATCCGGATTTGGTTTGGAGGCCTTTCGAATTTTTACTCGCGGCCCCGATAGGGCTGATCGCCAGGGTAGCCGCAACGGTTGATGCCGTGCCGATGAATTGACGCCGGGAAAGCTTTTTTTGTTTCATCTCTCCCCTCCTTTCTTTTAAATTATGAATCGATTTTGGCTCTCGAATACCAGATATGTGAGCATTGTACCAGCATTCTATAAAAAGAAATGCCCATTTTCAATAAAAGAAAAAAGGAAGGTTATCTATGCCATCAGGTTTGTCCTCCGCTCTAATGAGGATCTTAAACGCCATTCACTCATCGGCCTTCTCGGCGGCTGCGTAACTCCGCACGTTTATTCCTAATTCCTGCAACCATGGCTTCTGTTCCTGTGTTTGTCCGGATCTTTCACTCGTTGAAACAGTCGTGCTCAATACATACTCGCCGTCCTACTTCGTCGGATTCCCTCGAAGGACGAATCAGAATGGCTATATCCTCAATGACGCTGCGGACATGCATGATGGCAAAGAAAAAAAACATCCTTAGTAGAGGTTCCTCGACAGATCTTTCCTATTGTGTAAAAATGAACAAGTGAAAAAGCCAATACTTGAGGGAAAAATGACAAAACATTACAGCTGTCGGGATGAAGATATCGGGCATTACATATGTTATCGAACGAAGGAGACCATCGACATCGACGGTCATTTGAATGAAATTTCCTGGAAAAAAGCACCAAAATCACCAAGGTTCGTGGATCTGGTGACTGGAGAGCCTGCTCCCCTGGACACGCGGATGGCTGCCCTCTGGGACGAAAAGAATTTATACATCGGATTTTGGGTGGAGGAGCCTCATGTCCAAGCGAAATTCATTGAGAGGGATTCTCCCATATACATGGAAAACGATGTGGAAATCTTCATTGCCGGGAAAGATTGCTACTATGAGTTCGAGATAAACGCCTTGGGCACGGTTTATGAGGTCTTTTTCATCTGGCAGGATGCTTACAAAAAAGGGAGCGTTTTCGATAAGCCGGAGTTCGATCTGCTTTCCCAGCGGGTGGATGTTTTGGGAGGCTTCCAGGACGGCATGCGTTTCGGCAAACATCCGCGCGGAAAACGATGGGCTTTCCTGGACTGGGATTTCCCTGGAATGAGGGGCGCTGTTCAGGTGGAGGGAACTCTCAACGACAACGCAGATGTCGATAAGGGATGGACCGTGGAGCTAGTATTCCCGTGGAAAGGGATGGAGATGTTATCAGATGGTCGCTCGCTTCCGCCTCAAGACGGCGATACCTGGCGGATGGATTTTTCCCGCTTCGAAGCCTTCGACCTTAGCGGCACACCGGTTCAGCCTTCAGCAGGCTGGGCTTTCAACAAACACAGCGTCTACGACTCCCACATCCCCGAATGCTTCACCTACGTTCACTTCTCGACAACTGACGTCGTTGATCTCTAACGATCCCCCGTAAATTTATGGAACTTATTATCAATCCGCGATGTAACCGGCTCGGTGGGCAATTTTGTAATTTTTCCCCTTGATTTTCACCTGAATATTTTTAAATTTCCCGTCCGATTTGTAGTTTTTCGGGGTGTAGTACAAGAGATAATAGTTTTCCGATGCAAGAGCAGCTCTCTGGAATGAGGAGGTTATGTTGGCGGAGCTGTCGGTGATCCCCCCTGTTGCATCAGCCATCTCGTGGAAGGCCCCGAATATCTCTTCCGACTGGTCAACCAACCTCAGAGCAAAACCTTGAGGTGCTGGATTCATCCTGTACCCATCCAGATTATATTGGTCCGTTTTTGTCACAAAAATAAATTGAATCGAGATAAGCGAGTCGGAAAAAGCTTTTTTGACCTTATCGACATTGAAGGATATCTGAGCCCGTATCAGGTCATCAAGATCATCATACTCACCGATTCCAGGAGGGATGGGGACAACCTTTTTCTGAAAAAACAAAAACACGAATTTCTGGCCTTCGATATCTTTCAATCGATCCTTGAACTCCATAAGTTTCCTTTCGTCAAAAGATCTGTAATCTCTGATCTCTCTAAGGGTGTTATGTATCAAAGATTCCGTAGCCCCTGAAGGATCATTTGCCAAATTTTCTAGATCTCTGAACAAACTTTTCAATTTATTCGAAGACAGCCGGATGTCTTTCGCCAGCTTTTTTTGAAGTTGTTCGACCATTATTTCTTTGGGTGTTCGGTTCAAATTTTCCTTCTTCAATGCATAGGTTTTTAGAGGAGTAACAACGTAGAGGGAATCATCCGGCAGATAAACATTATCGAAAAAATACGCAAGAGTATCCTGTATCCCAGGTAAATAGTCCATCATCTCGAACACCAGGACAAAGGTCCTTGAAACCTCGGGCATATATATTCTCCTCGCCGGCTCTTGATCAAGTTCTGTTTCCTCCCTTTCGATCACCGTCTTTTTGACAAGGTAAAGGGCTTCGATTTTCTGCAGAACGCCGTCCTCATAGACTTCAAAATCACCCAGGCATAATTCCTCGACGAATTTGCCTTTTTTGAACACCCGGACAGGCACTTCGATGTTGATAGCGATGGCATCATGTTGCAGATCCTGAGCGAGAAGAACAATTCCAAAAATAAAAAGGGAGATTACGAGGAGAGATTTTTTCATGCCCTGGTCCCTCTTTTATTATAAGCAGCCAAGACGATATTAATCAATGGGCAGGAAAAATATGTATTAGAGGGTGTGGTTTAATCGATGGCGGAGTTTCCAAAATATGAAAGCCAGAACGATCCCGACCACAGCCAATGCCGCCCCGAATTCTCCGATGATATAGGGAGTTATCCCGGTATCGCCAGTCAGAGGATCGAAAAATCTCTGGACAAAATGATTGTGCATGGCATGCAAAAACATGCCCGTCCAGACGCTTCCCGAAATCAACCTCAGCCAGGCATAGGCAAAGCTTGTCCCTATAACCATGAGAGTGAAACAGACCAGGCTGTACAGCACAGAAGTTCCCCCATGGTAATCGGAAAAGAGAATAAGGGGATAGTGCCACACCGCCCATATCACTCCGCTTATGATGCAAACGGACGTGAAGTTTGTCACCTTTGACAGTTGAGGGACCAGATACCCCCGCCATCCGATTTCTTCTCCCAGTGCAAATAAAAGGCTAAACAAGATCCCGACCGTTAGGAATTCAACGGTTTCGACAGAAAAGTCCTTGTCGATCCTTCCCCATCCTACCAGCCATACAAGCGAATAAGCCACGGCGGCATAAGCGATCGGAAGGAAAAAACTCAAAACCTGATACCTGGTTTTTCCCCATTTCCATCCGATAGGACGAAGGCTCTTCTGAAAAATCAAGCTGGTGATAATCGCCGATAAACCGGGACACCACATCAGACCTAAAACATAAAAAACCGTATTTTTTGACTGGAATCCGGAACTAATGATGAGGGTCCAAAAAACGGAGCTAAAAACCAAAGTCAAGGCCAGGAAGACCACAATTTCTTTCCACTTTTTATCCGCCAATTTGATTCCTCTCTCTCAGCTCTTTGATACGGATGTTGCGGAATTCGACACGCGAGCCGTGCCCCAAAAAACCGATGTGACCTTTTTCCCTTTTCAATCCCGGATGATCCTTGCTATCCATAGTTTGTGGCGTACTGGCTTCATCGATATCGGCATCCACGATAATGGTACCATTCAGTTTGACAGTAATCCGTCTGCCTTCGGCAATGACCTCCTGTTCGTTCCATTCTCCCACAGGTTTTAGGTGTCCCCGCTTGGCCGGAACTACTCCATAGATCGAACCATGGTACTGGTATGGTTGGAGCTCTTTGTATTTTTCGGCTGTGTTGTCCAGGACCTGAAGTTCCATCCCCAAGTAGGCGGCATCCCCTTCAAGGGGTGCCCGGATCCCGAGACCGTTGTTCGCCCCAGGCGTGAGTTTGAATTCGAAGCGCAGGATAAAATCGCTGTATTCCTTTTCCGTGTACAGGTTCCCGCTTCCACGATCCGGATGGATGACGATTTTTCCATCCTCTGCCACGTAGCCATCTTTGTCCCCGATCCACCCATCCAGATCAATGCCGTTGAATAGGGGCATGAACCCAGTTTCCTCCCGGGGGATCTCCCGGATGTATATATTCCGGAAATACAGAGGCGTGCTGTGGGCCTGGAGTTCGATCTGACCTAAAGGATAGATGGGCTTGTCCCTCTCCCAGTAGTTCTCCATCTCCACATCGTCAGCGACCAGGACACCGTTCAGATAGACAGTCACCCGCTCCCCGATCATTTTGATGTGAAAGGTGTTCCATTCCCCCACAGGATTATCCGCTCTCACCAAGGGCTTGCTGGGATTTTTTTGGTTGTTATAAAGCCCTCCCGACCCATCGAGCGATTGGTCCGCTCCCCAGATCTGGACTTGAGGAGTACCGCGCAGATAGATCCCGCTGTCTCCTCCCTCTTCGATCTTCCAATCCACATACAATTCAAAATCCTCGTATTCTTTTCCCGTGCACAGGCTTTCTCCTTTGCCGTCGAAAACAAGGATTCCTTCTTCGGCTCTCCAGTGCACATACATCGATTCATCGGCCAGGGCTTGGGCCTTTTCCATTTCTTCAGGCGTCATTTTGGCCCGCTTTACCGGATCGCCGACCAATCCCTTCCATCCTGCAAGGTCTCTCCCGTTAAACAGAGGGACGAATCCTTCTTCTAGCAACTGGGCTCCTATCCGGTCGTCCACATTCTGTCTCACGCGATCGTTATCCACGTTCCTCGCCACTTTTTGCAGAATGGACAGATACTGAGGTTTGGAAAATTCACTTTCAATTTCTATTCCCGAAAATCCGATCCGGGCTGCAGCCGCCGCCGCTTGAGATCGCAGCTCCGGATGTTCAAGAAAGGACACGGCGATCCTAAGAGCTTCGAGGGAACGAATCGCACCCAGCCTACCGATAACGATGGCCTTGGCCGCTGGAGAGGAAACATGGCCCAGCACTTCTTTGTATCGTTCCAGCTTTGTCTCCGGTGACATGTCTGATTCATGGACGATCCTTACATAACCCCCGATAGCCACCAGCAGATACTTCTGGCTTTCTGTGTTTCGCCAAATCCGGGACAGTTCCTCTGTCGCTTTAAAATCAGGCCAATCGGCCAAAACCGATATGGCCACGCTCTGGACTTGAAGATTTTCGCTTTTCGTTTTGTCCATCACAGCCTGAAGAGCCTTGGTGCCGCCGATCCTGGACAGCGGTCTCATCAGATCGGGTTGTTTTTTTTCCGCTGCTGTTTGCATGGTCTCGAGCAACAGATCGGCACGCCTCTCCTTGTCTTCGATCTGGATGGCGCTGGCAACGATGGCATCTTGGATCAGCCGAACATCTTGGTTTCTATCGGTCCCGAGAAGCATTTTAATCAATCGGGGCATATCCTCCGGGCCAGCCAGGTTTACAAGGCTGGTCAGAGTCGCCCGGCGCACATCCTCATCTTTGCTCTCCGTTTTTGCGAAAAGGACATCCACATGCTCCTTTGCATGTCGCTCTGAAAGGATCTCGATCAGAGCCACTTGGGAGGGAAACGGCACCTTGTCCAGAATTTTTACGGATTCGGGAATGAGCAAGGGACTGGGATATCCAAGCAAGGCCTGTTTGACGGCGGCTATTTCATCCTCTTGATCGGTCCGGAGCAAAGGCAGAAGATCGGAAAAAACCGCTTCGCCTCCAAGAGTCGCCGCTGCCGGAATGGAAGCCAGCTTGATTACTTTTCTGTGGCTTCCCAGCTTTTCCCTGATAGCGGGCAAAGCCGAGGCATCGCCCCGCCGTCCGAGCATCCCGATGATCTGAGCTTGCACATCGGGTGAGGCCTTTGCCATCAGTTCGATCCATCTGGCCGTGGCTTTCTCTCCAGGTATTCTGTCGGCAAGTTCTAAGGCTCGAGCACTCAATTCTTTATTGAAACTGACCGTGGCTCGAAGAAGATCGTCGAAGGCCTTATCTCCCACGCTATCGACCAGGAGAGACAAGGCGGTGCAAGGAATATGACTCTCTTGTGGAGCGGTGTAAGCGACGATCAGGTTGCGGCAGATGTTGGCACTTTGCATCTTGTGTCCTGTTTCGGATAGGCGCCGGGCATACAACAGATAAAGGGACGGCGCCCTGGTCCTCTCATAGGAAGGAGCCTCGAGAAAAACCGTGCTCACGGCATCTTCAGCCAGAGGATCCCCGATATTCGCCAGGGCAAACAGGGTTACCTGGCGCAGCTCATCATTCTTATCGGTGGCAAAACCGAGGATTTTTTTTGTCGCTTTTTCGCTCCTCAACTCACCCAGCGCTTTGATGAGAGTAATCCTGTTCGCTCCTTCTGCTTTTCCCAGGGATTTGAGCAGGGCCTTTTCTGCCTCCGGTGTTCCGATGGCCAAAAGGGCTTGGGTGGCCGGATCGCACAATCTTTTATCATCCAGATACTTTAGTAATGGCTTTATCGTTTCCTCTTTTCCGGTCCTTTGGAGCAGCCGGATCAAAAAGGCTTTAACATCTTTGTCGGTCTGTCTATCCAAAGCTTTGGCAACGGTTTTGGCATAAAGCACACGTGCTTTATCCCCTCCTTCGTGGGACACGTAGGTTGCCAGGGCACTGAGGGCATACTGGGCATGGGTGTCATCTCCTGTGCCGGGGGGAACCAACAGGCGGCAAACTTCGAGAATTCCTTCAGATCCCATCCCCATGATCTGGGAGGCCAGGCTCTGTCTTACCTCGCTATTTTGCGCGGGAAAACGATCCACCAAGGCCTGTACCTCTGATTTAGCTGTTTGAGAAATATCGAAAGCCCACACTGGCGACAAAGAAAAGCTAACTACGGCAAAACTGGAAATGAACAGGAGAATGGAGACAGCCTTTATTCGTTTTTTCATCTTTTTTCTCCCAAGAAATCCGCCTTAAAAGTGCCAGGGCGCTCTGAAGGGCTGGTTGACAAGACGGTTGGCTTCCTCATCACCGATAAAACGCTGTTTTTCCGGGTCGAACCGCAAGGGCCGGCCCAGACGTACAGCGATCTTGCTCAGGTTGACGATAGTGCAGGAGCGGTGAGCATTTTTTTCGTTCAGGGCGAATTTTTTCCGGTTTCTGACCGCTTCGGCAAAGTCTATCAACTGAGGTTCTGGATCCGGCAGCGAGGCCAGCTTATCCTTGAAATGGGGGATATCCGATTCCATTCCTTTGAAAAGCTTCCCTTCCGGCCCTTCGATAAACGGGACGATCTCTTCCTTCGGATCCCCATCTAGGATGATTTCGCAACCATCGGCGTATTTCATCCAGATTTTCCGCCAGGTGCCGCAGGCATCCGGATGCTGCTGCGGGCAGTCGGCTTCAATCTCCACAGGACTGGTGTTGTCCTTGTCCAGGACATACTGGACCGGGTCCAGATAGTGCATGCCCATGTCTCCTAAGCCTCCGCCGTCATAATCCCAGTATCCGCGAAAGGTGTTGTGGACGCGGTGGGGATGGTAGGGCTTGAAAGGCGCGGGGCCGAGCCACATGTCATAATCCAGCTCCTTAGGCACGGGTTGAGGAGCTAGATTCTCCTCCCCCACCCAGTAAAACTTCCAGTCGAATCCAGTGGCTGCACTCACGGTCACTTTGAGTGGCCAGCCAAAAAGCCCGCCAAGAACGGCTTTTTTTATCGGTTTGACCGTCGTTCCGAAACCATAAAAACGCTCATCGAACCGGAACCACGTGTTGATCCTGAAAATTCTTCCGTTTCTTTGGACAGCCTCGACAACTTTTTGTCCTTCTCCGATTGTCCGGGTCATCGGTTTTTCACACCAGATATCTTTGCCGGATTCGGCGGCTGCGATGGATATCAACGCATGCCAGTGGGGGGGTGTGGGTATGTGAACGATGTCGATGTCGGTCCGTTCGAGAACATGGCGGAAATCTTTGTAACCCTGGACACCTGGGCCTGCTATCTCCAAGGCCATGTTCAAGTGGTTTTCATCCACATCGCAAACGGCCAGCAAACGGGCTCCTTCGTAGCTAAGATGAGCCCTTCCCATGCCGCCGACTCCGATCACTGCTTTGGTCAGCTCGTCACTGGGAGCTGTGTAACCCTGACCGCCTAAAACAAACCGAGGAACGATGACAAAAGCCGCTGTCGTGGTAACGGCCGTTTTGATAAAATTTCTCCGGGTAATGGTTTTTCTCTTTTTCATGACCGACTCCAGCAAAACCCTATGGCCAAAGTCAGTATATTACAAACAGGAACACTCCTCAAGACAAAGAGAAAAAGAGGCTGTCCCCTTTTTTCTCTTTTTTGACTTGAATTTTGGCAAAGGTTTAGGAAGAATTCGGTACAGAGATACAATTTGAGAAAGTTTAAAATATTCGAACGTGTTAAGATAGTGGAGGAGAAGTAAATGCCATCATTCAGCCATTCCAAAATCGGAGCCTTTGAATCCTGTAAACTGCGGTACAAATTCGCTTACATCGATAGGATAAAAGTTGAAGCCGAGGACACCATCGAGACCTTTCTGGGGAGCATGGTACACGAGGCCTTGGAAAAACTCTACCTGGACATTCGGTTCGAAAAACTGATGACCCTGGAGGAGATTCTGGCCTACTACAACAAGATCTGGGAGGAAAAGTGGAAGGATTCCATCATCATCGTCAAGAAGGATTACGCGGCCGATAATTACCGAAAAATGGGGGAGCGGCAGCTCACTGATTATTACAACCGGCACAAGCCCTTTGATCAGGGGAAGATCATCGGCCTGGAAACCCAGGATTTCTTGCCGCTGGATGAGCAGGGCCGCTACAAATTCCACATCCGGATCGACAGGCTGATGGACATGGGGGATGGATTGTACGAAGTGCATGACTACAAAACGGGATCCTCTCTTTCCAGCCAAAAAGAACTGGACAATGACAGGCAGCTGGCCATGTATTCCCAGTGGGTCAGGCAGAATTTCAAGGATTTCAACAAGGTCCGCCTCGTCTGGCATTTTTTGGCTTTCGACAAAGAAATGGAT